>Ga0255175_1000483_pt1 | contig 17732 bp, 16 predicted proteins | sample Atl_Atl_RepC_8d_FD_183628 | JGI IMG/M metagenome (GOLD analysis project Ga0255175, IMG submission 183628) | Freshwater microbial communities from Altamaha River, Georgia, United States - Atl_Atl_RepC_8d | ecosystem: Environmental > Aquatic > Freshwater > River | place: USA: Georgia | collected...
TTAGAGCTCGGCCATTTGATTTAGTCTCAACAGATTCGGCATGCGAGCACTGTGCTTCAGGTTGCGCTATGCGCACAGATGTTCGCCGGGGTAAAACTTTAAGAAGACTTGCTGGAGAAGATGCAGATGTAAATGAGGAATGGAATTGTGATAAAGGTCGTTGGGCGTTCAAGTACGAGGTTGCAAAAAATAGAGTTAAATCACCAATGGTTAGAGATTCAAATGGACAATTACAAGAGGTATCTTGGCCAGAGGCATTAGCAGCAGCCGCTGAAGGACTAAAAAATTCTAGAAGTGGTGTACTGGTCGGCGGTAGAGCCACAATCGAAGATGCGTATGGTTACAGTAAATTTGCCAGAGTTGCACTAGGTACAAATAATATTGATTTTCGCGCTCGCAGACATAGTCAAGAAGAGTCAGAGTTTCTTGAGACAACCAAGTTAACTGCTACTTATAAAGATATAGACAATGCTGATCATATTCTCTTAGTGAATTTTGAACCTGAGGATGAGTCGCCAATAGTATTTCTTAGAATTTACAAGCAAGTACATAAGCGATCAATAAAAGTCACAACTATTGCTCCACTAGCAAGCCGTGGAAGCGAGAAGCTCAAAGCTAAATTAATAAGAACAACTGCTGGAGATGAAACTCAAGCTATTACAAATATTTCTGGACTAACTGGTAAATCTGTTATTTTATTAGGTGAGAGAATTTCTGAAACCGAGGGTGCTTTATCTGCAGTAGTAAAATTAGCAGCTGATTCCGGAGCCAAGTTAGGTTGGGTACCAAGAAGAGCTGGAGAGCGTGGAGCGATAGCCGCTGGAGCATTACCAAACTTATTGCCAGGTAATAGATCAGTTTCAGATCCTGCAGCCCGGATAGATATGGCTACAGCATGGTCGATTGATTCAATTTCAAATGAACCCGGAATGAGCACTGATGAAATGGTGAATTCGGATTTACAGGCACTATTAATTGGTGGTGTGGATCCAATGGATATCTCGGCTGAGGCAAAGATTAAATTATCTAAGAAATTTATTGTTTCATTAGAAATTCGCCAAAGTGATATTACAGAAATTGCATCAGTTGTTTTACCGGTAGCAGCTGTTGTAGAAAAATCCGGTTCATTTATGGATTGGCAAGGTAAAGTTCGCAAATTTGAAGCTGCTATCGATCAAACTCTAAATCGAAGTGATGTGAGAATTCTTTCCATGCTTGCAGATGAAATTGGTAAACCTATTAACTTACCAACAGTTAAATCTGCTAGGGCTGAGCTAGATTCATTGGGAAATTGGGACGGGCCAAGTAGCGATATGAAAATGCGAAATCCTACTGCTGCTCAAAAAGTTAGTGGTGATGAGGCTGTCCTAATTTCTTGGCGAAATTTGTTAGATAAAGGTTCGCTACAAGATGGTGAAGAAAACTTGGCTGGAACCGCTAGAAAATCGACCATAATTATTAGTAATTCTCGAGCTCAAACTTTAAATGTTAGAAGTGGAGAGCACGTAAGGGTTTCAAATAATTATGGAGCTATAACCTTGCCGTGCCAAATAGGAGACATCGATGAATCATCTGTATGGCTTCCTAGAAATTCACTAAATAGTCAATTAATTAGAAATTTATCAGTGGTCAGTAACTCAGTAGTAAAGGTAACTAAAGCATGAGTAATGCTGAACTAATTGGTCAAGATCCAGGGTGGGTAATTGTTCTAAAGGGCGTTTTAATATTTGCAGTTTGTGTTTTCTTGACAATTATGTCAGTTTGGGGTGAACGAAGAATTGTCGCAAGAATGCAACAAAGAAGTGGCCCGAATAGGGTAGGTAAGTTTGGATTACTTCAAGCATTAGTCGATGGAGTTAAGCTGGCATTAAAAGAGGATTTGATTCCCAAAGCTGCAGATAGAGTTGTATTTGTTATTGCACCAATTATAAGCACGACTGCATGTTTTATGGCCTTTGCTGTGATTCCACTTACTGGACAAGTAAATTTCTTTGGACATACAACTGTTATGCAAATGACTGATCTATCAGTTGGGGTGCTATATGTGCTTGCTATTGCATCGGTTGGTGTTTATGGAATTGTGTTAGCAGGCTGGTCATCTGGCTCTACTTACCCGCTACTTGGTGGGCTTAGATCCTCTGCTCAGGTAATTTCATATGAAGTTGCAATGGGATTATCTCTTGTTGCAGTTTTTATCTATGCCGGCTCTATGTCTACATCTGAAATTGTTGCAGCTCAAGATCAGTGGTGGTTTGCAGTGATACTTTTCCCGTCATTTATTATTTATGCAATCTCAATGGTAGGTGAAACTAATAGAGCACCATTTGATTTGGCTGAGGCCGAAGGTGAATTAGTTGGCGGATTTCATACCGAGTATTCATCACTTAAGTTTGCACTGTTCTTTTTGTCAGAGTACGTAAATATCATTGCCGTCTCTGCACTAGCCACTACTTTATTTTTAGGTGGATATCGAGCATTGCCAGGATTAGGTTTTACCGAACAATGGTTAGGTGGCTGGTTTACTTTAGTCTGGTTCTTTATAAAAGTACTAGGATTCTTTTTTATATTTGTTTGGCTAAGGGGAACACTTCCACGGTTAAGGTATGACCAATTTATGAAGTTTGGGTGGAAAGTTTTAATTCCATTTTCATTGGCATGGATTTTAGTTGTTTCTACTTTAAGGGTTATGTCACAACAAGGTGCATCACAGGGATTAATAGCTACTTTTATATTCTCGATAGCGTTGATTTATGTTGCCATAACAACATTATTGGATCGTAAGAAAGCTGAATTAACTAAAGCATCAAGAGAGATTAAGGCACCTGAACCGAGCTTTCCAGTACCGTCAATTCCAAACTCAAGAGCGGAGCAGATAAATGGCTGATGATTTAGTCCCACGTTCTGATGAATTTGGTTTAGCTCACGCTGATCAATTTAAGGCGCCAATTACCAATCAAAATACTGCTAGTTTCGGGAAGCAATTACTTGGTTTTTGGGTAACTTTCAAAACTATGTTTAAGAAGGTCAATACAGTCCAGTATCCAGAGGTTAAAGAGCCAACTGCACCAAGGTTTCATGGTCGCCATCAATTAAATAGGCATCCTGATGGATTAGAAAAATGCATTGGTTGTGAACTTTGTGCATGGGCATGCCCGGCTGATGCAATTTACGTAGAGGGTGCGGATAATAAAGAAGGTGAAAGATTCTCTCCTGGTGAGCGTTATGGCAAGGTTTATCAAATTAATTACTTGCGCTGTATTTTCTGCGGATTATGTATTGAAGCTTGTCCAACTAGAGCATTGACTATGACCAATGAGTACGAGTTAGCTGACAACACTCGAGGCAAATTGATTTTTGAAAAGGATGATCTTTTGGGCCCACTACGTGCCGGTATGGTGCCACCACCACATCCAATGTACCCAAACACAGATGATAGTAATTATTACCGCGGCGAGGTTACCAGTTCTCATCCATCACAAGGGATTGCGAAGAATGATTAACGTTGCTCTAGATGTCGGTACAACCGCATCACCTGAATCCTATTTATTTTATGTTCTGGCTCCACTCTCGGTGGTTGCTGCAATTGGCATGTTGTTAGTTAAAAAAGCTGTTCATTCTGCATTATTGCTCGCTTGGGTTATGGTCACACTTGCAATATTTTATATAGCTCAAGAAGCACTCTTCTTGGGAATCGTACAAATAGTTGTTTATACCGGTGCAGTTATGATGTTGTTTTTATTTATTTTAATGCTTGTCGGAGTTGATACTTCAGATTCTTTAGAAGAAAACATTAAAGGATTAAGAATCATTTCAATAGTTGCAGCTTTGGGATTTGGTGGCTTGCTTGTCACGCTACTATCACGTGCAACATTTGGTCGACCTGTCGTAGGACTAAGTGTCAATAATTCCGAAGGAAATGCTAAAGGGATAGCCGTAGAGTTATTCACTCGATATGTCTTTGCTTTTGAAGTAATTTCAGCTCTTCTTATTACCGCAGCGGTTGGTGCAATGGTGTTAGCCCATAGTCAAAAAGCAAAATCCAAATTTGTTCAGCGGGATTTATCAATTGCACGATTTAGAAAAGGAGAGCTAAAGGATGCTGCTGGATTACCTGGCTCTGGAGTTTATGCACTCCATAACGCTGTAGATGTACCAGCTTTGCTACCAACTGGAAATCCTGCGCCATCTTCAATCTCAGCAGTTCTTCAGGCACGGGGAGACATTATTGAAACTTCTAATTTTGAGTTAAAAGAGCAGACCGAGGAAGATAAATAATGTCAATTGCTAATTATCTTTACCTCTCAGCCATATTATTTACAATAGGAGCAATCGGAGTGGTTGTTCGCCGCAATGCCATAGTTGTTTTCATGTGTATAGAGTTAATGCTAAATGCGGCAAATCTAGCATTTGTTACCTTTGCACGAATTAATGGCAATCTTGAAGGACAAGTGGTTGCATTTTTTACTATGGTTGTTGCAGCATGTGAAGTAGTTGTGGGGCTGGCAATAATTGTAACCATTTATCGCTCCCGTAGATCTGCATCCGTTGATGATGCAAGTTTGTTGAAAAGATAATGCTTCAAACATCAGCAAATTTAGTGTGGTTTATTGCACTTCCACTGTTCAGTTCAGCATTACTTTTACTTGCTGGTAAAAAAGCAAACTCATGGGGTCATGTATTAGCTACTACAGTTTCTGCATCAACATTTACAATTGGAATAATTGAGTTTCTGGCGATGCAAGCAAGACCAGAAGAAAATAGGGCAGTAGGCCAAAAACTATTTACTTGGATATCAGTTGGTGCTTTTAACGTAGATGCTTCGCTATTACTTGATCAGCTCTCTATTTGTTTTGTACTTTTAATTACTGGAGTTGGAACATTAATTCATATCTATTCAATATCTTATATGTCTCATGATTTAGACCGAAGGCGATTTTTTGCATATTTAAACTTGTTTATTGCCGCGATGTTATTACTTGTACTTGGGGATTCTTATCTAAATCTATATGTTGGATGGGAAGGCGTAGGACTTGCCTCCTACCTATTAATCGGTTTCTGGAACCAAAAACCAGCTTACGCAACAGCGGCTAAGAAGGCTTTTGTAGCTAATAGAGTTGGCGATGTTGGTTTATCACTGGCAATTATGATTGCATTTGCCACATTTGGTGATGTCTCATTTTCAGGTATTAAAGCGCAAGCTGAAAGTGCATCAACAACTCAACTAACTGCTATTGGATTGATGTTGCTATTGGCAGCATGTGGAAAATCTGCACAATTTCCACTTCAATCTTGGCTTGGTGATGCGATGGCTGGACCAACACCAGTTTCAGCATTGATTCACGCAGCAACAATGGTTACGGCAGGTGTTTATCTAATTACAAGATCTAGTTTTATTTTTGATGAGGCTCCAATAGCGCAGATAATGGTGTTAGTAGTTGGCGCAGTTACCTTGTTATTTGGAGCAATTATTGGAACTGCAAAAGATGATATTAAAAAAGCTTTAGCTGCATCAACGATGTCACAAATCGGATACATGATATTAGCAACTGGATTAGGCCCAATTGGATATGCATTTGCAATTATGCATTTACTAACTCATGGCTTCTTTAAAGCAAGTATGTTCCTAGGTGCTGGATCAGTAATGCATGGCATGAAAGATGAAGTAAATATGAGAAAGTATGGCGGCATAGGGAAATTCATGCCAATTACTGCCCTGACTTTCGGATTAGGTTATTTGGCAATTATTGGAGTTCCACCATTTGCTGGTTTTTACTCTAAAGACAAAATTATTGAAACTGCCCTTAATGCTGGAGGAATAAAAGGCATTGCACTTGGTATTGCAACATTACTTGGAGCAGCTATAACCGCTTTCTATATGACCCGTGTAGTAATTCTTACTTTTTTTGGTAATGAAAGATGGGGCCACAAGGATGAGCCTCATGAAAGTCCAGCATTAATGCTAATACCTATTTCACTTTTGTCATTAGGTTCAATAGCTTCTGGCTACTTACTGTATCAAGGCAAAAGTTTAGTGAATTGGCTTGAACCTGTAGTTAATCCACTAAAAGAACATCATGCGGAAGAACTTTTCTCTCCGAATGCAGTCTCTGCAATGACACTTACTGTAGTTGCAATTGGAATCTTTCTAGCAGTTCGTAAGTATCGTGGTAACCAATTGGATTCAGCACCTGAGAAGGTATCAATTTTTACCACCGCAGCTCGGAAAGATTTATTCCAAGATTCACTTAATGAAAAAGCATTTATGCTGCCAGGTCAATCCTTAATTAAAAGATTACTTCAAATTGATTTATTGGTGATCGATGGATTTGTAAGGTCGGTAGGAGCAGTTTCAGTTGGTGCTGGAACAAAATTGCGTGCCTTACAAAGTGGATATGTTCGAAGTTATGCATTAATGATGGTTGTAGGTGCCCTTGCTTTAATTGCCACAGTTTGGATTGTGACAGCATGAGCCTGCTAACAGCTATTGGGTTACTTCCGCTAATCAGTGCTGGCATGATTGCATTAATTCCAACTAGAAATAATGAATTAATTAAGCGAGCAACTTTAGTTGCGACCACAATAATTGCAATTTCATCTATATTTTTGGCAGTTAGTTTCGATAAAAATTCAGATCAATTACAGTTTGTTCAAAAAAATTCCTGGATTTCTGCATTTAATATTAACTTTTCACTTGGAATAGACGGCATCTCTTTAGTTCTAATTTTACTTTCAACTATTTTGGTACCAATTGTGATACTTGCAACCTGGAATGAATCGGAAAATGGGCGTTGGAGTTCTAAAGTATTTTATGTTTTATTATTGACCTTAGAGTCACTAATGATAGGTGTTTTTGCAGCCAACGACCTCTTTTTATTTTATGTTTTCTTTGAAGCCATGTTAATTCCAGTTTATTTCCTAATTGGTGGATATGGAACAGGCAACAAATCAGCTGCTGCGATAAAGTTTTTGTTGTATAGCTTATTTGGTGGTTTGTTAATGTTGGCTTCAATTATTGGAGTTTATATAATTTCAAGTAACCAAATTGGTGCAACTTTTGATATTACCCAATTAGCAACATTAGAAATTGATAATCAAACTGAGAATTTCTTATTCCTGGGCTTCTTTATTGCGTTTGCTATAAAAGCACCATTGTGGCCGTTTCACACCTGGCTACCAGATGCAGCAAAAGCTGCAACACCTGGTACATCAGTATTACTTCTTGGAGTTCTCGATAAAGTTGGAACCTATGGAATGATTCGTTTTTGTATCCAGCTATTCCCTGACGCTAGCAAAACCTTTACTCCTGTAATAATTACCTTAGCAGTGATCTCAATAATTTATGGCGCCTTTATGGCTATTGGTCAACGTGACATTAAAGGATTAATTGCATTTACCTCTATCTCACACTTTGGCTTTATTACGATGGGTATTTTTGCTATGACTACGCAAGGTATGTCAGGAGCAAATCTTTATATGATCAACCATGGTTTTTCTACCGCTGCACTTTTCTTAATTGCGGGCTGGATGATTTCACGTAGAGGCTCCTCGACCATTTCCGATTTTGGAGGTTTGCAACGAGTCACACCAGTAATGTCATGGTCATTTTTTATAGCTGGCATGTCAAGTCTTGCATTGCCCGGCTTGTCTAGTTTTATTAGTGAGTTTTTAGTTTTAGTAGGTACTTATACCCGATATCCAGTCGCAGCAATAATTGGAACTCTTGGAATAGTTCTTGCTGCACTTTATATTTTAATCCCGGTTCAAAAAGCCCTCCACGGTCCAATAGTGAGTGGAAATGAAAATCTTAAGGATTTAAATTTGAGAGAAAAAATTGCTATAGCTCCAGTTATATTAGTAATCGTTTTCATGGGTTTTTATCCAAAGCCAGTCCTAGATTTAATAAATCCAACTTCTGAAAAAGTTGTGGTGAATGCTGGATTTTCTGATCCGATCGCAAAGGTAGGTAAATAATGTTAAGTGCGCCTTCATTAAGCTACATGCTGTTATCGCCAATGTTAATTATTTTTGGTGCAGCGGTACTTGGCGTGCTAATTGAAGCTTTCCTGGGAAAAACTCATCGGGCGGCAGTTCAATTGACAATTAGTATTGGTGCACTTTTATTAGCACTTCTTCAACTTTGGCAAATAAAAGATATGACTTCAACAACGGCTGCCGTCAACTCGGTAACAATTGATAGGGCAGGAATATTTTTTCAGTTCATAATCGTAGCGTTAGCATTAGTTGCGATTTTATTAATTGCAGATCAAGATAACTTTGTAGCTCAAGCTTCAGCAGTTCCAGGCTCTACTGAGGAAAAGATTGCTACCCAGCAACGAGTCCAGCAAACTGAGATATTCCCATTGGTTTTGTTTGCAGTTGGTGGAATGATGCTTTTCACCGTAGCGTCAGATTTGATCACATTGTTTGTTGCGTTAGAAGTCTTTTCACTACCACTTTATTTATTAGCAGGACTTTCTAGGCGCCGAAGATTACTTTCCCAGGAAGCGGCGCTAAAGTACTTTCTGCTGGGAGCTTACGCTTCAGCTTTTTTCCTTTTTGGTTCTGCGTTCATCTATGGGTACGCAGGAACTGTTTCAATCTCTGCAATTAGTGCAGCAGCTGGAAGTGCTAATGATATTTTCCTTTTTATAGGAATTATTTTTATGTCAGTTGGCCTACTTTTCAAGGTAAGTGCAGTTCCATTTCACTCTTGGACTCCTGATGTTTATCAAGGTGCACCTACACCTATTACTGGTTTCATGGCAGCATGCACAAAAGTTGCAGCATTTGGAGCCATACTTAGAATTTTCTATGTCGGATTTGCAGATGCACAATCACTTTGGCAGCCAATTATTTCTGTTATTGCCATTATTACGATGATATTTGGATCAGTGGTTGCAATTGCTCAGCGTGATGTTAAGAGAATGTTGGCTTACTCCTCAATAGCCCATGCTGGCTTTTTACTATTAGGTGTAATTTCGTTAAGTAAAGAAGGATTAGCAGCATCCTTGTTCTACTTATTTAGTTATGGATTTACCACAATTGCTGCATTTGGAATTATTTCACTGGTCCGAGATTCAACAGGTGAAGTAAGTGATTTAAATAGGTGGGTTGGGCTTGGCAAGAAATCGCCCTTGGTTGCAGCAGTATTCTCATTTTTACTTCTAGGTTTTGCTGGAATTCCACTTACATCGGGATTTATTGGAAAGTTTGCAATATTTTCAGCGGCCTATCAATCTGCAAATATTTCTCTAGTGGTAGTGGGTGTTTTGGCGAGTGCAATTGCAGCTTTCTTTTATATCAGAGTCATAATTATGATGTTCTTTACCGACCCAGTAAATGACTCTGTATCAGTGATAATTCCATCAATTCGAAGTCGAATCGCAATAATTTGCGCAACATTAATTTCATTACTTCTTGGAGTGTTTCCATCACTTCTATTAAATGCTTCAAATTCATTTGCAAATTTAATTAAATAATGAATCCAATTGGAATTCCAAATATAGATAAATCTTTGGAAGCATCTTTATTAGCTGATATGGCTAAAGTAGAGTCTCTACTTAGGTCACATATTGAAGGTGACTATCCATTAGTAATCGAAACCTCAAGACATTTAGTAGAAGCTGGTGGAAAGAGACTTCGACCACTACTTACATTACTTGCAGCCCAATTTGGAGATCCAACAAATTTTGACATTATAAAAGCTGCTGTTTCATGTGAATTAACCCATCTAGCAACTTTGTATCACGACGATGTTATGGATGATGCTTTGTTACGAAGAGGTGTAACAAGTGCTAATACAAAATGGGGTAATGCAGTAGCAATTCTCACCGGTGATTATTTGTTCTCTAAAGTTTCAGATATGTTGGCAGATATCGGCCCTGAAGCTGTTAAATTACAAGCAAAAACTTTTGAGAGACTGGTCATTGGACAGATTAAGGAAACGCAAGGGGCAACTGAAGGTTTGACACCAATTGAACATTATTTAAAGGTCGTTTCAGATAAAACCGGTTCATTAATTGCAACTAGTGCAAGGTTTGGAGCATTACTATCTGGTGCCAAACCAGAAGTAGTTGAAATTCTTACAAAATTTGGAGAAAAAATTGGAATTGCATTTCAGATTGCAGATGACCTACTCGATGTAGTTAGTGACTCGACTGCATCTGGAAAGACTCCAGGAACCGATCTTAAAGAGGGAGTTCCAACACTTGTAACACTATATGTAATCAATGCTAATGCTCCAGAAGATAAGGAACTTATAGCAAAGTTGAGTAAACCAATTTCTGAGGAGGAGATAAGTGGCGTTATCTTGCAACTTCGCTCACATAGAGCATTAACTCAGGTGCGAGAGTATTTGGCAAAAATAGCTAGTGAAGCCAATTCACTACTTGAGGGCCTACCAAATGGCGCTGCTAAAGAAGCACTTAAGAGTGTTGCTTTTGTTTTAGTTAATCGATCCACCTGATTTATATAAGTCTCGACCAAGGATTGCCAAAGCAATCCAAATAAATAAAAATCCAACAATTTTGACCAATTGCAATGGTTCATGAAATACAACAATTCCAATGATAAACATGATGCTTGGAGTTATATATTGAAGTAGTCCAGTAATTGTTAACGGTAATCTAGTGGTGGCAGCATTAAAAAACAGTAATGGAATTACTGTCATTAGGCCAGTGGATACCAATGCCAATGAAAATCCTAGTTCTTCCCCGAATTGGGCATCGTTATTCTTTAGTAAATAACTTAAATATATTGAACTTGGAATGAAAGCAATGATCGTTTCAACCGATAGAGTTTCAAGTGCACCTGCATTTAATTGTTTTTTAATTAAGCTATATGAGCCCCAACTTATGGCAAGTCCAATAGCTACCAAAGGTAAATGACCATACGCAATTGTTAAAACCAATACCCCAATTCCAGCGAGAACAACTGAAATTAATTGCATATTTCTAAGTTTCTCTTTAAGCGCAAAAACTCCAAAACTTACAGCTACCAGTGGTGTTATGTAATATCCAAGAGCAGCTTCAACAACTCTATCTACAGAAACTGCCCAGATGTAGATTCCCCAATTAAGAGATAAAAGCAAGGAGGTAAGTGCTAAAAGTGATAATGTTCTAAAATTCGTAATCAACTTGAAGGTCTTAATTAATTGTTTCTGAAAGGCCAGGAATAATATACAAAAAATTAATGACCAGACAGCTCGGTGACTTAGTATTTCAAAAGCAGATGCTTGTTCAAGCCACCTCCAGTATATTGGGAGCAACCCCCAGATTACATATGCACTAACACCATAAAAGACTCCCGACCCATTTAATTTCAAAGTTATTTACTCAACTTATCAGCGATAATTTGTAAATTGAACTGCAAAATCCCAGGTTTCTTTTTTAACTAATGCAATAGCGGCTTGTAAATCATCTCGACTTTTACTTGAAACTCTAAGTTCCTCGCCTTGGATTTGAGTCTTAAGAGACTTAGGTCCAGACTCCTTTAAAAATTTCGCAATCTTTTTTGCATTTTCTGTGGAAATTCCCTCTTTAAACTCACAATTAATAAGGTAGGTCTTTCCACTCAATTTAGGTTCACTTGCTTCAAGATGTTTTAATGAAACACTGCGTTTAACTAATTTATCTTTAAATACGTCTAATGCTGCCTTAGCTCGTTCCTCAGTATCCGACTCAATTACAACCTTAACCCCACTCTTCTCAACTTTGGTCCCCGTGTTTTTAAAGTCAAATCTTGTAGAAAGCTCACGCTCACACTGGTTAAAGGCGTTATCCAACTCCATTTGATCGATCTTTGAGACGATATCGAAACTACTGTCAGCCATGTCTATACTTTACTAGTTAAATATGGATGCTTTGCCTAGAGTGACTGGAGTTAATGTGAGCACAGTTAAGGTCAAGCGTCGCATACCAAGCCCGAAGGATTTAGCGCAGCTATTGCGTTTTCGAAAGTTTATTTTTAGCAGCAAAAAAAGAAGATTATCTAAAGCATTAACAATCTATGATTTGAGAGATATAGCTAAGCGTCGGACCCCACAAGCTCCTTTTGATTACACCGACGGTGGTGCTGATTCTGAATCAAGTTTAGATAGAGCCAGAGCTGCTTATGAAAAGCTTGAGTTTCAACCCAAGATTTTAAAAAATGTTAAGAATGTTGACTTGTCTGTAAAAATGCTAGGCAAAGTCATGAGTATGCCGTTAGGGATTGCTCCGACTGGCTTTACCCGAATGATGCAAACTGAGGGTGAGTACGCTGGAGCGTGCGCTGCCGCAGATGCTGGAATTCCATACACACTTTCAACTATGGGAACTAGATCGATAGAAGATGTTGCAGCGGCAGCACCCACAGGTCGAAATTGGTTTCAGTTATATATGTGGAAAGATCGTGACCGCAGTATGGCACTTGTTGATCGTGCCAAGCAGGCAGGTTTTGATACTTTAGTTTTAACCGTAGATGTTCCAGTTGCGGGTGCCAGATTACGCGATGTTAGAAACGGTATGACAATTCCACCATCACTTACAGCAAAGACAATCATAAATGCAATTCCAAGACCTGCCTGGTGGATAAATTTTTTAACAACTGATCCTTTAATGTTTGCGTCACTTGATTCATGGAATGGAACCGTGGCAGAGCTTTTAGATTCCATGTTTGATCCCACAGTTACTTATGAGGATTTGAAATGGATAAGAGAGCAATGGAATGGAAATCTAGTTGTTAAAGGTATTCAAAATGTTGGTGATGCCGTTAAATCTATTGAATCGGGAGCTGATGCCATAATTCTTTCAAACCATGGTGGCAGACAATTAGACCGTGCTCCGGTTCCACTGCATCTACTACCGGAGGTAGTTAAAGAAGTTGGGAATAAGGCAGAAGTCCATGTTGATACCGGAATAATGCATGGACAAGATGTCGTTGCGGCACTTGCATCTGGTGCAAAATTCACCTGGATTGGTCGTGCTTATCTTTATGGATTAATGGCTGGTGGCAAATCTGGAGTAGATAAATCTTTAGAAATTTTCCGGACTCAAATCACCAGAACTATGAAACTACTAGGTGTGAGTTCAGTGGCAGAGCTAAATCCTGAACATGTAAGATTTATTGCAAGATACGCTGATAATTAATAAGACTTTGGTTAAAAAGAATTTAGGCTTTAGACTTCGCTTCGCTTAACAATCCTTGGCGGGTTGCCCGAGCGGCCAATGGGAGGGGACTGTAAATCCCCCGGCTCTGCCTTCGAAGGTTCAAATCCTTCACCCGCCACCAATTTTAAAACTTATACTTATTTACAAGCTTAATTAAATTTTGATCATTTCGCTCTTGATTACCAGTTTGCCATAAGCCACCACTTTGCGTTCCCTCAATGTAATCGAGAAAGCTAAAGCCTGATAATTTCTTTGTTTTTGTATTTACTCTTTTTGATTGAAAGTACCACCATAAATCATCAGTGTGAAACGATAGCTCTTTGTAGTCGTCTTCCTTTATAACATCAGCGTGAAAAAATTCTCTCTTATAAAGTGTCCCGGCGCCTGAAGTTGGAAATAACTCTAAATCAGGCCCACTTGCTGCATTGAAGTTCTTGATCCATTTTTCATAGGGCAGAAATTTACCGTCTTTATCAAACTTAACCTTATGTACTCTGGTTGCAATAACGCAATGTGGAGTTAAATGGTGTTGAATCATTAATTTTAAAGTTAAATCTGATTCTAAAAATAAGTCGTCATCAAAAACAATTATCGGCAATGTCGGCTCTACTAAGAGAGTTGGAATAAGTTTTTTTCCAGGGCCTAAATCATTACAAGCATTTATGGTTATAGCTTCACTAATTTCTAAATCTTTAATTTCTTTGGGCAAGAGAGAAATATCTGATTTAGCAATGTTTAGGTAAATCTTTTTAGGCCTTAATCGCTGTGATCTTATTGAGTCTAATGATTTAGCTAAGGTAGAAAATCTTGCTGGGTGACTTGTCAGTGATACTACATAATCCCAATTAAACTCTTTAATATTTGCGCCAGGAATCGGAATTAGGTGATTTAGTAATGAATTTCCTGAAGACTTAAGTTGCAATTCTTTAATAAGGTTTATATTTGATAAAACGTCATTGTGATATTTAGTAGATTTTGTACCCAGATTTCTTGCACTTCTAATTAAGTAATAGAGAATAAAGATTTGAAGGCCAATAACGATCAAGAACAATGTGGCATTCATTTCATCCCCAAACTTTGAATCCAGTTATACTAATTTCATGGATAAGCCGACCATAATCTTAGCCACAAGTAATGGTATTGGCATGGGCCACTTAACTCGCGCAAGTGCTATTGCCTCAGAGTTAAAAGAGTTTTCAAATCCCATTATTGTCTCGATGGCAGCTGGTGTTGTTGAGGTGCCAAAAATTGCAGGAGTTAGATTTGAATATATTCCTGGAAGAGATCGAAATTGGATGGGTAGATTTCAATGGGACTCATATCTAAGAGATCGATTGGTAGCACTAATCGACGAAACAGATGCAAAAATAGTTAGCTTTGATGGAGTAGTGCCTTACCCGGGAATTATTGCAATCAAGAGTAAACGACCAGAGGTTAAATTAGTTTGGGTGCGACGTGGTTTTTGGCAGAAAACTCCTCAGAAGTACCTATTAGCACTGCAATCAAGAATGATGGATCTAATTATAACTCCTGGTGATTTCGGACAAAGTTATGACAATGGTCCTACTTCAAAACGAAAAGATTCAGTCTTGGTAAAACCAATATCAATTTTTGATTCTAAGTCCATATTAAGTAGGGAACTAGCGAGGGCGGAATTAGGGTTAGATAAAAATCGTCCAGCTTGTCTTGTTCAACTAGGTATAGGTGAGGCTGACTTGAATTCAAAATTAACAGCAGCTCTTTCTGGCTTGATTGGCTGGAAAGATTTACAAGTAGTTTTAACTAAAGAACCAATTGATTCAAATGGTAAAAATTTAGCCCCAGTAGGACTAGATATAAAAATTATTAGATACTTTCCACTTCAAAAGCACTTAATGCTTTTGATGCTGCGATTTGTGCTGCAGGGTATAACAGTGTGCACGAAGAACTTGCTGCAAGGATTCCAACTCTGTTTGTTCCAAATGTTAGAGGGACTGATAATCAATCAGATAGAGCAAAATGGGCTTTCGATAATGAAATGGCACTGACTGTTGATCAAAATAATCTCAAAGATATTGAGGATAATGCCAAAAAATTACAAGATGAAGTTTTGAGAGAAAAATTAAGCAGAAACTGTAATAACCTTCCATCAACTACTGGGGGTAGTGAGGTTGCAGAAATATTTAAAAAATTGCTTGCTGTACCAACAAAAACTGGAATCTCTTTACCCATTACTTTGATTAGTTTAAAGATTAGAGATATTTTTGCTCGTGGGTTTAAGGGGTTCGTTTACTCTTTACTTCAATTACTAACTGTAGTTTATAGATGGATTAAGCCTCACAATAGGGGTAAAGTTTCTTACTCAGATAAGCTTGAGATTTATGAAAATGAAGAATCTGATGTATTGCAAAAATTAATTAAATCTGGAAAACCTTTTGAGCACCTAATTGTTAATGCATCTCCCGCATATAAAAGTAGGCGTATTGAGATTGCATCCAAGGCATACTTAAAGTAAATGGGCTTCAATTCGTAATTCATAATCTTGGGTTGTATCCTTAGTCAGCACTTCGCCCCCTTAGCTCAGTCGGTAGAGTGTTTCCATGGTAAGGAAAAGGTCAACGGTTCGATTCCGTTAGGGGGCTCGAACACAATTTAATATTGAATGAAACAAGTTTGGCGGGGTAGCTCAGCTTGGTAGAGCAAGCGGCTCATAATCGCTGTGTCGTGGGTTCAAATCCCGCCTCCGCTACAAGTATTACAGATGAAAAACACGATCAAGATAAGAGTGAATTTCAGTAAATGGTGAGGGTCAGGTAATCTCATCTCATAAGAGATTAACAATAGTTAATTTAACTACAAGGCTAGGAGCTTAACCATGGCAAGTAAAAGTGCAGATGTTCGTCCAAAAATTACAATGGCATGTGTTGAGTGTAAAGAGCGAAACTACATAACCCGCAAAAATCGCAGAAATGATCCTGATCGTTTGGAGTTAAAAAAGTTTTGCCCGCGTTGTAAATCTTCTCAACTTCATCGCGAAACTCGTTAACTAGAACCCGCCAATGGCTGGGTCAATTAGAGTGTGCTTAATTGCAGAGGGTTTTACCGAAGATTTTATTAAGTGTGTAGGCGCAATAACCGCTAATTCCAAAGTACCTATAAGCATTTATGCCAATGGTAAAAACAATTGGCTTAAAGAGGATTTGTTTGACCCGGATCAGATAAGCCTTACCCAAGAAAAAAACCCTCTAGGTTGGGGAAACATCGTTAATTTGTTCATAAATAATCACACCGAAGATTATTTATTAATTATGGATCCTTCAACGATATTTCTAGCCGATCCAATACCTAAAACATTAGATGCACTTAATTCAGGCTTTCAAGGTGTTGGTTGGAAAGGTGGCTTAGTGAATTTAGAGGACCAATGGCGAAGCACAGATGATAAGGGGGTAGGTGAGGTAGATGTTTTATTTAGTTACTACTTTGCCTTTGATCGTACTTTTGTGCAAAATGCAGGTGGAGCAAATCCAAGTGCTAAATATTATCGAAACGCGGATATTGAGCTTTCACTTGCAATGAGGGCTGCGGGTGGAAGATTAATTCAAGTAGATCTACCACTTGAGCAAGGTAGGCATCACGGTTACTACGATACTGATCCAGATTATCGGGATAAAAATTCTAAGAAGAATTATCAAAGGATTTTAGAAAGATTTAGAGGGAAAAATGAAATCCTTTCACCACGTAGGTAGGCTTAAGTAATGGAGCAATTATCTAAATTCACCACGTTACGTGTAGGTGGACCTGCACAGAAGATTGTTCACGCCAAGACTGAGGATGAATTGATTGAGTTGGTAAAAGCTGCTGATAAAAGTAATGAACCACTGTTGATTCTTGGCGGTGGATCTAACCTGCTAATCAGTGATGCTGGATTTGCTGGCACTGTAATAAGAGTTGAAAGTAAAGGAAATGCTTTAGATTATGACGCATGTAGTGGCGGAATGATTGAGGTAGCAGCGGGAGAAGATTGGGATAAATTTGTTGCGTTAACTATCGACAAGGGTTTTGCTGACTTAGAAACTCTAAGTGGTATACCAGGCACAGTTGGCGGAGCACCCATTCAAAATATTGGAGCCTACGGTCATGAGGTAAGTGAAACTATTGCTCGAGTCAAAACCTATGATCGACAAAAAGGAGAAATTGTTACCTTTTCAAACTCTGAATGTAAGTTTTCTTATCGTCACTCCATTTTTAAAGCCGAACCGGGTAGATATGTTATTTTAAATGTCACTTTTCAACTTCGAAGAGGAAATCAATCATTACCGATTGCTTATGCAGAGTTAGCAAAACATTTATCAGTTAATCTTGGAGATCGAGTTGAGGTAACTAAAGTTAGGAAAGCGGTTTTAGAGTTACGGGCAAGCAAAGGTATGTTGATTAATGCTGCTAGCCAAATAAATTCCGCCGGTTCATTTTTTGTAAATCCAATTTTAAGTAAGGAAACTGCAGATACTCTTCCGAAGGAGGCGCCAAGATGGCCACAACCAGATGGAAGTATAAAAACCTCAGCTGCGTGGCTAATGGAGCATTCGGGAATCACTAAAGGGGAAA
>Ga0255175_1000515_pt1 | contig 16793 bp, 16 predicted proteins | sample Atl_Atl_RepC_8d_FD_183628 | JGI IMG/M metagenome (GOLD analysis project Ga0255175, IMG submission 183628) | Freshwater microbial communities from Altamaha River, Georgia, United States - Atl_Atl_RepC_8d | ecosystem: Environmental > Aquatic > Freshwater > River | place: USA: Georgia | collected...
CTTTCAGTTTGGCCTCACCCACCTTGATATGATCAGCCAACTGGAAGCGGCGCTCAAATGCGCGCGCGGCAATCCCGCGATAGAGATAGGTCTTAGTCTTCTCTTCTTCACTGGGCACGCTGCGGCCAGCGATGGTCAGGGTATTCTCCTTGGCCACCACTTCAAGATCCTGCGGCGTAAAGCCAGCTACCGCCATGGTAATGCGGTAATTATCTTCACCGATCTTCTCGATGTTATAGGGCGGATAACCACCCTCTTCCGCTTCAAGCGCGCTTTCCATCATCCGGTTCAAACGGTCAAAGCCGACAACCGAACGGAACATGGGGGAAAAGTCATAAGTACGCATGGTGATCCTCCTTCAAGCAATCACTGTTAAACACACGGCTACTAGAGGGCAGACCCAAAGGCATCCGCCCTTATCCTGCATGTAGGAAGGGAAAATCACGGTTTCAAGGCCCCGTTAACCATAATTGGACAGGTGCTGTTAACTTCGATTCGGTAAAATGAGGCCTGTTCAACAGCCTATGAAAAACCGGACCAAGAACAGGGCATGAAAGAAAAAACCGTTTTTATAAATTCGCTGTACGAGGAATCGTTCGGCCTGCTGGTCGAGGCGCGCAACTATTTCCAGTATAGCGAAAGCAACCGGCGCGCGGCCATGCATGGTCCGCCGCATGACCGCCTGTTTGTGAATTGTCAGGCCATGCGCCTGACCAGCCGCATGACCCAAGCCATGGCGTGGCTGCTGGCGCAACGCGCGGTTGAAACCGGCGAGCTGTCACTCTCACAGGCCTGCAATGGAGAGTTCTCACTCGGCGGGGAAGAGATTTGTACAACAACGGATAATCACCAAGACCGCCGCATTCCCCCGCCCATGCGCCAACTGCTCGACCGCAGCCACAGCCTGTATATGCGGGTCTGGCGCCTTGACCAAGCCGCCCGTCAGCGTATTGAAAACGGTCACGGCAATGGCCAGCACGGCCACCAATCGCACTGACATTTATCCTCTATCCAACACCGTATCAAACAGCCGATCTCGCAACTACGAGTAGAGAGAAGGATAATGGCAGTGTTTTTATGAGCGAATGAGACAGGACGGCGCGCCTCGTAAGTCCCGGTCTCTCTTATTAAACGAGATCAATTCGCACACCACACCCAGCATACTATTGAACGCTCAATCATTGATTGCTTATTAACTACCCATGGGTAAAGTTATTCATCTGTCCGAACATGCCGGAGCCTTACGATGACTGGGTTATTGGAGTGAAGAATGTTGAAATTCAATAAGACGGGTGTACCGCCAACGGCAGAAGAAATTTCTGAGCTTGAAGCCAAGATTGGTCATAAGCTGCCGCAGCAGTTCACTGACTTTATTTGCAATCCGGAATCAGGGGTTGTTTATCCAAATTCATATCAGATAGTGCCGGCCGATAATCTTGCACAGACAGAAGGTGAGTTAAGAGATTTCGAACCATTCAAGAACTTCGCGAATGGATTTCACATGATCTCTAAAGAATATACCACCCCCCCCTTATTGCCTTTCGCCTTCACGTCTTGTGGCGACCACATATGCATTTGTATTGATGAGGCTCGCGGGGATTATGGCGCGGTGTATTTTCTAGATCACGAATTCGATGCTTCGTTCAGTTTGATTGGATCGTCCTTTGATGAATTTGCAGCTTCCTTAAGGCCCCGCGACACTTCAAACATCCATGAATGGGATCATATTGATGCTGATGTTGCGCTGACAGATGCCGCGCGCCAAATCATAGAAGCTCAAAGAAATAAAAAGAAGCTCTTGCCGTAATAATTTATCACCTGCGAATTATGAAGGAAAATTCATGACCGACCAGATTCGCAAAGTGAATGGACGCAACCCCATAAACTCCCAATACGCAGGTCGGACTATGACCTGGGATGATTTGTCATCAGATGCCCAAGTTTCTCTTACCGACTATGTTGTGAATGACCCTGTTGGAAAGCTATTCAAGCAAAATGGCGTTCAATTTAGTAAAGAAGGCTTTCCTGATTTTTCTCCATATGCAATTGCAGAGGTCGCCGTAACCGGTTCAGGAACCTTAAGGGCTGATGATTATCATGATGTAAATTTTGCAAATGCAAAAGCAGGTTTTGATGAAACACCTGACGGGTGCACATGGAATCATGTCGAAGATTTTAAGCGTATGCAGCTTCTTCCGACGAATCTGCATCGCGCCATCGGTCATACTGGTGGACGAGCAATTGGTCGTGAATTGCAAAAGAATCCCGACATGGTTGCACCGCCGGCTGCGCGTAACTCGCTGATTGAAACCTCTATGGACGTTCAGCGCGGTTATCAGCAGGAGCGTATATTGCGGCAGGCTCAAGCTGCCGAGCATCATGCCGGGCGGGCGATGGGTGTTGCAGCAGTTGGGGTTGATCTCGCACAAGGCAATGCAAGCGCAGCGGCGATGGATACGGCTGCTGTGGTGGCACAAACCCGCACCGCACAAGAGATCGCAGTCAAGGCGGTGGCGCATGTTGGCCTGACAACGACATTCAACCGCGTCATGCGAGCCATACCTATGGTGGGCAGCTATATGGCTTACCGCAGCATGCAAAGCGAGGTCGATAGTTTTACAGAGGCGAAGCGCCCCGATCTGGCTGAGGCTGCGTATCAGGTTGGTAAGGCTGAGGTTCTGGGCAATGTGCTGGGCGGATGGACGGCCGATGCCGCCCGTGAAGCCACCCGCGCGGAATATGTGCGTCAAGGCGGCCGTGATTATGAGCAACTGGCTCATGCGGGAAGTGTGCAGTTGGCGATAACTACAAAAGACATAGTGGTAGGATCTGATGCAGAAAAGCCTATCGCACCGCCCGACGGCAAGCCGCTGGCCGAGGTCCTGCCGCCCAATCATGCCAGCATGGCGCTGGGCGCTGATGCCATGGGCGAGCGCAGCGAGATCAGCCGGATTGCAGTTGAGCGCACCGGCCTTGCCGCAAGTGACCCCGGTAACAATATGAGTGTGTTGATGCAGGAGGCCAACCGCCCGACTGGTCATCTGCTAGTGCTGGAGGATGGCCGAGTGCAAGGGCCGGAAAGCGGCGCAGTACCGTTTGCAAGCAACCCGCAGATCGCCGCTGGCAAGAATGGCGGCACGCTTGGCATACTCTACGCGGGTACAGGTGCCATGAACGATGCACAATGGAACACAGTCTCTCAAGTAAGAGACTGGCTGGGCCAGCAGCGCACGGCCGAGGGCTTACCTGCTCAGACTGAACTGATTGCCGGTTCCACCGCCACGGCACAAATTCTCAATCTACCCACGCCGCGCGGCCCGCTGCCAGAAACAGTAGCGCCTCAACCCGGCATGGCACCTACCAAGGCCCGCCAAGCTTTGGCTCATTCAACCCCCTAAGAACAATCAACCGAAACCCACGCCCAGCAAAAAGGGCGGATGGCCCGCCCTTCTTACATTACACATTGAGCTGCGGCTTATCTCACAGCCGGAACGGTATAGCTGGTCTGTACCGGCTTTTTATCTGCCGTCATGCTTTGCACTGTATGGATGACGCTGCCATCGGCCTGCGGCTCAACACGGTGCAGCGTGCCGAATGAAACCGAGGGTGCATCCTTGCACGAGATGGGACGCAGCGGGGTGCCCGGTGTAGTAGCCATAGAAAGTCTCCTGCAGAAAAAGTTGGCCCAGCCTAGCGGGCGGGACAAGGCGAGCGCAACAGGCATTGCCTAAAATACCGGCTATATCCGATATCCAGCTGAACAAGCGGCCAAAACAAAACGGCGGCCCATAGGACCGCCGTCTGTAATCTTGCCTGCAGATGCAGAGCGAAAACTTTAGGCCGACTTCTTGTCGCCTTCGGTCTTCTTGGCAGCGCCAACGCCGAACGCGGCGAAACGCTTGGAGAATTTGTCGACCTGGTCGTTCTGCATGAGCTTCTGCTCACCACCGGTCCAAGCCGGGTGCGACTTGCTGTCGATGTCCAGACGCCATGTGTCGCCTTCCTTGCCCTTGGTGCTGCGGGTCACGAAGGTGGTGCCGTCCGTCATGATGACGTTAACGTTGTGGTAGTTGGGGTGAATGCCTTCTCTCATGGCGTCCTCTTACGGTCGAAAACTGTTAAGGCCGGTTTGATAGCTGCTTTGCTTCTAAATTGCAAGAATTTAGCACGCCCCTCTTGCGCAAAACTGCAAATCTGGCCACCTTAACGCCATGAATCGCCCTAACCGCCGCGAAATATTGGCTTTTCTGGCCGCCCTGCCAACTGCACTGGCGGCCAGCCGTCCGGCGCGTGCGCAGCTAAATGCGCCAAAAATAGTCATCATCGGCGCCGGACTCGCTGGTCTGGCCGCCGCCGAGGCGCTGATCCGCCGGGGCGCCGACGTAACTGTGCTGGAAGCGCGCGACCGTATGGGCGGCCGTCTGGTGACCGACACCAAGACCTTTGAAGGCGTGAAAGTTGATCTGGGCGCGAGCTGGCTGACAGGTGGCACCGCTAATCCCCTGCTTGGCCGCTTGGAGCAAGTGGGCGCCCAAACGCAGGCCGATACAGACGACACCCTGATCTTCATGAACGCGCAGCAACAGAACGCAGCGGCCGTGCGCCGCTTTGATGAGCTGTACCATAATATAGAAGCGGCCGTGAACGGGCTGGCCAGCCGCAACCTGACATTAGAAAAACTGCGCCCACGCGATGAGGATGAGCTGCTGGCCCTCACCCTGTTCGGCCCGTTCCAGTATGGCGTTGAGATTGCCGATCTTGACCCCGCCGATATAGCCGCCCTCACGCCAAAGCAGGACAACCTGTTTGTAAAAAGCGGCATGGGGCTGGCAGTGCAGAGTTTGTTCCGCGCCATTCCGGTTACTTATAACAGCATTGTGACCGATATTGAGTATGACGAGACCAGCGCGAGGATTAGCACGCGTGACGGGCAAACCCACACGGCCGATGCCGTTATCATTACTGCCTCAACCGGCGTGCTGGGCAGCGGCAGCATCCGCTTTTCACCTGATCTGCCGGATGAACACAGGCAGGCCATCAGCAATCTGCCGATGGGGCTGGTCAATCATATCTATCTGCAATTCAGCGGCAATCTGTTTGGTTCCAGCGTGAAAGAGCTGACCCATCTCTACGGCGTCACGCAGGACAATGTACTGCAAGCACGGCTGAGCTATACCGATCCCAGCATCATTCAATGCACTGTTGGTGGCACACTGGCGCGTCAACTTGAACGGCAGAGCGATGCCAGCGCCATCAATTATGCTTTGAGCAGCCTGTCCTCCATGCTCGGCACTGGCGTTGAGCGCGCCTATATCAATGGCAACTGCACCCGCTGGGGACGCGACCCGTTTGCACTGGGCAGCCATTCGGCCGCCCGCCCCGGCCAGAGCGCGGCGCGCGCTGTACTAGCCACGTCTGCGGGTGTGCTGCATTTTGCCGGTGAAGCCTTGGCCGGCCCGTGGGCCACACAGGCCGCCGGAGCGTACCTGTCTGGCCGGGCGGCAGCGGCACGAATTATGGGCCTGACGGAATAGCGCGGGCAAAGACCAGCCGGTTCTGCAGCTGGATCCAGTTACGCGCTGCAATCTGCTCGGCCGGGCTTACACCCAAGCGCGCTTCGGGACTGACAAACCACAGCCCGGCTTTTGGCCCGAACAGCGCACGCGTGCATTCCACAATCTGCGGATATTCGTTCATGGTGGCCATCAGCGCGGCTTCGCCCAACACTGACTTTTCGGATTCAACCTGACTATCCTGTGCGCGCTTGGCCAAACTGTTCAAACGCCCGGTCAGGTCCTGTGACGGATCCATCATTTTCAAAACTCCCTGTTATTGCGTTGCCCATTTGTATTTTTCAATACTCAACGCCTGCAGCCCCCCGTATGTCAAGAGCGCATGTCAGGGCGGCATTTTTGGCTGCCCCGGCAAAAGCCACCCGGCATAAAAATCCAGCTGCGAGTCGCTAGACGAGTCGCACGGCTGAGCTGCCTAACCCGTCAAGCAGGATATAAACTTATCCACCGCTCTTTGCTGTTGCGGGGCGTTAACTTTCTGGCATTGTCCCCCCATCGCTTTTAACTGAGCTGGAGCTGCTGCCTGTCCGCGGGCAGCAAGTGTTGGAGATTTCGCCATGAAGATTACACGTCGCTTTACGGTTGCTGGTCAGGACGCTTATGCGGGGATTGAATTCCGCACCACGTCGTCGGAAATCCGCAATCCGGATGGCTCGGTTGTATTCCAGCACAAGGATATTCAGGTGCCGGGCAACTGGTCGCAAGTTGCGGTTGATGTGCTAGCGCAAAAGTATTTCCGCCGCAAAGGTGTGCCCGCCGCGCTCAAGACCGTGCAGGAGGACACCGTCCCCGCTTGGCTGTGGCGCAAGCAGCCCGATACCAGCGTGATCGACACCCTGCCGCAAGCCGAGCGCTTTGCCGGTGAAACCGACAGCCGCCAGGTATTTGACCGCCTCGCCGGTTGCTGGACCTATTGGGGCTGGAAGGGCGGCTATTTCGATACTGAAGATGACGCCCGCGCCTACTTTGACGAAATGCGCTACATGCTGGCCGCGCAAATGGCCGCGCCCAACAGCCCGCAATGGTTTAACACCGGCCTGCACTGGGCCTATGGCATTGATGGCCCGGCACAGGGCCACCATTATGTAGACTACCAGACCGGCAAGCTGGTGGCGTCAGACAGCTCGTACGAACATCCGCAGCCGCATGCCTGCTTCATTCAGGGCGTGTCGGATGATCTGGTCAATGACGGCGGCATCATGGATCTGTGGACCCGTGAAGCGCGTCTGTTCAAATATGGTTCCGGCACGGGCTCCAACTTCTCGGAACTGCGCGGCGAAGGCGAAAGCCTGTCGGGCGGCGGCAAGTCCTCCGGCCTGATGAGCTGGCTGAAGATTGGTGACCGCGCGGCGGGCGCCATCAAGTCGGGCGGCACCACCCGCCGCGCTGCCAAGATGGTGACGGTTGACCTCGACCATCCGGATATCGAAGCCTTCATCGACTGGAAAGTGACCGAAGAGCAGAAGGTGGCCGCGCTGGTCACTGGCTCCAAGCAGTGCGCCAAGCACCTCACCGCCGTGATGGAAGCGGCCCAGCAGGGCACCGACCCGCAGGAAAACAAAGCCCTGCGCCGCGCGATCAAGGATGCCCGCAAGGCCTCCATTCCTGATGGCTCCATCGCCCGCGTTCTGGGTTTTGCCAAGCAGGGCCACAAGAGCATTGAGTTCAAGACCTATGATGTAGATTGGCAGAGCGAGGCTTATGCCACCGTCTCCGGCCAGAACTCCAACAACTCGGTGCGCATTACTGACGACTTTGTGCATGCCGTGCGCACGGATGGCATCTGGTCGCTCATCCGCCGGACGGACGGCAAAGTATCCAAGACCCTCAAGGCCCGCGAGCTGTGGGACAAGATTGGTGAAGCCGCCTGGCAGTGTGCTGATCCGGGCGTGCAGTTTGATACTACCATCAATGACTGGCACACCTGCCCGGCCTCCGGCCGCATCAACGCCAGCAATCCGTGCTCGGAATACATGTTCCTGGATGACACGGCCTGCAATCTGGCTTCGCTCAACCTCATGCAGTTCCGTCATGCCGATGGCACTGTGGACATCGACAGCTTCACCCACGCCACCCGTCTGTGGACCATGGCGCTGGAAATCTCGGTGCTGATGGCGCAGTTCCCCAGTGCCAAGATTGCCGAGCTGTCTTACGAATACCGCACACTGGGCTTGGGTTATGCCAATCTCGGCGCGCTGCTGATGGCCTCGGGCCACAGCTATGACAGTGACGAAGGCCGCTCGCTGGCCGGCGCCATTGCCGCCATCATGACCGGCGTAGCCTATGCCACATCGGCTGAAATGGCCGATGAGCTGGGCGCGTTCCCCGGCTATGCCAAGAATGCCGAGCACATGCAGCGCGTGATGAAGAACCATCGCCGCGCTGCCTATGGCCAGACTGAAGGCTATGAGCGCGTGCTGCTCTCGCCGGTACCGCTGGTAGCTGAGCAGTGCCCGCAGCCGGATCTGGTCGCCGCTGCCCGCATGGCGTGGGATATGGCGGTTGAACTGGGTCTGAAATACGGTTACCGCAATGCGCAGGTCAGCGTAATTGCCCCCACCGGCACCATTGGTCTGGTGATGGATTGCGACACCACCGGCATTGAGCCGGACTTTGCGCTGGTCAAGTTCAAGAAGCTGGCCGGTGGCGGCTACTTCAAGATCATCAACCGCACCGTGCCGGAAGCCCTGCGCAAGCTGGGTTACATGCCGGACCAGATCGAAGCGATTGTCACCTACGCCGTGGGTCATGGCACCTTGCGCCACTGCCCCACCATCAGCCATGAAAGCCTCAAGGCCAAGGGCTTTACCGACAGCGTGATCGAAAAGGTTGAGCAGGCGCTGGCCAGCGCGTTTGACATTACCTTTGCCTTCAACAAGTGGACGGTGGGTGAGGAATTCTGCCGCGAGGTGCTGAAGGTATCGGACGAGCAATTGGCCAGCTTCAACTTCAGCCTGCTGGAGCATCTGGGCTATTCCAAGGCCGACATCGAAACCGCCAACACCTATTGCTGTGGCGCGATGACGGTTGAAGGCGCCCCGCACCTGAAGGCCGAGCATCTGCCGGTGTTTGACTGCGCCAGCCCGTGTGGCCGCGTAGGCAAGCGTTTCCTGTCGTGGGAGAGCCATGTACGCATGATGGCTGCCGCGCAGCCCTTCATCAGCGGCGCCATTTCCAAGACCATCAACATGCCCAACAGCGCCAGCATTGATGATTGCAAGAGCGCCTACATGCTGGCCTGGTCGCTGGCAGTGAAGGCTATTGCGCTGTATCGTGACGGCTCCAAGCTCAGCCAGCCGCTGGCCGCCCAGCTCATCTCCAACGACAATGAGGAAGATGACGAGGTCGTGCAGGAAACCGTGCAGAAGATCAGCGAAATGCCGTCCGCCCAGAAGGCGCCGGTCATGGCTGAAAAGATCATCCAGAAGGTGATCGAGCGCGTGGTACAGGCCGAGCGCGACAAACTGCCGGACCGCCGCAAGGGCTATACGCAAAAGGCTGTAGTCGGTGGCCACAAGGTTTATCTGCGCACCGGTGAATATGAAGATGGCCGTCTGGGCGAAATCTTCATCGACATGCACAAGGAAGGCGCGGCGTTCCGCTCGCTCATCAACAACTTTGCCATCGCCATTTCGCTCGGTCTGCAATATGGCGTGCCGCTGGAAGAGTATGTTGATGCCTTCACCTTCACCCGCTTTGAACCGGCGGGCAGCGTGCAGGGTAACGATGCCATCAAGATGGCAACCTCGGTGCTGGATTATATCTTCCGCGAGCTGGCCGTCTCCTATCTCGGCCGCACGGATCTGGCCCATGTGGTGCCGGAAGACATGCGCCCCTCCACCGTCGGTCAGGGTGACGATCAAAGCGCCCTGATGGAGATGGAAGCCGACATGCAGGAGACCGTCCGCAAGGTGGCCTCCACCGGTTATGTCCGCGCCAACTTCAAGGTCGTGACGGGTAAAACCAGCATGCCGGTTGCCGCCAACATGACCCACCCCGTGGTTGAAGAAAAGTTTGCCATGGCCGTTGGCGCTGAAACCATGGTGATGGCCTCCACCCCCACCATGAGCGTTGCCAGCAGCACCACAAGCGCAAGCAATGCTGTGACGGGGAACACCGCTTCTGGCAACACATCTTCTGGCAGCGCTGCCATCATCAGCAGCATGAGCCAGGCCATGGTGCAGAGCGTGAAGCAGAACGAGCGCATCTCGGTTGCCCGCGCCAAGGGCTATGAAGGTGACGCCTGCCCTGAATGCGGCCACCTCACCATGCTGCGCAACGGCACCTGCCTGAAGTGCGACACCTGCGGTGCCACCACAGGTTGCAGCTGATATTGCGGCGCACGGCTTTGGGGCTGATCCTCAATTGCCGGACGCTTCAAATCGTTGTAGCTTAAGCTGAATTTTAGGGCCCTTGAATAAGGGCCCTAATTTTTAGCCTCACAAGCCGAGGCCTGTTGTGGAGAGGGCGCGCCGCATGGCAGCACAGAGCAAACCACCCGCCAAAACCAGCCGGATCTCCGGCTTTTGGGTGATTGTGCATATTGTGCGCAGTGCACTGAACTGGATTATGGCGCCGCTGCTATTGGCATTGCTCATTATTGAGCTATCCACCCCCACACTGTCCTATAACGCCAATTCAGACACTGTCACCTATCGTGACGCCCAGCCAGCGCAGGATGTCGTCGTTACTGGGTTTAATGGCCAGAGCTGGCCGGCGCTGCGGACCACTTTGGTCACCCATGATTACCGCAACCTGAAGATTGATTATGTGGTGCCGGATAATCTGGGCAATTCGCCGCTGCCGCTCACGGTGGTGGTAGCCGGGTTCCTCACGCCGGACTGGCTGATCGACCGCGTCATACCACATGGGCATAATGTGGTGGCCATTTACCGCTCCCCGCGCAGCGAGCGCATGCTGGGCCCGTACCTGCCCTATGCTGGCAGCCTGAGTAACGCCAGCAAGATGGCCGATTACTGGAACATCCTGGCCACCAATCCGTTCAACAAGCTGTATAATGTTCATGCCGGTCTGCATGAAGCGCCGGACGATGTGGTGGATATCATCACCTGGGCCCGCACCAAACTGGGCGTTGATATTGGCCGGATCAACATCATCGGGCTGGGCTCGGGCGGTTTGATTGCCTCTGCAGCTGCCCATAAACTGCAAACGATTGGCATGCCTGTCCGCACGCTCACGCTGGTTTATCCGCCCGCCAATCTGCAATCAGCGGTTAAAGATAATCTGATCGGCCTGCCGCGCTGGATGCGCAGCCCGGTGGCGTCTGTGCTGAATCTGGTTTATTTCCGCCTGCAGCTGAGCCGCCACCTGCCCACCTTGGTCTATGGCCAGAAGCTGCTGGTTTTACCGCGTAATTCCTATGATCTGGCCACCTATGCGGCTGACCCTGCCATCAGCATGGCCGGGCCGGACAGTACCGTGAAGTATCTTGATGTTGGCTATGCCGGCTATTACGACGCGCAAGTGAGCGAGCATGTGCGCACGCTGGTCCAAAGCTGGCTCATTCAGCAACACGCCATCAACGCTTATTAAGGGGGCACCCATGTCGTCATCATCATCCATCAGCGCCAAACTGACTGAACTGGGCATTACCCTACCCACGCCCGCTGCCGCCATTGCCTCTTATGTGCCGTTTGTGCGCACAGGTCATCTGCTGGTTATCTCAGGCCAACTGCCACTCCTTAACGGCCAATGCCTCGCTGTGGGCCATTTGGGGGCGGATGTTTCGCTGGAACAGGGTCAGGCAGCAGCGCGCCAATGCGCCATCAATCTGCTGGCCCAGATTCAGGCGGCCACCGGCTCTCTTGATCTGGTCAAACGCGTGGTACGGCTGGGCGGGTTTATCAGCAGCACGCCGGACTTTACCACACATGCCAAAGTGATGAATGGCGCATCCGATGTCATGGAAGCTGTGTTTGGTGAGGCAGGCCGCCATGCCCGCACCACTATTGGCGTATCCTCACTCCCGCTGGGTGCTGCGGTTGAGGTTGAAGGCCTGTTTGAGCTGGCCTGACGTTAAGCCGGACCTGCGCATGATACCCGCCCCCACCTCCCGCGCTGATAGCCTGCCGCGCGCTTTGGTGTGGTGGCTTCCGCTGATCCTGTTACTGGCACCGCTGCCACTGGGCAGCAACCGCCCGCCCTTTACTATCGCACTGGCGTTGCTGGCTGGTGGCGGCCTTATGCTGTCGGGCTGGGTTTATGCCCGCCGGGAGCAAGGCTGGTTCAGCCCGTGGGCCGCGCTGCGCCTGCCCATGCTGTGCATGTTGCTGGTACTGGGTTGGGGCATGGTGCAGATCATCCCGCTGCCACTCTCACTCGCGCACCCGCTCTGGGCACAAACAGCGGCGCTGCTGGGCACGCAGGCTATAACCCCCACCCTCTCGCTGGACGCCACCGCCACCGCCATTGGCCTGCTCAAACTGGCCAGCTATTGCGCCCTGTTTGCACTGAGCTACCAGCTGACGCGCAGCACAAAGCTTGCCCTGCTCTGCCTTAAAACTTGTGCGCTGACGGCAATTGCCCTCGCGCTCTATGGCCTGATCAATTATGCGCTGGGCAATGCCTATGTGCTGTGGCTACCTAAAACCAGTTATAGCGATAGCCTGACCGGCACCTTCATCAACCGCAATGCCTTTGCCGCCTGTCTGGGTATGGGCTGGCTGGCACTACTGGGCTGGCTGGCTCTTTATGTGCAGCAACAAACACCCCAGCGCCCCCTCACACTGAATTTGCAGGCCAACCTCTTGCTGCTTGCCGCCCCGCTGCTGCTGCTGGCATTGCTGCTGACCAATTCACGCGCGGGCCTGCTCTGCGCCGCGCTTGGTACGGCTGTGTTGGCCTTTGGCCTGTGGCGCTTGCAACTCCTGCCGCGCCGCTATCTGCGCCGCGCCAGCTTGGCTGGTCTGATTGCTGTTGTGGCCGGGCTTGCCATCAGCCTGCCGCAAATCCAGCACCGCTTTGACAGCGCCACGATGGTGCAAGATGACCGCGCCCAGATCTGGGCCACTACGCTGCAGATGATGACACAGGCCCCGCTAACCACTCAGCTCACTGGCCAAGGCCTGAACACCTACGACCAGCTGCTGGCCCATGCCCGCGGGCCTGAGATTGAGCTGCGCTATATCCGCGCCCACAACACCTATCTTGAACTGGCGGTAGAGCTGGGCCTGCCTGCCGCGCTGGCGTTTTTTACGGCGCTCGCGGTAATCGGCGCGCGGCTGTTCAACGGGCTGCGCACCCGCCAGCATAACCAGATCTACAGCCTGCTGGCTTTGGCGGTGCTTATCCAAGCGGGCACGCATGCGCTGGTTGATTTCAGCTATCAGATTCCGGCCAATGCCGTGTGGCTGGCCATTCTGTTAGGCATGGGCTGTGCGCAAAGCCTGCGCAGCCACGCGGCTTAACCGGCGATGAGCTGCTCTAGCTCCCAGCCGCGCCGCTCACGCGTGCATTCAATCAGCCCCAGCTGGGTGATGCCGTAAATATTGACTGGGCAGCTGTCATCCTGCACAGCGGTGCGAAACTGGTCGAGAATGGCATTGCCGATATTGCGGCGGTCGCCCACCAGATCAATCAGAATGATGCCGCCCAGATTGCGCAGACGGATCTGCCGCGCCACTTCAGTCAGCGCCGCCTGATTGATGTCGGCCGGTTTGCCCGCGCCATTTACATCGATCACCACGGCGGCCTCGGTATGCTCAATCACCAGCGTACCGCCCGCAAATGGCACCTTGCGGTCTGTCAGCAGATCAATCTGGCTATCAAGGTCAATCAGCTCGAACAGGTCTGGCTTACCAGCCTGCAGCTCACTGCTCATGCCCAATTGGGTCAAGCGGTGTTGCAGCACGGGCGTGGCGACCTTGGCCCGCACCGGCTTATAGGTCAGCGCGCGCTCCAGCGCGTCAGGCCCGTCCTTGAGCAGACGCGGCGCGCCCTCCACCACCATATCCGGCAGGCGGCGCACCAGCGCCAGCTTGTCACCAATAGGCGGGGCAATCCATTCTACCGCCACCACATCGCCCGGCTGCTGCGGATTGCGCTTGTTGTTGAGAAAAGCCATGCGGCCATTGCCCAGATCAAGCTCAGCACCAGCAAAGCTAGGGGTGACGCGCACCACCTTGGCCACAAACTGCGCACCAAAGCGCGGGGTGTTGGCGCTGCTATCTACATGAAGATGCACAAGGCGGCTTTGATCGACCAGCGCTACGCGGGTGAGCGGGCCACGCTGGTCGGCCCACAATTCAAGCGGGCGGGCCTGAGCGGCCGCATCAACTTTGGGATCAGCCATGATGATAGCCTCCACGCTTGAGCAAACGGCTCAGCTCGTATAACGGCAGGCCGATGATGGTACTGTAATTGCCCATCGTGGTCCGAATGAACGCCGCCGCATGGCCCTGATAGCCATAAGCACCGGCCTTACCCTGCCATTCGCCGGTGGCGTAATAGGCTTCGATCTGCGCAGGCGTCAGGCGGCTGAACACCACTGTAGCGGTCGCGACATCCTCAAACACCGCGCCGGTGGGCGTGACCAGCGCCAGCGCGGTTGTCACCTTGTGGCGGCGGCCGGGCAGCAGCTTGAAGCAGGTATCAAAATCAGCGCGGGTTTCGCCCTTGGGCAGAATACGCCGCCCGACAGACACCACCGTGTCCCCCGCCAACACAAACTTGCCCGCATGGCGTGCGGCAACCACCAGCGCCTTCTCCCGCGTGACGCGGCGCGCATAGGGCAGCGGCATCTCGCCTTTATGCACGCTTTCATCCAGCTCGGCCGGATCGACCGCATCCGGCACAAGGCCAATCTGTTTAAGCAGATCAAGCCGACGGGGCGACGCAGAGGCAAGGATGAGAGGCAATGTCATAAAACCAGCTTAGTGCGAATGGTGGGGCGGCTGATGATTATCATTCGCCGGTTCGCGCAGCCAGACCGACAGACACCGCATAAACGCCGTGTCTGCCGGGGCTGAACGCCAGGATTTAAGCCACGCGGTCATGCGCGGGCTCAGGCCTTGTAATTATCCGGGCGGCTGCCGTCATCCGCCGTGAAGGCGGCAAAAGCGGCGGTACGCGCGGCTTCACGCTTGGTGTCGAACTCGGAGAAGGCTTCTTCCCAGCTGCCTTCGGTGGCCGCACGGCTATATTCGGTCGAGCGGTTTTCGAAGAAGTTGGCATGCTCCACACCGTTGAGGATTTCGTCCATCCACGGCAGCGGGTTCTTGGCGATGTTAAAGCGCGGCTCCAGACCCAGCTGAATAAGGCGGCGATCGCCAATCCAGCGGATATAATCCTTCACCTGCTGCGGCTTGAGGCCATCAACCTCGCCCAGCTCAAAGGCCAGGTCGATAAAGGCATCTTCATGATGCACGATGGTCTCACAAGCGGCGTACAGCTCGTTACGGAACTGCTCGGTCCAGACCTCCGGGTTCTCTTCCACAAAGGTCTTAAACAGACGGATGATGGAGAGTGTGTGTAGCGTTTCGTCACGCACCGACCAGGTCACGATCTGGCCCATGCCCTTCATCTTGCCGAAGCGCGGGAAGTTCATGAGGATGGCAAAGCTGGCAAACAGCTGCAACCCTTCCGTGAAGGCACCGAACACGGCCAGCGTGCGGGCAACTTCGGTCGGGTTGTTGACGTTAAAGCCCTGCATGTAGTCGTACTTGTCCTTCATCTCCTTATAGGTGAGGAAGGCGGAATATTCGGTCTCGGGCATGCCGATGGTATCGAGCAGATGCGAGTAGGCCGCAATATGGATGGTCTCCATCGCCGAGAAGGCGGTGAGCATCATCTGCACTTCGGTGGGCTGGAACACGCGGCTGTAATGCTTGTTGTAGCAGTTGCCCACTTCAACGTCGGCCTGCGTGAAGAAGCGGAAAATCTGGGTGAGCAGATGCTTCTCGGTTGCGGTCAGACGGTTCTTCCAGTCCTTCACGTCATCGGCCATCGGCACTTCTTCCGGCAGCCAATGCAGACGCTGCTGGGTGAGCCACGCATCATACGCCCACGGATAACGGAACGGCTTGTAAACAGGATTGGGTGTCATCAACTGGCACGGCATTTTCTACTCCATCTTGTTCTTGGTCATCTCCACCCTCGTCTTAGTCATCCCCGCGAAAGCGGGGATCCATCGGCACGGTAGAGCTAACCCTAAATTCGCGAGGGTAACCATCGACCTACAAGATGTATTGATTCGCTACCCCAGCACATACCGCATGTGTTTTTTTGAGGGGGTGTTACATACATCCACGTCAGCAATTCTTAATGGCTTTTTCGTGGGCAGATGCAGGTTATTTTATATGTCGAGTTGTGATGAATTGAAACAACGCGTTAGGCCAGCTCAGGAGCTAAATCCTGCCATTGAGGATTAGCTTTTTGAATCAGGTGCAGCTTCCAGTCACGATTCCATTTCTTGATGACTTTTTCGCGCGCAATGGCCTCTTTAATATCGGCATGCTGTTCAGCATAGACCAAGGCCGTCACGCCATATTTCTTGGTAAACCCCTCTACGGCTCCCGTTTTATGCTCGGCCATGCGGCGCGGCAGGTCAGATGTCACGCCGACATAAAGCGTGCCGTTCTTCTTTGACGCGAGGATGTAAACATAGGCGGGCATACCTGATAGGTTTACCTGACAGTCAGTCCCTTTGATAGTCATTCACTTTGGTTGTTATTCACTTTGATAGTCATTCCCGCGCAAGCGGGAATCCATCGTTAAACCCGCCCCGGTGTTGAAATGGATCCCCGCCTGCGCGGGGATGACCATTATAACTGCCTCTGCGCACCACTATACAAGAATAAGAGCCGGCATCACACCAGCTCTTCCTCCATCTCACTGGCCAATACCAGCAGGCCGTCGGCGGTTTCGATCACGGCTTCTTCAACGCCGCCATGCACGCTGCGTGAGAGCAGATGGGCTGCGCCCGGCAGGTCGGCCAGTTCGGCATCGATATTCTCAACCTGAAAGTAACGGGCGCCTTTGCGCGCCATCTGCCCGGCAATGAACGGGCCGTAGGACTGGTCGGCATAATCACGCGAGGTGATGATGACACACGGGTCATTGGCTGCTTTGTAGCCCGCACAATCGGGCGTGCTGGACGCCATGCGCGTGGCGCCAAACGCTTCGTAGAACAGACCTTCCAGAACCGGATCCTCAACAACCCGCATCGGTGACATACGCTTTATATGTGACATCTGCCCCTCC
>Ga0255175_1000531_pt1 | contig 16305 bp, 15 predicted proteins | sample Atl_Atl_RepC_8d_FD_183628 | JGI IMG/M metagenome (GOLD analysis project Ga0255175, IMG submission 183628) | Freshwater microbial communities from Altamaha River, Georgia, United States - Atl_Atl_RepC_8d | ecosystem: Environmental > Aquatic > Freshwater > River | place: USA: Georgia | collected...
GTAATTGCGCCTATTATTTTTCCAAGCATAATCGCTGGGTCAGTTTTCACATTTTCGTTAAGTCTGGGCGATTACATAACTGCTCAAATAATTGGTGGCAAGATACAAATGCTTGGCAATGTGGTCTATCAAAACTATTCGCTTAATCTCCCTTTTGCGGCGACTATTTCAATTGTTCCTATCGCAATTATGGGAATTTATTTAACAGCCATCCGTAAAGTTGGAGCGCTGAGCAACGAATGACTTTTTCAACAACAACTCGGAGAGTGTTGCTCGCATTTACTGCAACAGGTCTTACTTTCATATACCTCCCGCTGACTGTCGTTGTTATAAATTCCTTTAATGTCTCGCGCACTTTTTCATGGCCGCCTAAAAATTTCACAGTTGAATGGTGGGCGAAGGCAGCTACCAACTCTGGCGTTCGCGAGGCATTGCGTTGGAGCGTCCTTGCTGGAACATGTGCGGCGCTCCTTGCACTTATTCTTGGCACTTGTATTGCCTTTGCGGTTTCACGGTATCGGTTTTTCGGCCGAGAAACACTCTCGTTATTGGTGGTGCTCCCAATTTCACTACCTGGAATCATTACGGGAATAGCTTTGAATAACGCATTCACTCAAGTTTTAGGAATTTCTACCGGTCTCTTTACAATAATCGTAGGACATACCACTTTCTGCATAGTAGTTGTGTACAACAATGTACTTGCTCGCCTACGTCGTCTTGGCGGCTCCTTACAAGAAGCTTCGATGGATCTCGGTGCTAACGGATTTACCACCTTTAGACTTATCACATTGCCCAACCTTTTATCAGCGCTCTTTGCAGCAGCTATTTTGGCTTTTGGGCTTTCATTTGATGAGATTGTGGTAACGACTTTTACTGCCGGCCCAGGAATACAAACGCTTCCGGTTTGGATATACAACAACTTGTTCCGGCCAAACCAGGCACCAATTGTGAATGTAGTCGCAGCAACGTTAATTCTGGTATCAATTCTTCCAATTTATCTCTCGCAGAAACTCAGTTCAGATACCAACAATTCTGGGCGATTTTAGATTCACTCACCTGTTGCGCGCCCGAAGGGATTCGAACCCCTAACCTTTTGATCCGTAGTCAAATGCTCTATCCGTTGAGCTACAAACGCAATTGCCTTCGCAGTCCACTCGTGATGGAACAAATAACGAACCGGAGGCAGACTTGGGTCTGAGCGGTCTTACTATTCCTTCGTGGCGCACGTGGGTGAGAATCGGATTGTTAAGCTTAAGGTCGCTGGTCGATACCGAGAGCTGCCTCTTTGGGCCACCAGGTTATCTTTTGAAGTACGCCCAGGTTTAAATTTCGATAATCGCGCATGGAAATTATGGAAGCCGGTTTTACTCTTACTTGATTCGATTGTTAAAAAGGAGAAATTGAAAATCAATTGGGTTCGAATCCATTCTCATTTCAATGCTAAACGTGATATTCCCCATCCAATGGGTTGGTGGGATTCTGAATCTAAAGCGATGTTTCTCTGTCACTTCGATAAAGAGACCATGCTCCATGAAGTAGGCCATGTTAAATCGAGCGGATACCACGGTGATCCATGGGCCAAAGCCACCATTAATCTCTATTTAAAATATTTAAAAGGACGCGAATTAGATCGAGCCATTAATCATTTCGTTTACTATCTATCAGCGCGGCGCGTATATAGGAAGATGTATGGTGAAAAACCACCTATTTCTAATATCCCGCCAAATATCTGGCTGCATCGAAAACCATGAGTTCGCGAAGCGACACATACGATGCGCGCCCGAAGGGATTCGAACCCCTAACCTTTTGATCCGTAGTCAAATGCTCTATCCGTTGAGCTACGGGCGCAGTGCTATTGGAGCGTGGCAGAGCCTACTAGGTCGACTTGACCCCGCCCAAACTCAACAACTCCGACCACGAAACTACCTTTCGGCGTGGTCTACCAAGCTCTGCTCCCGCGGAAATCTCAGTGAGATTAATAGCGCTCCAGCCTTCGTGGGTGACGACCTTGTCGCTATCCAAGTGCTCAGAGATATCTATATTTCCCTTGGGGGCAGCAGGTAACTCCGAAATAATCTTCTTCACCACTTCACTGGAATCACTTTTATTGGTGCCAATCACACCAGAAGGTCCACGTTTCGCCCAACCAACAACATAGACGCCATCGCGAATCTTTCCTTCGTTGTTGGCTATGCGCCCGCGTTCATTATCCACGCCAGGTATATCCGCGCCTTCGTAACCGATTGCCGTTATTAGTAAATCACAGGGTAATTCGATAATTTCATCGCCTTTTACTACCTTGTCATCGACAACTTTACTAACTGCAAATTTAACCCGTTCAACGCGAACGTTTCCTACGACTTCAAGTGGGGTAAGTAAGAATGCAAGTGAGAGTTTGCGTTCATTACCTCGACGTTCTGCTTTAGATATCTCATGCATAGCTTCCAGATTTGCTCGAAGATCTTTCTCGCTTTCAAGTCGGGCACCTACCCGATGAATGGCATCATTAATCTGCTCTTCTTTAATGAACACATCAGTCTCAGTGAGTTTCGGCAGCTCCCTTAACTCTGGTGAGGTAAAAGCAGCATGTTCTGGCCCTCTCCGCCCAACTATCGTGACATCTCTAATTGCGCTGTCATGAAAAACTTCAAGGGCGTGGTCTGCGATATCGGTGCTATTTAATTCATGCGGCACTAATGCAAGTATGCGGCCACAATCCATCGCCACATTTCCAGCGCCGATAACAATCGCATATTTGCCATTTAATGGCGGGTTTACATTTACGTAGTCAGGATGCCCGTTATACCAAGGGACAAAATCAGCTGCTGAGATAGAGCCTGGAAGATCTTCTCCTGGGATTCCAAGTTTCTTACCGAGAGAAGTTCCTGTTGCAAGAACAACAACATCATAAATCTTTTCCAGATCAGAAATATGTATGTCGCGACCTAGCTCAATATTGCCAAAGTAACGATAATTATTTTCAGCCGCAATTTTTTCAAAAACCTTAGTAACAGTTCTGATTTTTGGATGATCTGGGGCAACGCCACTTCGTACTAATCCCCATGGTGTAGGTAATCGATCAAACATATCGATTAAAAAAATACGTTCATCAGTTACAGAGTTATTGAGCGCTTGCGCAGTAAAGAAACCCGCAGGGCCAGCGCCAACTATTGCCACTCTGTAAGTTTTCATTAACTCTTCCTTTGTAAATCGAATGAGGAATCTGATTCTACTACCTTGCAAACTCCTCATCTTTCGAAAAAAAGCGTAAAAGTGAAAGTTAATTGAGTTTATTGAGAATGGTGCTTGAGAAAAACTACTACAAAACCGTTATTGGTCGATGTAAGTTTCTACATGAGTCACCCGGATCACCACGGTGTTCTTAGCGTAAGACCTAAAACATCGGGGGAAGTTCGGACTCCGAAGAGCAGAGCGGTGGGGAAGTCTCACTGAACTTGGAGTAAGACCGAAAGTTAACGTCAAAGAGCTGCTCGCTCGAGTTAACGGGTCGGTCACTTGTGTTTGTCTTGTGCAGCCAAGAGGGACGAAGATCGCGTCACATCCGGCTTTACGGGTTACTCACCTCTAGGTCGTCGGCTTCTACTAAAAGTGGGAGCCGGCGGCCATCTACTCTCAAAGCTAACTCAAGGAGAAATATGTCTAATGCATTAGAAAGGCAAGATACCTCCAGAACCTTATTTCCAAGCCTGATGAACTTCTTTCCAGACATGAAGTCTTGGTCAGTGGGGTTCGATAAAGAATGGGACATCCTCGAAGATCTTCAAGATTCATTTTCGCGAGGATTGCCTGCATATCCTCCGTATAACATTAAAAAGAAAAGTAAAAATGGGTATGAAATCGAGATGGCTGTTGCGGGCTTTAACCGAGAGGACTTACAAGTAGAGGTTCGTAACAATCAAATCATCGTCGAGGGTAATAAGGGTTTTAGAAATGAATCCTCCGATGTTGATTACATCTATAAAGGAATTGCATCACGCCATTTCCGTCAATCTTTTGCTCTCGCAGATCACCTCGAAGTGACTCATGCAGAGTTCAAAGATGGAATTCTTCGAATCACCCTAAAAGGTGAATTCTCTGAAGAAGAAATAGCGCACAAAATTAAAATCGATTAAGGACTATGGGCTAACCCCGGGCCCACAAGCCCTAATTAAATTTTTCGCAGTGTAACCATTGAAATTGCAGCCACAGCTGCGTCATAACCTTTATCTTCTTTGCTCCCTGGTAGACCAGAACGTGCTTGAGCTTGCTCTAGGGAGTCACACATCAGAACTCCAAAACCAATTGGCTTTCCATACTTCAATTGCACATCCATAACCCCTTGAGTTACTCCCTGACATACATAATCAAAATGGGGAGTTTCACCTCGAAGAACTAGCCCCACCACAATCGCAACATCAAAACCCTCTTCAAGGGCATATTGCGCCGCTAACGGTAATTCGAAAGAACCAGGGACGGAGAACACCTCTACCTTTTTCACCTCAGCTTCAGAACAGGCTCGCTGCGCGCCAGAAACCAATGCATCACAGATCTCTTGATGCCACGAGGCGGTAATGATTGCCACCTTCAACGTTGGTGATTTCGCTAGACCAATTTGTGGAGCTGCACCAGCCATTACTCGACCTTTCTCAAGTGACCTAAACGTTCAGCCTTTGTCTTTAAATAATTTCGATTTACCTGATTTATTGGTGGTTCTAACGATTCGATTGCCACATCAAAACCCGATGCTCGTAGATTATTTACCTTTTCCGGATTATTTGTTAACAAGATAAAAGTACGAACTTCAAGGGCATGCAAAATACTGATCGCATCTGCCCATTCGCGACCATCTATTGGTAAACCTAATTCAATATTCGCATCGACAGTATCTAACCCTCGATCTTGCAATTGATAGGCCTGTAATTTTTTATCAAGCCCAATTGCGCGACCCTCATGATCTCGTAAATAGATTAAAAAGCCACTGCCATGTCTGGCGATCGCTGCTTTAGAGAGCGCTAATTGTTCACCACAATCGCAACGCTGAGAACCGAGTACATCACCGGTAAAACATTCAGAGTGAATACGAATCTTTGGATTAATCCCAGATCCATATTTAAGAATCACATGTTCTCGATACTTAAGTGCATCGTAGGTAGCGATCTGCCAGTTGCCTTCTGCGGTAGGAAGTTGCGTCCAGTTAAAAGAGATAGCGCTCTCTGGCAACGCAATTTTGCGCTGATCGCAAATTTCACTTAGTTCAGCCACGGTAACCATAGGAATGTTGTGTTTGGTTGCAAATTCTTCGAGCGCTACACCACGAGTCATCGTTCCATCATCATTAACAATTTCTGCCAGAAGTGCTAGTGGCGGAGCGCCTACAAGTAGTGAGAGCGCAACTCCCGCTTCAGTATGACCTTTTCGCCCCTGAAGAAGATTTTGGTTCGCCACAAGCGGGAAAATGTGACCTGGTCGCGCAAAAGTTTCTGGCGTTGATTTCTCGTCGGTAAGCGCATTAATTGTTCGTGTTCGTTCTTCTGCGCTGACTCCAGTGGTAATGCCCTCACGCAGATCAATTGAGACGGTAAATGCGGTACTTCGATGATCTTCGTTCCGCTCCAGCATCCGCGGTAAACCAAGTTCTCGGGCTCGCGCCTCACTCATCGCTACGCAGAGAATCCCCGTTGTATGGCGGATCATAAAAGCAGTTTGCGCGGCCGTTACCAAATCAGCTCGGACAATGAGGTCCCCCTCATTTTCGCGGGATTCGTCATCAGTAACTATGAGTAGCCCACCAGCCCGATATCGATCTAGGGCGGTAATTACCCTATTTTCATTTGCCATTGCTCACCGCCCGATTAATAAGACGCTCTACATACTTTGCAAGAACATCAACTTCAACATTGATCGTCTCACCAATTTTTCTCTCTAAAAGATTGGTTTTTGCCAATGTCTCTGGGATGAGCCAAACCGTCACTAAATTGTTCTCATCATCCATCTCGCCCACAGTTAAAGAGACACCATCTAGCGCAATAGAACCTTGATTAACTACATACGAGGCAAGATGATCTGGAATCTGAACTACGAATTTCTCCCACTTTTCACCAGGAGCGCGTTCGACAACTTTTGCCAACCCATCAACATGTCCCTGAACGATATGGCCACCCATCAAGGAATCTAATCGAGCTGACAATTCAACATTGACGCGTGAGTTATTAGTTAAGTCGCCTAAATTTGTTATTCGAAGTGTTTGCACCATTACATCCGCGCTAAATACTTCGCCACTTATATCGATAGCAGTGAGGCAGACTCCGTTTATCGCTACAGAATCCCCTTTAGCCAATTTTTGTGCTGTTTGAGGAGCATGAATGGTAACGAGCGCTGAGCTCTCTAATTTCGAGATATCAGTAACTCGCCCTAACTCTTGGACCAATCCAGTAAACATTAGCTCCTCACAATTCGGTAATGAATTTTGATATCTGCGCCAATTTGAGTAACGCTTAAAGTTTCTAGCGCAATGGCATCTGACAAAGATGTAATTCCTAGATCTTCTACCCAGGCAGTGCCAGATCCCAAAATCTTTGGCGCCTGATAAATAATCAATTCATCAATTAAATCGGCTCGTAATAGCGCACTGAGAAATGTGCCACCAGCTTCAACTAGAGCGTGATTTACTCCCTCACTATTGAGAAAATCGAGAAGTTCTGCGAATTCATGAGAGTTAATCCTTTTAAAACCAAGGGCATTGATTGATCTTTTACCCATGACTACTCGAAGCGGCGTTGGCGCGCCCTCTATCCGTGGGAGTAATGAAGGGGTATCTGCTAGATACGTTGCAGTGCTAGTGATGATTGCTTGTACTTGTGAACGCAAAAGTTGTACATCTTGCCGGGAATCTTCAGATGTAATCCATTTAGATGTGCCATCACTTGCAGCAATCCGACCATCGGCAGTAATTCCAATTTTTGCCGTAATGAGTGGGCGGCCATGTGCTATTCGATGAAGCCACGCTCGCTGTTCAAACTCCAAGGAAGAACTTTCGCTCTTGATTATTTCCACACCTGATTGGCGAAGTGCATCTGCCCCACCACTTGCAACAGGATTAGGATCACTTACTCCGTAAACAACTTTCGCGATACCGCTATTTTTGATTACTTGTGTACATGGACCAGTAGTTCCGGTGTGATTACACGGTTCGAGTGAAACGTAAAGTGTGCCGCCATTTGCACGTTCTCCTGCAGCGTTAATTGCTACAACTTCGGCGTGATCATTCGATAATTTCTTTTTATGTACACCAGTTGCAACTTGATTTCCAGCGCGATCATAAATAATCGCTGAGACATTTGGATTATGCGTGCACCATCCAGAGGCGCCGCGCGAAAGCGCAGCGAGATCACTAAAGATCTCTTCGATGCTCTTCACTCTTCACCCCTGTTACTTCTCGCACTGGAACTTTCAGGCGTTTTCGGGGTGGGAAAAGCAAGACGCGCAACTGGCGCGACAAAAAATTTCAGCTAGTTTTAGTCACGCAGCTGCTAATCGTTATCTCTCATCCGGACTTTAACCGTCGGTCTCAGAATTTCACTGAGTCCACCGCCCACTGGCTGTGTGCGGGTCGCAGACTTTAACTGCCGGTTCGGAATTACACCGACCCCGATAACAGAGGAGAGTCTAGTCGACTCCGTTAGGGCCAACCACCGCTACCCTTTTTCGATGCTCACCTTTGAGACCGCTCGACTTCGCTGCCGCCCGCTTACCCTCTCCGAGTATGCATCGTTCAACGAGGGGCACGAACCAACGTGGCCAGATCTGAGCAACCCATACGGCCACTTGATCTCTGGACCAAGCCCGCTTGCCTTTCGCAGTCCGCGCGTCGCGGCGAACCCCACTTTCGCAGAGATAGGACTGGTCTTAGCAATCGACAAGGTCAGTAATGAACTCATCGGCGAACAATTAGATGAGATAGACGGAAGAGAATTGATATTCGAATTACCAGTCAATGATTTCAAAGAAAGATATGGCGGAGACGAGAGGATTTGAACCTCCGAACCATTTTCATGGTTACCTCATTAGCAGTGATGGCCTGTGGGTTTGCACGGTCAATTCTCCCTCAATTGAAGGTTTTTCCCAAATCTGTTGAAATCAGAATTGATGGACCCGCAACAACGACAAGTGCCTTATGTGAAGCGGTCACGACGGATATTTGGTCCTTGAATGTTGAAACTACCGACCACTTCTTTCCTGAGTCAGATGTGCGATAAAGAGTTTTTCCTGATGAAGCATACAAATTTGCGCCAACTACTTCGACAGTCTGCGCCTCAAAATCAGACTTAATCACAGCGGTTGATGCAAATGCATTCTTAGTAACAACAATCTTCTTATCCTGTATAGCAACAGCACTCTTAGAAGCGGCTGTGGATATTGCTATATCTTGATATTTTGCCACTCCAAGACTTACCCACTTTTTGCCACCATCTGATGAATACATAAGGTTTCCGCTTTTTGAGTCTGCGCCATAGATTTCCTTGCCTGATACTTCCAACATGTGGAAATCAACTTTCCCCTGCAAGGAAACCTGACTCCATGACTTGCCGCTGTCCACAGAAGAAATCAAGCCAGCAGGTGCTGGCAATTTTGAACCTGTGTTTGGATGACCGCTTGCATAGATTTTGTTATTAGACACTGCAAGACCCATTACATCAAAGTTTTCAGTGCCAATCTTTTTCATTTTATTAGGACCTTCATACAAGTAAAGTCCTTCGTGAGTACCTAAAAGAATGCGGGAACCATCAACTTTAATATTATGAATATGTGACACCGCATCGAAAGTAGCGCCTTGTGCTGGAACTCGGATTAGCCCGATTGAAACAATTAGTGCCACTAGGATCATTTTAATTCTCATTTTAATCTCTTTTCTATAGAACTTCTGTGTGTTTAATTTTTGACGTTTCTTAATCTGATTGCGTTCAGAATCACTGACACGCTTGAAAGGCTCATCGCTGCCGAAGCAATTGTTGGCGAGAGGAGTAAGCCAAAAGCTGGATAAAGTAGACCAGCGGCAATCGGAATGCTGAGTCCGTTATATCCAAATGCAAACCAAAGGTTTTGCTTCATATTTCTTACGGTGGCAGTAGAAGTTTTTATAGCTGACGCCAATCCCCTTAAATCGCCAGACACCAGAGTTACTTCTGCCGCTTCGATAGCTGCATCAGACCCTGTGCCCATGGCGATTCCGACATTCGCCTGGGCAAGTGCAGGGGCATCATTCACGCCATCGCCTGCCATTGCCACTAATCTTCCCTTGCTCTGCATTTCACGGATGAGATCATATTTAGTTGCAGGTTTCATACCCGCCCTATATTCCTTTATGCCCACCAATGCAGCTACTTTCTCTGCTGAAGATTGTGAATCACCGGTGGCCATTACAAGTGTCTTTTTTAGGTGCCTTAGTTCTTTTGCGGCTTCCAAAGTAGTGGGTTTAATTGCATCGTCGAAATAGATGACACCAAGTGCTTTCTTGTTCAAAGATACATACATCTCTGTCTTACCGAAGCTTGAATTTGCTACTCCATTCTCAAATCCAACATTCCTCAGCACCATTAAATCTTTGTTGCCAACAAGTATCTCTTCCCCATGGATTCGAGCAGAAACTCCATACCCAGGAATAGCCTCAAAACTTTCAACTTTTATAGCTTGGATTTTCTTTTCTTTTGCGTACAGGAGAAGAGATTTAGCTAATGGATGCTCGCTTGCCTCATTCGCTGAGGTTGCTAACTCAATTATTTTCTCTGCACTGTAATCAGAAAGGCTCATTACATCTGTAACAACTGGCCTACCGACTGTCAGTGTTCCTGTCTTGTCAATGACGATAGTGTCTACCTTGGTCAGCTGTTCGATAGCTGATGCATCCCTAAATATCACGCCATTTCGTGCACCTAGCTCTGTACCGTTCATGACTGACATTGGAGTGGCTAATCCAAGTGCACACGGGCATGCAATTATGAGAACGGATATTGCATTAATAAATCCAAAACCCCATGAGTTCTCTTGAGCCAAAAGCCCCCAACCGATGAATGTTGCCACTGCAAGAAGAATGACAACAGAGACAAAGTAGTTAGCTATTTTGTCGGCCAACTTCTGCATCGGAGCTTTCGTTCGCTGAGCCGCCGACACCATTTCAATTATTCGAGAAAGTAGCGTCTCAGAACCTAAAACTTCAACTCGTATGTCAATTGAGCCGTTGGTGTTCAAGGTTCCAGCGATGACCCTGTCATTTAATTGTTTTTCAACTGGAATTGGCTCACCAGAAATCATGGATTCATCAATCGAGGTGAATCCATGAGTCACAACTCCATCTACTGGAATCTGCTCACCTGGCTTTACACGTAATAAGTCACCAATCTGAATCGAACTGAGACTAACCTGCTCTTCTTCGCCCTTGGAATTTATGTGCCACGCTTTATCGCTTGTGAGTTTCAGAAGACCCTTAATGCTTGCACCGCTACTTGCTCGTGCCTTGAGTTCAAAGACCTGACCCAAAAGCGTGAGAGTGCAAATGACTGATGCTGCCTCAAAGTAGTTTGGGGTTTTGCCCGCATCGAGGAATTCCATCGGAATAGTGGATGGAAACAAGGTTGCAACCGCAGAAAATAGATATGCAGCATTTACGCCAATTCCTATCAGAGTCCACATATTGAGGTATCTATTTTTGAGTGAATCCAAAGCCCAACGATGAATTGGGAAAGAGAGCGCATAGACCACGAATCCCGCTAGGAACATTTGGAGATACTTAATCGGTGCATCTAGAGACATCGGTAAGTGAACTTGCATCGAAACGAGTACCACTAAAGACAATGGGAGTGACACCCAGAATCGGAAGGACATCTCCTTTAATTCCTTGACTCCAGAATCTTCTCCCTCTGTCTTTACGAGTGGTTCCAAAGACATTCCACATAACGGGCAACGACCTGGTGATTGACTCTGAATTTCTGGATGCATAGGACAGGTGTAGCCCTGAAGTTGCGTTGAATTTACATTTGTCATGTTAATCTCGTTTCTTAATCTTTAGCTAACTTTGATTATGCCCATCATTCCCGCATCTTCGTGGTCCAAGATGTGACAGTGATAAACGGTTGTTCCGGAAACATCAACAAATGGGATTCGAATCTTTACAGTTTTTCCGGATGGGAGATTGACGGTGTCATGCCAGCCATCGAGGTACTTTCCTGAGCCATCATTCGATACTTGAAATGGCCAAGCGTGGAGATGAAATGGATGGTCCATTGACGATGGATTTATTAAAGTCCACTCCTCAGTCGTATTGAATTTCACGCTCTGGTCCACCCGTTTAGGGTCAAACGACTTGCCGTCAAAGGTAAAGGCGGCTTCATGTTTCATTCCACCCATCATGCCCATTCCACTTCCCTCAATGGTGATTGTGCGCCTTTTATCTATCTTGCTTATCTTTGAAAGTGGGAGGAGCTCTTGAGGAGTCACTGATTTAGTTGCTGAATTGAATTCAATTTTGGCAAGTTCCTGTTGACCATTTTGTACTTTGTAGATGCCAGCCTTTGGAGCAGAGATAATCAATTCTGTCCGCTGACCTGGAGTAAGCGTCACTTGATTAGTTCTCATCACCTTAGAGAGACGGGAACTGTCGGATGAAACTTGGAAAACTTCAGCTCCGGGGATAGAGATAGTTTGGTACTGCGAAACGCATGAGTTCACAATTCTCCATCGCTCTGGTGTAGAACCCACAGCACTGAATGCTGGGACTAATTCGCCATTTATCAAAGTATTAGGACCACTTCGCCCGTGCATTAAGTCCATGCCGGATGTTGCTGCTACTGCTGATGTCTTTCCGATTCTTGGGTCCGCAAGAACGATGATGCGTTCGGTTGAGTTTTTGATTACTGGTTTCTGGTCTAGGGCATCTCCAACGACAAGGACTCCAGCAAGTCCTGAAGCAACCTGTCCAGCTGATAGCTCGTGGTGGTGTGGGTGATACCAAAATGTTCCACTTTTTTGTGTCAGTGGAATCTTAATTTCATAGTCAAAACTCTCTCCAGGGGCGACCATGACAAGCGGATTATCACTATTTTTTGCAGGAGAGACGTGGAGTCCATGGGTGTGCAAATTGGTTGCTTGATTTAATTTGTTAACGAGTTTTATCTTTAATGTATCGCCAGGATTCGCTCGGAGGGTTGGAGCAGGAAAGACTCCGTTGTAAGTCATTGCCCAACGGCTTGAATTTCCATACTTAATCAGTTTTGCATCTGCAACTAGAGTTAATTGAAGAATCCCGTTTTTAGATGCAATTTCGTTGCTCGCTGCACTTGCAACTTCTGTTTCAAGCAACCAATTAGAAGCGAGCAAGCTTCCTCCTGCAACTGCACTTAACTTAATAAATTCTCTTCTTTTCATTTCAATTCCTTTTCCGAGTAGGGTGAAGTTATATTCCACTGAAAAACTCGGCTCTCCTCTGAGTTTATTCAATCTTGCTCTTCTTTATATGTGAGTTGTATCAAACCCTTCCTGCATACGGCATCATGCCGTCCACGCTATAGATGCTTGAATATTTCAACCCCGTCGCAGTTGAACGTGCTTCCCACATCATTCCGTTACCTGCATAGATACTCATGTGGTGAATGGTGCTTATAGTTCCTTTATATGAGTAGAAGAGCAGGTCACCTGGCTGAATTTCCGATATCGGAATCTGTTTTGTATATGTGTAATACAACCCTGAGTTGAGACGGTCCCAATTCGGCCAACCTAACCCTGCATATTTGTAAGCTGCATATACAAGTCCTGAGCAATCAAAGGAATTAGGTCCCTCGCTTCCCCATATGTAAGGTTTCTTTGCAAGAACCTGTCGCTTAGCAAATTCGACTGCTTTCAGACGTTGAGCTTCAGTGGTTCGGGACGAGCTTCTCCCTTGAGGGCCACCAGTTTTCCAAACTTTTGCCTGATTTTTTACTTTGCTCGCTTCATTGGAGCGAGTCTCTTCCAAAATGGCAAGCTGGCGCTTTTGCTCAAGAGTGATTCGAACTTTCTTCGCAGATGCCAAATCTCTTTGTAACTTATCTTGAACAGCCTGAAGTTTGTCTACTTCCTTCTGCTGTTCTGCTTTTGCGTCATCTGCCTCTTTTTTCGCAGCTGCAACTCTTTCGGTAACAATCCTTTGATTCTCTTTGGCAATATCGGCCTTAACTTTCGCACTTTGGGCTACAACCTCAGCTGCTTTAAATCTCTTTAATGCCGTCTTGTTTCCTGAACCAAGGTTTTCTAAAGTCGAAAGTCGGTCCATGATTTCCTGCGGCCCAGAAGCGCTCAATACAGCCTCTAAATCACTGAGACCTCCTCCAGAAATATATGCATTTACTGCAAGTTTCCCAATCTCCTTATGTGTTGCCGAGACTGCTGCAGATGCCTCTTGAAACGACTCAAGTGCCGCCTTGGCTTGCGTTACTGCTACATCTAAATCCAACTTAGCTTTCTGATACTTCAAATCGGCAGCCTTTGCGATAGCAGTCAGTGCCCTAAGGTTTCCTTTTGCTTTTGCAAGGCGTTTGAGTGCTTCATCGGCGAGACGCTTCTTCTCTAATTCCGCTTTTTTCGCTGCTTCAATCTGCGCAAGCGTGGGTTTATGTTTGCTGGCAAAAGCTTCACTCGGAACCACTACAGCCTGGAATAAGAGCGCTGTTACCAAAAGAGAAGAGAAAAGGTTCTTCGGAGTCATAGACGGCGAGCTCCGACGAATGGTTTAGCACCGAACATTCTTGTAAGTGGCACTACTTCAACCTTCTTGCCTGGCCTAGGAGCTTGAACCATCTTTCCGCCACCCATATAAATTGATACGTGGCTAATTGGCTTGCCGAAGAAGAGCAAATCCCCGGGCTTCAGTGACGAGAATGAAACAGGCTTTCCGTAGCTGATTTGAATTCTTGAAGAGTGCGGAAGCGAGACACCTGCCGCCTGATAAGACCTCATGGTTAATCCTGAACAGTCCCATCGGGTAGGTCCAGCTGCAGCCCATACATAGACATCTCCGATTTGTTGAAGGGCAAACTTCAGAGCAATCGAGCCTCGGGAGCCATCTCCTGTGTATTTCGAAGCGTATTTCTTTGAGTCGTTGAGGATTTTGTTTTCTCTTGCAGCTTCTTGGAGTGCAAGCTTTGCTCTATCTTCCTTTTTGAGTGAATTAAGTATTTTTTCTGCCTTAGCAAGTGCCGCATTAGCTGCGGCAACTTCATTGTTCAACTTGGCTTTCTCTATTTTCAAAAGAGCGGTCTTATCTGAAACAACAAGCTGAGATGCTTGAACTTGCTGTTTTGTTGTTGCATATTCTGCTAATTTCTTAGCGTAACCTCTCGAAACAATTTCCATGACGGAGATATCTGAAAGGTATTTTTTAGGGTCTGTAGAGAATAGTAATTCGAAAGACTGACCCATCCCCGTCCCTTTGTAATTCGCAATTGCAATCTTTGCAAGAGTGTTACTGGAAGCTTTGAGCTTCTTTTTCACTTTTGCTTCTTCTAGTTGCAGTGCGGCGGTCTGATTCTCTAGTTGCTTGATTCTGATGGTTGCTTCGTTTGCAGCTTCATACTTTGTGGCGGCCAACGTCCTCAACCTATCTACCTCTTTTTGAGCAGCCGCAACCGTCGGAGCTGCAGAGGCTTGGAGCGGATTAAGGAAGATGGCAATAGCCAACGTCGAAAGAATTAAGCGTTTCATCTGGGTTCAACCCCGCATTAGGCGAGCTTAGAAATCATTTTCTTCATTGAAGAAATCTCGGCTGACTGAGCTTTCACGACATCCGATGCTAACTTCTTAGCCTCTGCATTCTTGGTGTTCTTGAGCAAGATCACCATCTCTAAGGCACCTTGATGATGAGCAACCATGGATTGCAAGAATGACTTATCGAATTTAGGACCTTTGAGTTTTCCTAATTGGGTAATTTGGCGCTGAGAAAGCATCCCTGCCATTCCCATATCGTGGCCCATCGATAGTGGAGAATTAGTTGCCTTCAACCAGTACTTCATCTGGGTAATTTCTTTTCCTTGTGATGAAATGATTGATTTAGATAGAGCAATAACCTCTTTATTCGTACTGTTCTTCAGCGCTAGTTGAGCCAACTGAAGGGCTTGTTCATGGTGAGGAATCATCGATTGAGCGAACATAATCTCGTCCATGCCCAGGTTACTTAGGGTCTTGGCGTGTGAAGTTGCTAGTGCTGGTTGTGCAGATGAAATTGAAGCAAAAATGAAAACTGAAGCAATAACTTTCTTAAACATTAATAAAATCCTTTACTCGTGGGTGAATTTATTTGTTCGTCGACGAGTTGAGGATTAGATTCGAAATATGCCTAACTGAGAAAGAGAGAGGGAGTTATGGAAATTTGGTGGTCGTGGCAGGGCTAAGCGTGCGAGATGCAGTTGAATTCTTAATTTGGTGCGAACTATTTGAATTTTCTGGCTGAGGTACTTTCGCCCAACGAGTAAAACGATGAAAAATAAGGTGGCACAAGCTTTCGCTGCTATTGAGCCCGTCTTGGCTAGAGAATCTGTTGAATTAACGACTTGCTCGTGATGAGAAATAATGGAAGAGCTGGACACTTTCTCAGACTGACATTGGTGGCTGATTACGATTCCAGCTGAAAAAACCGTGAGGATGAGTGCGAGGGCGCTAGCGAATTTAGCTACCCCGTATTTTGTCCCCATCATGTTCTAAAGGTACCACGTAATCCCATGGCATCACGGGCGTGTCTCTAATATTTGGAAAATACACACGGGATTCTCAGGTGTGACGTGAAGAACTTCACTGCGAGCAAGCCTAGAAATCACCTGAACCGTTGAATGCAGTTGCACTGCGAGGCATAAACATGGGCAAAAGTTGGGCAAAAAGATTTCCCGATAAATTGAAACAACAGAAAAAGCGTGAAAATGAGCGGAGACGAGGAGATTCGAACTCCTGAAGGGTTTAACCCCTTACCTCGTTAGCAGTGAGGCGCACTCGACCGGGCTATGCGACGTCTCCAAGTGTTAGGCAGAAGTCTACCCTCTACCTGAATCCCACTAGATACTAGATTTCTAGCTTCTTTCGATCCAGGAGATGAACTGGGTGATAGCCATAAGCTGTAATCCAGCGCGAGCAATCTGTCAGAGAGCCATAGCCTGGAATCTCTTTTACCACCTTTGTTTTAGGGTGGAATTTCGCCAACATCTCACTCGTTGGTCGAGGAGCGGTCGTATCTGGCGCAGTGAAATTGTAAGTTTTTGAACCAGTGGAATTTCCGGCAAGAATCGCAAGAAT
>Ga0255175_1000532_pt1 | contig 16262 bp, 16 predicted proteins | sample Atl_Atl_RepC_8d_FD_183628 | JGI IMG/M metagenome (GOLD analysis project Ga0255175, IMG submission 183628) | Freshwater microbial communities from Altamaha River, Georgia, United States - Atl_Atl_RepC_8d | ecosystem: Environmental > Aquatic > Freshwater > River | place: USA: Georgia | collected...
CCTCCAAAGAGAAGAGGGGGCCTTGCGGCCCCCCCTCCGTCATTCCTTACTAACCGGGCAAGACTCAGACCTTGTTCACGGTCAGGTCGTTGAAGGTGCGGAAGCTGTAGGTCACCGTGCGGTTGGCGCCGTCGGTTCCGCCACCCTGGTAGTTGGCAGATTGCAGCTTGCACTTGTCACCGAGGTCAACATTCGTGCCATCGGCGAAGAAGATGTGGATCGACTCGTCGTTCAGCTGATCGGCGTTGCCGTCGTTGGCCTGGGCGAAGTCGCCGGACTGGGTCAGGACCTCGAATTCCGCGGTCACTTCCACGGGGAACTTGACATAGCGGAAGAAGGGACCCTTGCGGCCCAGCTCCATCAGCTGCTCACGACCCAGGTTGCAGTTGATGCTGACAGACTGGATGTGGGCGCTGAAACCGCTGCCGGGGATGTCGGTCAGCTTGCCGGTGCCGCTGTCCACGCCGGGGATCACCTTGGGGAAGACGCATTCGTCCATGAGGACATGCTGCCGACGCACGATACCGGAGGCGGCGGTTGGGGACTCGGATGCCGGGGCGTTGGGGGTCCAGTAGCCGCCGCCGGAGGCCCAGATCTTGTTGTTGCCCACCACGGTCATCGACTCGGTGGCGTTGCCGTCCATCGCGCTCTTGAAGCTGATGGCCGAGGCGTAGGCGCCGGACACCAGGCATTGGGCGACGGGGGTGCCGCTGGCGGACACGGCGGTGTCGGCATGGACCGACAGCACCAAGTTGCAGCGGGAGTTGGCCCGACCGATGAGGGTGTTGTTGACGCGGCCGGAGGTGGCCAGGTCGAACATCAGGGGGGTGCCGTCCAGAACGCGCTCGAGCTGGACTTCGATTTCCGGCACGCCTTCGATGTTCTGGTACAGGGACAGCATGCCCAGTTCGTAGGCAGCTTCCAGGTTGTAGTTGGTGGTGATGGTTGCGCTCTGAAGGCCACGAACGCGGGTGTAGGTCCCGGCGTTAGCGCCACTGTGTGGGCCGATTCCAACAGCAGTGATGGCGTAGAATACGCGATTGTTTGCCACGGTGTTCTCCTTGATTCGGGAATTGGCCCAATGGGCTTACCGCAATCAAGTACACCGACCAGCAAGAACTTGGAGTAATATCAGGGCAGATCCACGGAGATGGTTGCCCGCACCGCCGCCCGGAAAAGCGGGGGTTTGGACGGGACCTCCATGGAGCGGATCTCCTCGAAGGTCATCTTGCGCCAACGGTAAGTGGTGTTGGTGTCAACCATTTGCTGGTAATTGTATCCAGACGGGTTGATCTGCCCGTCGTAAGTCAGGGGAAAACGGCCGTCGGTGGCCAGCCTCTTCTTGTCGACGCCCTCGATCCTGCGCTGCCACTGGTTGACAATGATGTCGTGTAGCTGTTTCCGGTCAAACTTGGTCTCGGCCAGGATGTGGAAGACGACGTCCTGGCTGTGAACACGGGACAAATTACCCATTTGCAGCCCTTCCATGTCGACGCGGGGGGCCGCCCCGATGACGATGGCGGGCAGCTGGACCCGGTTGGCGGACAGGACGTCCCACGCCCCGGACCCGACTGGAGACTGGAATTGCGGGTCTGCCGGATTGAAGCTGTCAAACTGCACAGCCTTGAACCACTGGGCCTCGTCCATATCCAGGCGCACATTCTTGAACGAGAACTCGCAGGCTATCCTGGTGCCGGTGGGGACGGGCGTGTTGAAAATCACCCGGCCTTCCGGGTAATTGATCTTGTAGCCGGAGGCTCCCACATTGGTGTTCGGCCGGAAGGTGCCGCCGACATAGATGCCGCTGATGGCGACGGGCTGGCGGTTGTAGTCGATGCCGGACTCATAGACCCAATTCGACCGGAAACCCTCCCAGACTGTTCCGGCCGTATAACGCGGGTCACGCGCCGGCCTCAGCACATATGGCTCGACCCCATGCGAACCCACGCCGGACGGATAAGTTCCCGACGGGAAGGTCACATTCGTGAAAGCGCCAACGCCCAGAAGTCCCCAGTCAAGGAACTGGTGGCAGGACCACTCCAGTAGATCGCTCACGAGGGGGTCGCCGTAATTGGCGACGCCGGAAAGGCGGGTGGCATTGCTCATCACATAACTTCCCTGAGGGTTTTTTCGATGATGTTCCTGATCCTGGGCAGGGCGTTGTTGGCGGCCCGGGTGATCCAGTTGTTTTCCGGGGTGCCGGCAAACTGCTGGGGGACCTGGAAGCTGCCACCCCTGATCATGATGGCTTGCCCGGTACGGCCAGCGTCACCGTAGACCACCTCGTAGTCGGTAACCGCGATAGCATTCCCGGTAAATAGTAACCAGTACAGCCAGTTGACCAGATGACCCTTTTCGCTGGTGAACGAGGCAAACTCCATCGACACCAACTCGAACAACAGGTAGGAGGGCAGGACGACCACCTCCAGGCCACCGAAGTCAGTGACATCGCCGTAACTGGAACGAACGGTCTTGGGCCGGATCGCGAATCCGCGCACAACCTCGTTGACGATGGCGGTGCGATTGGCGTCGGGGTCCACCAAACCAAAATCGGGGACCAGCTCGTTGCTGAGACCCCGATACTCCCGGCTGTTTTCCAGGGATTTTTTGAAGGTTTTCTTGCAGGGTTCGACGGCTTGTTCGATCGCCTTGCGTAGACGGTAGCGGACGACCCGGGCGGTCGCCTCAATCAGCTCTTTTCCGAACTCACTGGGATCAACGCGAACATCAAAGCCGATCACGCCCCGATCCTCGTCCAGGTGGCTGTCCAAAACTTACCCTGGGCGATATTGTTGGTATCGACTGGTTCGCCGTACATTTCGTAGGTCAGGCGAAGGGCGTTGGAAAGATCACTCTGAACGATGATTTTGCGGGTCTGAAGCACATCTGCCAAATCGGCCATCATCCCTTTGGTGGTGATAACTCCATCTGGCACTTGATATCTTGTTGGCATATTCTGCAAGAATCTTGCAGGAACCGTGCTGACCAACAACTTGATCGATTTGGTGATCTCTCTGGCGTGCAGCCCCTGGCCGTTGCAGGAAGGGCAGACCGAGCCGTTTGGGAAAGGGAGAGGGCCACCCGTGCGCCAATGGTTGGACGATTTCTGTCCGATCTCGTCATACAGACAATTAGCGCACGGTTCCCAAGTTGGGGGATAGACCAGGAGACAAGTCTTCCCCAACTGATCGATGAGATCCGTGATGGCTTGTTCAGCCACCGTGCGGATCTCCTGGTCGATCGAGAAGAGGTAGGCCATTACTGGACCCGGCGTCCGATGATGTTGATGTCGCCCGTCACGCCAGCCCCGCCTGCCGACAGCGTGATGATGGCAGCGGTGTTGGGGGAGCAGACCTTGGGCGGGTAGAAATTGACCGACTCAAAACCGGCGGCGGTGACGGGAGCCTTGTAGACCACATTGCCGGAACCGTCTTCGATCTTGATCACAGCCCCGGAGGCGGGGGTGGCGTTGTAGCCAAAAACAAGACCGGTGATGACATGATTGCGACCCGGGCCAGCAGCGGGCAGGTTGATAACCGCAGCAGCGTTGGTGCCGGTGGCATAGTCGCCGGAGGAGACAGGCAGGGTTTCAAACTTGTCTTCGTTCCAGGAGAGGTAACGCTGGTCGAGTGAAACACCCACCTTGCCGGTGTTGATGTCGGCGACGACATTGGCGCGACGGTCGAGGGTGGTGACGAGGCCGGAAGGGGCGCTCTGGGGGACGGCGCAGATGACTGCCGAACCGTCCTTGATCGGGTTGCCACCGGGTTGGTATGCGATTGCCATGTCAGTTTTTCTCCTTGATCTTCATTGGCCAGAAAAGGTGCCCTAGGACAACGCCGACGAGCAAAGGCACCACAGGCTCTCGTTGCGCCAAATCCAGAATGACCGTGCTGAAGGTGTAGTCGCTGCCCCAGGCCAGGATGGCAAACAGGTCGTAGCAGGCGATGATCAGGACGATCAGGCCGATCATGATGTAGGTTGGTGTTCCCTTCATGATGACCTCCCTTAGCGGATGAATGTCTGGCGACCTTCGGGGACCGGGTAGTAGTTCTGATCGCCATATCCGGCGAAGATGCGGAAGGGGCTGAGGATGGCGGCACCAGCGACGACCCCGGCCCGACCAGCCTTGTATTCCAGCTTGGCATCGTCGTAGGCCTTGCAATAGCCTTCCTTGAGCAGGGCGATTCGCCCCTGGAGAGGGCCTCTGAGATCGATTGCCGAAGAGCCGTCTCGGATGGAGATGCCCTGTCGTACCGCGTTACGGGCCTCGCCGCGCTCGGTGATGCAAGCAGCTTTGAGACAGACTAGGTTGATGAAGTTGTCATCCCTTGTGGCGGTGGCCTCGTCACGGTCGGTGGGGTCGGGGGTGATGGACAGGGACTGAACATCGGCCTCGTAAATGAGGGGGAAGTTCAACTCGCTCAACACCAGCTGGGCGGCGGCACAGATAGTCTGATAGACTCTTTGGTCTGAAAACTGGTACGGAACCGTGAAGTCGTTCAGTAGAACCCTCAAGAGGGTTCCCATTTCTGTTTGCCAGCTCATCAGCGCACCTCCTACTGGAGATACACCGCAGTCTATTCGGCTATAAAGACTGAAAGGTGGCCGGTGGCCGGGGTTAGGGTGTGGCCATTGGCAAGAGTGATGCGGATTTCAAAGGGATGGAAACCGTTGCCCAAAAAGTACATGGTGGCCCGGGCGATCATGATTTCCAGTTTGCCGCCGACAAAGGGAAGGGGCTTGGAGAAGTCATCCAGAAATAAAATGATAGCACTTGATGGCTCAGGTGAATCAACCGTGAAAACCAGCGGGTCGGTATACCTGTCCACCCTCAGTCCAAAGTCGAGGTGGGGAACGGTGAAATCGGGCAGCTGGATCAACATCAGTTGAACGGGGCCACAATCTGGAAGATGCCCTTGAGCAGGGTCAACAGGTGGTCGTTGGGCAACCGGGTGTTGATCTCAAAGGGCCACCGTCCACTCCCCATCTGGGCCAGTTCCAAGCTGGACAACTCAACCCTGACGGTATTGTCAGGCAGGACGGGGAGAGTCTTGGTGAAGCCGGTCCTTTTGGATTTGACGGTCAGTCGGACGATGGACTCGGCCAGCGGTGGCCAGGCCTCGCTGATGACATCGATGGATCGGCCCTCGGCAGCAAAGTAATCGTCCGTCTGGCGGAACACGACTGGCGTTCCCTCGTCGGCGACAACGGGAATGCTGAAGGTCGGGACTTTGATGGCAGAGGTCAGGCGGGAGGAGATCGGGGCATCGACATATTCCAGCAACTCGGGATTAATGGTCATGAAAGCCATTAAGTTGTTGCCAGAAAAGAACTTAACGCCACCCCGGAAGCTGGCCGGGAACTGGTCGTAAGTCCACATGTAATTCCCCTGGCCAATCTCCACAAAGCCAGAGGAAATCAGGCTACCGACCGGCGTGCCGCTGGGGCTGACAAGTTGAGCCGAAAGGCTCTGGCCCGTCTTGGATACCCCCAGGACGACGCCGATCGTCGCCTTGTACATCAGATGACGCCTTTGGCTTTGGCGACTTTATCGAGAGCAGCCACGACCAGACCAAAAGCCTGGGCCACATCAGCGTCCTCGGCGGCCAGTTCGTACAGGTTGGGCACGAACAGGTTGGTCTTCATGTTCGGGTTGACTTCGATCTTCTCAACCGTGGTGGCCTCGCCGGTCTCGGGATTGGTCACCGTCTCGCTGTAGACGCGACTTTTCACGAAGATCACATGCAGCTGGACAGGAGAGGTCGAGCCGTCCCCAACCGTGCTGAACTGCTCAATCCGCCACTTGTCGAATACCTTCTCGGCAATCGAGGGAACAACGCTGGGTTCGGTCGCTTCAATCCACTGTGCCATGTCAAAACTCCTAAAAAAAAGAGGAACCACAAGATAATACACTTACCACTACAGACCAAATCTGCTTTTCGTTTTATTGAATGTGTTACTGATTTGCGTTCCTGTCATAACAGAGTTATAAAAAGCTATATTTGTTAAGTAGCAGTTAGTGAGTGGATAGGAGGACAACTGGGTCGATCCGGTGGCCCCGCCCCGCGCTATTTGCAGGGTGGAGTGGGTGATGGCCGATCCGTAGGACTCTGTCCCTTTCTGCACTCCGTCGATGTAGACTGTCTGGGTCTTGGTCGAAAACTTGTAAGTCAGGGTGAACATATGCCAGCCGTTCCGGACGGAGGCTGTGGTTGCCCAGTTTAGACCCCCACCCCCGCCGTTGTTTGTCCACGAGCGGATGTTCGCCCCAGTCCCGCCGGTCGCAATAGCAAACCCATTCCAGCTGGTATCCCAGGTCGAAAGAATACCCTGTTCGGTCGCATTGTTGCTGATGTAGTACATCCAGAAATTGACGCTGAAATCGGCGTTGTTGGTCAGGCCCGAGTTGGCGTAGGCGTAGGAGGCGGTGCCATCGAAGATGAAGTAGCCATCGTTGTTGGTGGAGTAGGTGGGGTTGCTGATGAAGGTTCCGTCGTTGCCGCTATAGCTCAGGTCGTTCCAGGTGCCGCTGTTGGGGCCGAAGTTGGTGGCGTACTTGTCCAGGAAAAGGGTTGCCCCCACACAGTTAAAAACATCCGTGTTATTGAAAGTCTGTCCGGTGACAAAGGTGCCGTCGACAGCAGACTGGATGGTGTTGTCGGCAATTGTGATGGAAATCGTGTCGCCAGGCGAGACACTCACGCCAGAAAGAGTGAACACGACCGCTTCGTCGTTGTATAAGGGGTTACTGGTGGCAAGGGCAAGGGTGGCATTGACCGGGGCAGCCGTTGTGGTTGTCGGCGTCAGGGTTGTGGTCGTGGTCGTGGTGGTCGTGGTTGTTGTCGGCGTGGTTGTCGTCGTAGTCGTGGTCGTCGTGGTTGTTGTTGGAAAAGGCGTCCCGGACATGATACCCTCCTTAGACCTTCGTCACCGTGACTGTTATACCGGAGGTGGTGGGTACTACTGGTCCCGTGAAAGGGATAACGACCGTCGTACTGGATGTAACCACGGGTTTTGGGGGCGTCCTCGGCGGGGGTGCGGGCGGGTTGGTCGGGCTGGTCTTGATGACCCCCGTCGAGGTTCCACCTGGGTAAACCGTTGGTGGGGTTCCCGGCCCTTGGGCGGGACACCCCTGTACACCGCTGTTCGGACGCCTTTTGCACCGACGAGAAACTCCAGCCATTAGTGGACTCTCCAGCAGGGGTTATTTTGACCAGCAACAAGACCGCCATCGGTCCCGTCATAAATCAATTCGGCGTAGTCTCGCGGAGCGAGTATGATATCGACAGCCTGCACGCAGCAGAACCGATTGGCGATTGTGGAACTGGTGCTGTTATGTTTCAGGGTGAGGTTGGCCGTACCCACATTGTAAATACGCATGATGCGACCATCGACATGGCTGCCGCCACTGGGAGGGGCAACGCCCGTCAGATTGCAAGCGACCGTACAGTTAAGCCTTTGGAAGGAGCTACTGCCCAAAGCCAAGTCGTTAGTTGCGGTAGAGATATTGGTGGTGTTGCTGGTAAAAGCAATCGATCCACCACCTGAACTGGAATCAGTAATCCGCAAAACACCCTTACCGCCCCTGTTTATGCCAACATCAATGTTCCAAGATGGATCACTGATAATGATGTTGGATCGAGTGCGGATTGAATAGCTATTTTGGGCGTATAAATCCAAGTGATTTTGAGTTGTGACCCCAAAACCATGATTGCCACAAGAAATGCCTGTGGCAGGATCGATGGAAACATAATAGGCATTGTTGGAAGTTCTGGCGACCGTAAAGTAACGGCTATCGCCAAGCTGAACTTTTAAGTCGCCGCCCGTATCCTTGTTAATAATTTGGCCGTTGGTTCCATCGTGGTAAATTTGAAGCTCATCGGTTCCAGCCGTGCCGCCAGCCGCACGAACGATTACAACACCGTTGCCTCCGGTGGTGGCCTGTAAGCCAGGCTGAAGTAGGATAGAGCCACCAGCACCGCTGGTTTCACCGTTGCCCGCGTAAAGAGAAAGGCTGTTGCCTGCGCCAGATCCGCCAATAACCGGAGGAACAGAAAGATAAGCACCAACCACACCATAGCTGTAGGCCGCAGTTATGGAAGATGTGCCTGTGCCGGTTGCTGAAGTTAAAGCAGATGTTCCTATTACATTTAAAGTTTTTATGTAAATTGCCACATTTCTTGCGGAAGTTCCGGCTGTTCTACGAAGCCTAAGCCTAAAGTTTGCGCCATCACTCCACGATTCAATTTCAAAATCAAATGTGCTTTCATAGCCACCTTGCCTAGTCATCGATATTGGCGTTAATATTGTGTTTCTGCCTGTTCCGTAGGCTGAAACAAAGTTATATATTTTAATCGTTGTGCCAATAGCAGAACCAGACTCTGACACGGCCATGATTTGCATAGCCGTTCTTTGTTCGTCAAAATTGCAAATCTCAACATAGTTGCCGACGGTGGTGGGGGCGGCTCGGTAAAAAACATATTCTGCGGTATAGCTGGATTTGTATCCGCCGTCAGTAAATACGCTGGCGGCTGAAATGTTGCCACTTGCGTCAACGGTCGCAAGCGCTGTGCCGCCGTTATTTTGCCACTCCTGCAAGGTGGCCGACTGCGAAGCGGCGCCTTTTACGATCAGGCCCTTAGTGCTTGCAGAAACTGGCGCAACTACTACTTGGCCTGCGGCTGCGCTTGTCTGACCAAACGACATGCCGTCAAGAACGAAATTGTTAACGCCGCCACCACCAGAATATGCGTAAAGCTGGCTTCTGATAGTACCGTTGTCATAAAGGGCAAGATAACCCTTTTCATTTCCGCCAGTTGTTCCACTATTTGCCGTACCAGTTCCAGTACCAAGCCAAGCTACTTGCTGTGCAGATCGAAGTACGCCATCCGGGCTTTTGTAAATATATATGGATGGAGATGCGCCGTTGGTGGCGATGGTCATGCTGGAGGTGGGGGATGTCGCACCAACACCAACATTGCCAGCCGAATCAATTCGCAGTCGTTCGGTATTCGCCGTGTAGCAAATTAGCGGGAAGCTACCAACCGTGCGAAGCCCAAGCTCGCCCGACGTGCCATTGTACAAGTCGATGTAATTGTACGATGTCGCACTTGCGTTTCCGGCAAACCCCAAGCCCTGGGCGATTTTGCCTCCGATAGCAATGCCGATGTCGCCGTTCTTATGGATACGCATCCGCTCGGCGCGAGTGGTACTGCCAGCGGGGTTGGTGTAGAACACCAGATTGCTGTCGTAGTTGGTGTCGTTGACAGCCATCAGTCCTGCGCCGCCGTAGGTCCCGGCGTTCAGGGTGCGAAGCTCAAGAGCGGCATAGGTGTTTTGCGACGACGGGCTAACCCTGACAGTTGCCGTGCCGATAGCATTAACCGTAGAACCACCAGTCCCTATTACATCTAAAGCCGTTCCTGGAGAATTGTTGCCGACCCCAACATTTCCAGACGAATCAATTCGCAGCCTTTCTGAGCCGTTTGTAAAAAATTTCAAAATTTGCCATTGGCCTGCTGTATAGCCACCAAAAACAAGATGATTACTAGATTCCCACTTCATCACCTTGTAGCCAGACATACCAAAGGCGTCCCCACCATCGGCGGTTTGAAGCTCTAGTTTACAGCCAGCTGACAATGTCGTTGTTCCGATCCCAACATTTGTCCCATTATCGTAAATAATGCTGTTGCCTACGGCATTCGTCCCAGTAAACTTAGCAACATAATTTGTCGTACCAGACAAGTTGGAGGTGGTTAGAGCGGTGGCCCAGGACAGCGTGCCGCTACCATTGGTAGAAAGAACCTGGCCATTGGTCCCATCCGTTGTCGGCATGTTGTACGGGTACATTTCCCCGTGAACCCGCCACTTTGCCGATGTCCCATCGTAGGTGCATTGGACGATGCGGTTGGGGCCAAGAACGATGTCGCCACCGTTTTCGTTGATGAACTGATTGGCGGCTACGCTGGTCTGGCTGTGTTTTAGGGTGATATTAAAGGAGCCAACATTGTGGAGCCAGATTACGCGGCCATCGACATGGGCACCATTAGCGGGGGGCGCAATGCCAGTTAGGTTGTAAGCCGCCGACGAGGAAAGGCGCTGGAAGGCTGATCCGGTAAGGACGAGGTCGTTCGTGCTAGCAGATAAAGCAGTAGGAGTTGAATTAGGGTATGCAAAAGAACCACCATTTGTCAGGCTTACGCTGCTGTTGTAGCGACCTACCTGAATAACTCCAACGGTTGCAAAACCCAAACCAGCCGTATAACCTTCGGTCCACGCATATCCAGTATTTCTAAAACCTAGAATGTTCCCGCTAGCAAGATTAACTCCCTTAGACTGATCTCCAACAGTTACGCTGTAGCTGGGTGCCATGTAGTTATCACAAACAATGTAGCGCGACTGCCCGCCTTGGCCAGCTGTCGCATAAAACATTGTCTGGCCATCGCCGCGCTGAAAATAGTAAAAACCTCCGTTGGCATTTGTGCCAGTTCTGAAATAAGTGTCGAGACCAGTATTAAATATTTGAAGTTCATTTGTTCCAGGCGTACCATTTGGTTGTCTAACGATAACCGCCCCATCTCCACCCGTCGTGGCCTGCTGACCGGGTTGCAAGACAATGCTACCGCCAGCTCCACTTGTCAGGCCGTCCCCGGCCTTCAGCGTCAAGCTGTTGCCTGCCCCCGCCACTGTCTTCGTCACGCTGTAAAGCGTGTTGCTATATACTGTCCCCCCCAACGGTGCCAGCCTCACCAATCCCGACGCATCGACATCAATCATCGGCACGCCCGAGACATCGTTGACGGAGAAGATCGTGCCGGAGGCAAGGACAGGGGTGATGGAGAACAGCTGGCCAGCAGTCCCCTCAAAGGACAGAGTTGAGTCGTCTAAGACCTTTAGGGTAATCGTCGACGCAGAAGCGCCTTGCCTGTGAAGTCAATCTTGCCCTGGGTGGTAGAGCTTCCCTTGTTCGGCGTAATCAGAATATCTTGTGGCATGGCTTTATCTCCTACCTATCTTACAGGCTATAGCGGTTCCTATGGGCGTGTAAATGCTTGCGAATCGTGTCGGGGGTCAGGGCGAAGTTATACACTTTGATTTGGTAGATATGGCCGTTGAACTGCTCGGCTCCGCTGTTTACATCTGCGCCAATTCGCCAGTTGATGTTGGACACAACGGAGGCGGTGTTGGGGCCACCATTAGTGACATATTGAACGCCATCAAAGTATGAATTAAAATAGCCACTACTATCTCTTGTTACCAAAATGTGGTGCGTTCCATTGATCATGGAGTAGTTGGAAGTGGTGATGTAACCGGTCGTAGCATTCAGCCAAATCCCGCCCCCGAAAAGCCACAGGCTATTGGTCGTATAGCCCGTGCCGTAGTTGTTGATGATCGTCCCCGTCCCGGAGGCGTTGTAGTAGAAAGCCTCAAGGGTGAAGGGGCCGGAGCCGGAAAAAATGTTGTTGACGGCGAAGTCGCCGTAGGCGGTTGAGCCGTTGAAGACAATTCCGCCTCCCTTGGTGGAAGTAAATGTGCAATAGGCGTTGAGAGTGACGTTCCGACCGTTGCCGCTCAGGTCGTACCATGTCGAGCCACTGCCAGGGTAGGAACGAGTATTGCCAGCGTCCAACGACAGCAGCAGACCCGTCCCCGTGTTGTTCGGCCCACCATGAACACTCATAGGCCGAACCTCCCGCGCAGGGCGTTAAAGTTCTGAAGAACTTGGCTTGCAGATAAGGCTGTATTGTAAAAGGTCACCATCCCCATTGAGCCTGCGAAGGTATAGCCAACACCATACCGCCAAGCAATTTTTACCGTTTGATTAGTAGCACAAGAGCCGCTAGCTACATGAGTAGCATCTAAGACACCATCGACATACTTCGAAACCGTTCCTGCGGAGCGGACGGCGACAAGGTGATGCCATGCGTTGTTGGCTACCTGAATAGTCGAATTATTTGCTGTGCTACCGATCCATGTGCGAAAGTTGTTTGGGGAGCTTGAGACATAAAACAATATGCCGTTGCCATTTAAGTTGTCATCTAGCGAAAATACGGGAGCGTAACCTCCAGACCCATCTGTTTTCATCCAGCATTCCACCGTGAAATCGCCAGTTCCAACATTGAATAAGCTGGAAGTACCGGTTGCGGTAGCTCCGGCAACCGATCCAGAATAAGTTAGAATTCCACCGTTGGAGGTGGTATAGGTGGGGGAATTACTAATCGTTGCATTCAGTCCGTTACCAGACAGATCAGACCAAGTTGTACCCGATCCTGGATAGCTTCTGAGGTTAGCCGCATCTAAACAAAGAATCAATCCAGAGGTTATTAGGCTGGGTGAGTGCGAAAGCGACATTAGAGTCCAAACCTCCCGCGCAGGGCGTTGTAATTTTGAAGAATTTGGTCGGCTGTCAAAGCAGATGTTTGCATAACAAGATTTGCTAAATAACCTTTAAACAACAAAGAACTGTAATCATATGAATATTTAGCTATCATTAAATTTTGCGTGGCCACGCCAATAGTTGCAGTATAGGTATTTTGACCTATTAAGACATTATTGACATAAACTTTTAAATTATTAGTGTTATTACCACTTCTCGTGATAGATACATAATGCCAAGCATTTGTCGCAAGGCTTTGCATATTAACAACATTATCTTCTAAAATCAAAGCTCCAGAACCTACTGTGCCACTTGCTAACACAAAACCTCTAGTTGTACCGAATTCAACCCAAAACCCATAAGCTGCACCTGTATTATTTGCAGAGCTGATAATATTCTGATAAGTATTGTAAGTTGTGAAATTTACCCAGAAACTAATTGAAAAATCCCCAGTAAATACGGGAGCGTAACTGCTGGACGCATAGTCATCAACACCATCGAAATAAATTCGGCTGGAGCTAAACGCAGGACCATTAACTAGTGTAAAATTGTTGTTGTTGCCACTCAAATCATTCCAAGTAGTTCCAGAGCCTGGGTAACTCCTAGTGTTGGCCGCGTCCAGTACCAACGCCAACCCACTCGTCACTATTGACGGATTGTAATTAATTGCCATCTAATTCCACCTCCAGCTTGGCAATGTCCTTGCGTGTGCCGTACACGATGAAATCACAGCAAATCTCACGGTCAGACTCGACGACCACCTTCTCTGCGTTGGCGTCAACAACAAACAGGTTGGGCTGCGGTCGCTTGCGCGGAGTCAGGTTAACCGTGATGCTCTCGGGATCAACCAGGTCTTTCCAATAGTCCGGCAGGACTATCTCGTTTTCACCCGTCAGGGTGCCCCGGAAGTAGACGCCATTCTCTGGACCTTCCAATGAGGCATAGCGAAGCTTCTTGCCTTCTGCGGCCTTGGCGGGGGTGGGGTGATCAATCAAAAAGCTCTTGCTGACGGCGAAGAAGTTGCCGCTGGGGTCCATGTAGGCTAAGGCCGTACCGCCAGAATTTTGCCACTCTTGAAGATTAGCAACTTGAGAAGCCGACCCCTGAACGACCAAGCCTTTTCGGTTAGCCCCCGTAATCGCACTAGCGTCTGGGCCGGTTGTCACCAAAAGACGCGGGCCTGTTGTGCTAGCAGAAGCAACGGTTCCCACCACAAAGCTTCCGCCAGGCGTCATAACCAAACGGAAAACATTGTTGTGTACGTTGTCAAAAAGTCCTACATTACTCCCAGTAATACCTAAATAATAGTTGGCATAAGTTGCGTCTGTGCTAGCGGACAATCCTATGTATGAACTTGCGCCGCTGCATACGACTATATTGCCGCCAGATTCAACATAACCCAATCTGGTTCCGGTGCTGTTTTGCCACTCCGTCAGATTCGCCGTCTGCCCCAAGAAACCTTTGATAATCTGGCCCTTGGTGCCGGTAGCACCAGTATCGACCTGGAGCTTCGCCCCAGGCGAAGCCGTACCCACACCCACATTTCCGCTGGAATTGATACGCATTCTTTCCGTAGACGCAGACGGATTATCTGAACCCGTAGATGTATAAAAAGCAAGATAGCCAGCCCAATTAGACGCAGTTGCATTTTCACGCAGACCCCTAATGCGTGCAACTTGCGTAAGGTCACCGCCACCAAAAGTTGTTCGGTAAGTGGCTGCAAATTGTATTTCTCCTCCAGCATCTGCTACTACTGTCGATGTCGCTTGAGACGACATGATAGAGCCGTAACTTGAAACCGCATTAACATGTAGTGGCGTCAAAATTCCGTTTAATGAAGTGGGAGTCCCAACGCCAACATTTCCCGAACTATCAATCCGCACTCTCTCTGAGACACTAGTGCCGCCAGCCGTCCCAGTATAAAGGGTTATTGGAGAGCCAGCTATCGAAAGTTCCCTGTAGCCACTAGCTGCGCTGTAATTGCCAATTTCTATCTGGTTGGTTGCTGCAAAAGCAGCTCTAAAATTAGAACCAGTACCAGCGTTGACATCGAACTTGGAAGACGGCGAAGTCGTGCCAATCCCCACATTGCCTGCCGATGAAAAGTAAGCCGTAGTAACCGAGTTGCCAGAACCTGTGTTGATATGGAAGTTCGTGTTGTTGGTTTTAAGAACAACATCACCAGCAATTGTCTGACTGCCATAATTAGCGTTTGCGCCAGCGTAACCTAAAACTACCTTGTTGGTTCCAGCCGCATAGACCCCGATACCGCCGTATCCAGAAGTGACATTGGCGACGATGTTTGCGTCGACGCTAGCAGCATCAACTTGAAGTTTAAAGCTCGGCGAAGCCGTGCCGATCCCAACATTGCCTGCGGAATCAATCCGCATTTTTTCAGTATTGTTGGTATAGAAGGTCATACCAATAGGGGTGGAAGTTCCCCCCTGATTTAGTCTAAGCTCCCCAGTTCCGGAATTGTTGTTTATTTCAAAGACATAGCGATCATTGCCGCTCGTGGACTTAAAGCCCATCGTGCAGTATTCGCCGTCGCCCGAACCGCGCTGAAACCCGATCTTGCCAGCGGCTGTGCCGATTGAAAGGTTGCTGGACGGCGAAGCCGTGCCGACACCAACATTACCAGTGCTGGTGACACGCACACGTTCTGTGTTGTTTGTAAAAAGCCTAATGTTATAGGCTGCATTTGATCCCAATAGCAGATCATTGTTGGACGAATTCATCAAAAGAGTATTGGGCGAATCATATAGGCTTGTGCCGGTCCAACTTGCTCCATTGTATTGAATGTAGCCGTATGTGCCGCCCGATACTGCTGTGCCTAATACGATATTTGATGCCGCAGCAGAAGTCGCACTTGGATTTATGACGGTTAGACCAAGTGTGGAATTGACGCTTCTATAAAGAGTAATGCCAGGACCATAAGAACTTGGTGTAGTTGTACCAATTCCAATGTCTGTGCCAGTATCATAAATTATGCCATTTCCTAGCGTCTGCTGGCTCGTGAACTTCGGGTGGTAGCCGGAGGTGCCGGAGATGCCGAAGGGTTGGCCGATAGGTCCAAATTGAACGCTATTTATTGACGCGTTCAAATTATAAAACGAACTGTCAAAATAGAGAGGGTTGCCTGTCGCACGGGCTACTGTTCTTTGAAGAACACCGTCTTTCCAATAGCGGATATTCGTGCCATCGTAAGTAATTGCTAATACTGTTGAGGTAGTATAAGTTCCATAGCTATTTACTAAAACGCCAGACTCATAAATAGTCAAAACGCCATTCTGGTCAAAAAACCAAGCATAATCCAAAGAAGTATAGTTGCCGTCTGTTGACGGATCACTATTGAGACCGAACATCACAAAACCTGTCGTTTGCGAGGCCTTAGCCGAGCAATAGACATTTTTGATGTAGCCTTCTGACGAATATACTTGGCCATCCCAAGCAGTATTGCTGCCAGAACTTTTTGTATAGGTTCCTGCGCTGGGGGAGGTAACCCCGCCAGTATAATTCGGAACCCAATAGTTATTCCCAAAAATCTGCGTAGCAGAATCAACCGTTCCATAAGAAGTGTACGAGGAACCAAAGAAAGCCCCAGTCGGGCTGACGGAGGCCACGACGGCACCCGTGCTGTCTTGCCACTCGGTCAGGTTGCCAGTCTGAGAAGCTTTTCCTTTGATGACAACTACTTTGGAGCCAACATTTCCGTTGTTTGTAAAACCGGCGACCGTGCCATTTGCGCCCATATTGGCCACAACATTCAGGCCTGTTGTGTTGCCAGCAGCACCTGGAGTTATGTTTACGCTGTTGACATCACCGCTAATGATGTCCCCATTCAGGCTGGTAATTCTCAGACCGAAACCAGCTGAGTATAGTT
>Ga0255175_1000543_pt1 | contig 15965 bp, 13 predicted proteins | sample Atl_Atl_RepC_8d_FD_183628 | JGI IMG/M metagenome (GOLD analysis project Ga0255175, IMG submission 183628) | Freshwater microbial communities from Altamaha River, Georgia, United States - Atl_Atl_RepC_8d | ecosystem: Environmental > Aquatic > Freshwater > River | place: USA: Georgia | collected...
TCTTTTCTAATAAAAAATTCTCTTCATTGTGTTGAAACAAAACAGTATCTGGGTCTCCAAACAATTCTTGTTTAAGATCTTTTTTAGATTGCTCTAAAATATTTGTACATCTTTTATAAACTGCAATTACGTTTTGTCCGTCATTACTTTTTAATACTTTGTTTAAATTTTTAATTTTAGTAAATAATGAAAAATAATCGTCAGATCTGCTGTTATACAAAACAGACTCGATAACATCAGGTCTAATTTTTTGATCTTTAAGTAAATTTTTAAAACGATCTGTCATAAAAGCTAAAATTTCCTCAGTAAACTTAACATTTTGCATGTTCACCCTTTGAGTGAGATACGAGTTTTTTGAATTATTAATTAATTCTTTTAATGAAATAGAAATTCTATTTTCTATTAATATTCTAAGAATACCAAGTGCTGATCTTCTTAATGCATATGGATCTTTTGAACTCGTTGGCTTTTCATTAATCCCGAAGAAGCCAACTAAATTATCAATCTTATCTGCGAGTGCTACTGTAATTGAAATTTTTTCTTTTGGAACTCTATCTTCTGGTCCGACTGGTAAATAATGATCGGAAATTGCATTTGCAATTTCTAAACTAAATCCTTGTTCAATAGCAAAATATTTTCCAAGAACTCCTTGAAGCTCTGGATACTCTCCTACTAAATCTGAAACTAAATCTGCTTTACAAATTGAAGCTGCAATTTCTGCATCATCTTTTTTACAATTAATAATATCTGCGATGAATGATGCCAAAACTCGTATTCTTTGTGTTTTATCATAAAGTGAACCTAAACTTTGATAAAAAGTAATTCCTTTAAGTTTACTTACTTGTTTTACTAGATTTTGACTTTTATTTTTTTCCCAGAAAAATTTTGCATCAGTTAAACGTGCAGTAAGAACTCTTTCATTTCCTTTTATGATTTTATTTTTAATATCTTCTTTATTTGCAACAACAATAAAATTATTAATTAATTTATGATTATTAATAGATCGCATTGAAAAATATCTTTGATGGTGTTGCATTGTCAGAATAAGAAGTTCTTCTGGTAATTTTAAAAAATCTTTTAAAAACGATCCTTTTAGAACAATTGGGTCTTCAACAAGATTTATAACTTGTTTAAGTAATTTATTATTAATTTCTAATTCACAATCATTCTTTTTAAGAAATGACTGAATATTTTTAGTAATTAATTTTTCTCTTTCTGCATTATCATAAATAATTCTTTTATCGTTTAAGGTTTTTTTAAAATGAATATAATCTTTAATAACAACCGCCTTATCTTCTAATGGTCCGTCTACATAAGTAATGTTCGTTGATGTTAAATGAAAAAAATTAAATGGAATAGTTTGTTTATCAAATAAACATAAAATTGATTTTAAAGGTCTCCCCCAAGAAAGATCATAATCTCCCCAACGCATTTTTTTTCTCCATTGCAGGCCATTTAAAAAATGAGGGATATTTTTCTTAATTTCATCAACAACTGGTATTTCTCTTTTTTTTGTTTTAGCAAAAATAAACTTTCCCTTATCAGTTTCTTCTTCATAAATATCTTTTGGATCTAAACTATTCGATTTAATAAAACCTTGTATAGCCTGCTCTGGCGCTCCAACTTTTGGCCCCCTTAAAACCTTTGCTTCAGTTTTAATATTTGTTGGCAGATTATTATAATAAAAAATTAACCTTTTCGGTGTTGAATAAATTTCACTTACAACTTTTTTAAAATCATTCTTTTCAAAAAATAACGTAAAATTTTCTGCAATATTATTTTTTGCGTCTTCTTGTAATGTAGGGGGTATTTCTTCTGAATATAGTTCTAATAATAAATCAGACATTAGTCAGAATTCTTTAACCAAACTTCAGCAGTACTCTTAACAAGAGTTCTAATTTTGTTAATAAATCCTGCTCTTTCTGTCACGGATATAACTCCTCTTGCATCTAAAGTATTAAAGATATGACTGGCCTTTAAGCACTGATCATAGGCAGGAAGTGCTAAATTTTTAGTTAATAAACTCTGACACTCTGTCTCTGCCATCGCAAAAGATTTTAAAAGATTTTCAGTATTTGCAAATTCAAAATTGTATGCTGAGAATTCTTTTTCATTACGTTTATAAACATCTCCATATTTAACACCTTCATTATTCCATCTTATGTCATATACGCTATCAACGCCTTGGATGAACATTGTAATTCTTTCAAGACCATAAGTAATTTCTGCTGATACTGGCTTACATTCAAAACCTGCCATCTGTTGAAAATATGTAAATTGTGTAATCTCCATTCCGTCGCACCAAACTTCCCATCCAAGTCCTGAGGCTCCTAATGTAGGACTTTCCCAATCATCTTCTACAAAACGAATATCGTGTTCTTTATAATTTATTCCAAGCGCACTTAAGCTTCTAAGATAAAGACTTTGAACATTCTCAGGCGATGGTTTTATTAAAACCTGAAATTGATAGTAATGCTGCAGTCTATTTGGATTGTCTCCATAACGACCATCGGTTGGTCTTCTTGAGGGCTGTACATAAGCTGCTTTCCAAGGTTTAGATCCCAAAGATCTTAATGTTGTTGCAGGATGAAAAGTGCCAGCTCCAACTTCCATGTCGTATGGTTGCATCACAACGCAACCGTAATCAGACCAGAATTTTTGTAATTTAAATATAACTTCCTGAAAAGATAAATCTTCTGGTTTAGATTTTTTTTTAACTAAAACTTTTTTTTTCTGGGCAACTTTTTTTTTATTTAATTTTTTTTTTGTTACCATTTTTATAAGCCATACTTGTTCCAGATCGATCTTACTTCTAGTTCATTTACAACTTCTAAATACGATCCTGGTAATTGTGAGGAAAGTTTTCTTTTTAACCAGCTTTGTGCTGCTTCAAATTTTTTAACTTTAAGATCTTTACCAAATTTATCTTTTAGAATTTTTTGTAGAGTTCCAACTCCATCAATTAAACCAAGTTGTAATGATTTTTTTCCAGACCAAAACTCACCGGAAAATAACATTGAGTAATTTTCAGATTTCAATTTATCTTTTCTACTATTTTTCACTAAGTTGATAAATTCTTCATGTAAATCTTTTTGTAAAGATTTTAACTTTTCTACATCTTCCTTTTTTTCTTCTAAAAATGGATCTAAAATACTTTTGCTATCACCTGCGGTATGCACTCTTCTTTGCACGCCGATTTTTTTTATTAACTCTTGAAATCCGAATGCTGAATAAATAACTCCAATAGATCCAACAATTGAATTAGCGTTTGCATAAATTTCATCTCCTGCGCACATCAACATATATCCGCCAGAAGCTGCCACATCCTCGGCATAAGTTATTACTTTTACTTTTTTATCATCAGCCTCTGATCGAATAAGGTCATACAAGAGATTAGACTGAACGGGTGATCCTCCTGGAGAGTTAATAGAGATCACCACCGCTTTAATATTCTTTAAAGCAAAGGCTTTTTTAATTATATCGCTTTGACTTGCATAACTCATTCCTTGGCTAAACCTTCCAACATTGCCTATCACTCCATTTAATCTGATTAGAGAAATTGTTGGTTTTGATTTAAAAAATGAAAACATGATTATTTTATATCTTTTAAACGTTTATTATTACTATTCCAGAATAAAAATTTAATAATACTTTATATTTATTAGTGCTACAAACACCTCGTGAAAAATAATATCGTACAACTAGAAAAATTTCAGAAAAAAACTCCTTACGATTCTCTTAAGGAAATATTTAATAGCGATTTAGATAAAGTAGATGAATTTACTAAATTAAAATTATCAAGCGAAGTAGATTTAATTGGAAAAATGGCTTTATACCAATTAAGTTCTGGTGGAAAAAGATTAAGATCTATACTCACTTTAGCAAGTTCTAAAATTTCAGAATACAAAGGCGAACATAATATTCATTTAGCTGCTTGTGTTGAGCTTATTCATAGCGCAACTTTACTTCATGATGATGTTATTGATAACAGTTCAGTAAGAAGAGGTAAAAAAACTTCAAATGTTATTTGGGGAAATCAACCTTCTATTTTAGTTGGTGATTATTTTTTAAGTAGATGTTTTGAAATTATGGTTGATGTTGGTTCTTTAGAAGTTCTAAAACTATTGTCGAATATATCTGCAGAAATTGCACAAGGTGAAGTTCTTCAGCTTCAGCATAAAAACGAAGTGGATATTACCGAACAAGTTTATTTAAATATAGTAACTCAAAAAACAGCTTCGTTATTTGGTGCAGCGATGAAAGTGGGTGGTTGTTTAGCAAATAAATCTGAGAATGAAAAAAAAGCATTACAATCTTATGGTGTTAATCTTGGTATCGTTTTTCAAATCAGTGACGATATTTTAGATTATAATTCTACAAAAGCATTTGGCAAAGATATAGGTAATGACTTTTATGAAGGTAAAATTACTTTACCAATTATTATTTTATTTCAAAAATCAAATGAAACTGAACGAGAAGAAATTAAAAAATATTTTACTCAAGAAACAAGGACTGAAGAGGAGTTAAATAAAGTTTTATTATTAATGCAAAAATATGAAGTAATTACTATTTGCAAAAAAAGAGCAGAGCATTTTTCAAATGTCTCTTCTGACTCTTTAAATATATTTAAAGAATCCAATATTAGAAAGAATCTGCAAGAATTATCTTTTTATTTAATTAATAGGACGAATTAAGAATATAAATTGTGCTATTTAAATATAGCGCAAACGTCGACCAAGCAAAATAAGGAAGCATTAATACAACGGAGGGCTTGCTGTATTTTGAATACAAAACCATCAAATATAATATAAAAAAAATAATGATTGAGATTATAAAACTCGCAAGAAAAATTTGTTTATAATAGAAAAATACATAACTCCAACTAGCATTAATTAATAAGTGAATAAAATAAACTACTAAAATTTTATTTGAATGTTTGCTTTTTTTATAAGCAAGCCAAACCGCAACCGACATCATTGCATAAAGTATTGTCCAAACAGGTCCAAAAATCCAATTAGGAGGATTAAATGCTGGCTTAACTAAATTATAATACCAAGGATCTAATGCTGCTCTTGTTACAAATCCTGCAGGAAAAGTTATTAAAAAAGTGGCTAAAACTATTACAAATAAACTTAGGTAACCTTGAGATTTTGATTTAGATTGCTTCATTATTAACTAGTTGCTTTAACATAAAATAACGCAAGTGCAGCTAATATATGTCCATAGTAAGTTAAGTTTACAAAAACCCTTAATATAAATTTATGATCATCTTTTATTTTAAGAAAATCACACAAAACATTGCCAGGATTATAGAATAATTCTAATTTCATTTAAGCAGCTTGCTCTTTATAACTATCTAAGCTTGGACAACTACAAATAAGATTTCGATCTCCATAAACATTATCCACTCTTGCAACTGGTGCCCAGTATTTATTAGTTTTTAAATACAGTAACGGAAATGCAGCTTGTTCTCTTGTGTATTTATGCTCCCAAACATCTGCTGAGAGCTCAAGAAATGTATGTGGAGCATTTTTAAGTGGGTTATCATTTGCATCAAATACTTTATTTTTAACCATATTAATTTCTTTTTTAATATTAATTAACGCATCACAAAATCTATTTAATTCATTTAAACTTTCGCTTTCGGTGGGCTCAACCATCAAAGTTCCAGCAACCGGCCAAGACATTGTTGGAGCATGGAAACCATAATCAATTAATCGTTTGGCAATATCTTCTTCACTAATACCTGTTTCTGTCTTAATAGATCTTAAATCAATAATGCACTCATGTGCAACGAATCCATTTTTACCTTTATACAATGTGCTAAATTGTTCTGATAATTTTTTTGAAATATAGTTTGCATTTAAAATTGCAACTTGGGTTGCTTTTTTAAGACCCTCAGCTCCCATCATTTTTATATACATCCATGATATTGGAAGAATACTAGCGCTGCCCCACGGTGCCGCTGAAACTGCACCCATGCCTGTGCTTGGTCCAGAATTTTCTTTTATAACTTGATGATTTGGTAAAAATTTTTCTAAATGCTCAGCAACTCCTATTGGTCCCATACCTGGCCCCCCTCCACCATGCGGAATACAAAATGTTTTGTGTAAATTCATATGACAAACATCAGGTCCAAATTTTCCAGGTTTTGCAATTCCAACAAGCGCATTCAGATTTGCTCCATCCATATAAACCTGTCCACCATTGTCATGAATAATTTTGCAAATATCTGTGATTTGTTCTTCGAATACTCCGTGTGTTGATGGATAAGTTACCATTAAAGCAGCTAAATTTTTAGAATGTTCAATCGCTTTTTTTTTAAGATCTTCAAAATCAACATTGCCATCTTTATCACAATTAATAACCACGACTTTCATTCCTGCCATTTGTGCGCTTGCTGGATTTGTCCCGTGTGCTGAACTTGGAATAAGGCAAATATTTCTATTTTTGTCACCCTTGGAAAAATGATATTTTCTAATAACCATTAACCCTGCATACTCACCTTGTGCACCCGCATTAGGCTGAAGAGAAATTCCGCTAAAACCTGTTATTTCAGAAAGCATTTTTGATAAATCATTAAACATAAAATGATAACCTTCTGCTTGATCTACTGGAGCAAATGGATGAAGCGCCCCAAATTCTTGCCAAGTAACTGGTATCATCTCTGCAACTGCGTTTAATTTCATAGTGCAAGACCCTAAAGCAATCATTGATCTATTTAATGCGATATCCTTATCTTCTAGACGCTTTAAATAACGAAGCATTTCCGTCTCAGAATGATAAGAATTAAATACTTCATGAGTTAAATATTTTGATGTTCTTAAAAATTCTTTTGAAATTTGATCAATTTTAATCTGATGCGATATTTTTTCATTAATACCAAATACATCAAATAAATCTTTTAAATCACTAATTTCAGAGGTCTCATCAAATGAAATACTAACTGCATCATCTAATTTTCTAATATTAATTTTTTTATCCAAAGCTTTTTTATAAAAATCTTCCGTTTCATCTCCTGTAAATATCGTTACGGTATCAAAATAATTTTGCGAAATTATTTTAAAATTATTTTTCTGAATTACTTCTGCAAACAAATTTGCAATTCCAGCCGTGCGCTCAGCAATTTTTTTTATACCTTCTGGACCATGATAAATTCCATAAGCTGCGGCCATAATTGAGAGCAAAGCTTGAGCAGTACAGATATTACTGGTGGCTTTTTCTCTTCTTATATGTTGCTCGCGAGTTTGTAGAGCCATTCTTAACGCTTGTTTATTTTTTCTATCAATTGATACACCGATAATTCTTCCTGGCATTGATCTTTTAAATTCATCTTTAGTTGCAAAAAATGCTGCATGAGGTCCTCCATAACCCATAGGAACGCCAAATCTTTGGGAGTTTCCAACTACAATATCAGCACCCATTTCTCCTGGTGGCTTAATAAGAGCCAAAGCTAGTAAATCAGTTACAACAATAGCTTTCCCTTTTTTTTTATGAATAACATCAATAATTTCTTTTAAGTTGTAAATGCTACCAAGTGAGTCTGGATATTGAACAATTGCACATAATAAATTATCTATTTTTGCAAGATCTTCATCGATATCACCTACAATAATTTCAAGACCAAAAGGTTCTGATCTAGTTCTGACAACATCAATTGTTTGAACGTTACATCTATTTGAAATAAAAATTTTATTTAAATTATTTATATTAGTTCGTTGACACAAACCTACTGCTTCAGCTGCTGCAGTTCCTTCGTCAAGCAATGATGCGTTTGCAATATCCATTTTGGTAAGATCAATAATCATCTGCTGAAAATTTAATAACATCTCTAATCTTCCTTGAGCAACCTCCGGCTGATAAGGTGTATAAGCCGTATACCAGCCTGGATTTTCTAAGATATTTCTTAGAATAACATTTGGAGTAATAGTTCCATAATAACCTGCCCCTAAATAATTTTTGTAAACTTTATTCTTTTGAGCAATTTGTTTTAATAATTTAAGAGCTTTATCCTCTGAAATAGCATCGTCTAGTTTCAACTGTTCTTTCTCTAAAATTTTATCTGGCACAATCCTTTGAATAAGCCCATCTAATGAATTAACGTTTAAGTAGGAAAGCATAGTTTTAATATGCTCATCCGATGGTCCGATATGACGCCCAATAAATTCTTTGGAATTAGATAAGTCTCTCATTAGTTTGGGTTTTCAGTTGCATATTTTTCATAATCACTTTTGTTCATTAGATCTTTAAGCTCATTTTGATCTTTAATTGTAATTTTAAAGAACCAACCTGAATTCTCTGGATCTTTATTTATAAGAGATGGGTCTGCAACAATTGCTGGGTTAGACTCCTTGATCTCTCCTGTAAGTGGTGAATAAACATCGCTAGCTGCTTTTACTGACTCAACAACTGCGGCTGGATCATCTTTTTTAAAAGACTTTCCTGCTGCAGGAACTTCTGCAAACACAATATCTCCTAACTGAGCTGCCGCATGCATTGTAATTCCCACTGTTGCAATACTACCATTTACTTCTAACCATTCATGTTTTTTTGAATATTTTTTTTCAGACATATTTAATTTTTTACGTAATTTTTTTTATAAAAAGGAAGTTTGCTAATAATTCCTTGCACCATATTTTCTCTAACTTTCAAAACTACTCTAGTGCCCTCTTGTGATTGATCATAGTCAACATATCCCATAGCAATCGGTCCATTCACACTAGGTCCAAAACCTCCGCTAGTTATATGTCCTATTTCTTTCTGATCGTTTGAGAAAATTTTTGTGCCCTCTCTTGCAATAATTTTACCCTCAGGTTTTATTCCAACTCTAATTTTTTTAGGTTTTTTTTTAATTTGGTCTAAAATTATTTTATCTCCTAAAAACCCACCTTTTTCTCTTTTAGTTTTAGGAATTGCCCAAGATAAAGCGCCTTCAACTGGAGTAGTTTTTGAATTGATGTCATGACCATATAAACAAAGTCCAGCTTCTAATCTTAAAGAATCTCTTGCACCTAGTCCTATAAGTTTAGCATCCGAAACTCTCATTATATCTTGAGTTAATTCTTGAACATCTTCATTTTTAATAGAAACTTCAAAACCATCTTCTCCTGTATAACCAGATCTTGTTATAAAAACTTTTTTCTTATTATATTCAAAATAATTTCCGTACATAAAATTAAGTTTTGAAATATCTTTAAAAATTTTTTGCATAGCATCAACTGCTTTGGGTCCTTGAATCGCAATTAATGACAAATCATCTCTTAGGATGGCTGTAAAACCTTCACCAATTGAGTCTTTAATAATTTTCACATCATTATCTTTGCATGCAGCATTCAGTACAATTTTAATTCCTGTATCAACCTTAGTTACAATTAAATCATCTTCAATTCCGCCATTGTTATTTAACAGAAATGAATATTTGGATTGATTATTTTCAATTGCTGAAAAATCTAATGGAATTATTTTTTCAAGGTAAGGAAAGATGCTGCTACTACATTCTATCTTTAATTGACCCATATGAGAAACATCGAAAATTCCAATAGAGTTTCTTGTGTGTGTATGCTCTTGAATAATTCCATCTTGATATTGAATTGGCATTTCATAACCTGCAAAATTTACAAGTTTAGCTCCAAAACTTTTATGAAATTCGTATAACGAGGTTTTGTTAGGTTGTTTTAATTCAGTATTAGCCGCACTCATAAATATTATATAACTCCTATTTTAAGCGGCCCATCTGTATGTTTACCTGAGAGTGTTGCTCCTTCGGTGAAGTTTTAACTTTCTTTCCAGAGTTATATAATTGCAAGGTCCTTTTACCTGAGAGTTTCCTGGGCTGTTGCTCCTTCGGTGCCTACGAGAGGTCTCTTCCCTACGAATCTAATAATCGTTTATACAATGTTAAAAGTCAATTTGAATCACGTTAATAGGTTTAATTCTATGAAAAACAAAAGTTTTACTAATCTTATAATTGCACTTAAGAGTGGTATATCTAATTTAATTAAATTTTTAAAAATATGAAATTAGGTTTTGTTGGTGTTGGAAAAATAGCAACATCAGTTATTGAGGGAATTTTTAAAGCAAAAATAAATGTTAAAGAAATAATTCTTTCTCCAAAAAATAGAAAAAATAGTAAATTTTTACAAAATAAGTTTAAAAAAATTAAAATTGCAAAAAATAACCAAGAGGTACTTGATAAATCTAATTGGGTTGTGCTTTCTGTTACTCCAAAAATTGGAAAGCAAATATTAAAAAATTTAAAGTTTAAAAAAAATCACATCATCTTAAACTTTATGTCTACTATTCATAATTCAGAATTAAAAAAGATAATATTCCCAGCTAAACAAATATTTAAAATAGCTCCTCTTCCAATGATTAAATATAATCTTGGACCTATTATTATTTATCCTAAAAATAAAATAATTGAAAATTTCTTTAGTAGACTTGGTAAAGTAATCGCCACTAACAATGAGAAGGAAAATAAGAAATTATGGGTTATGACTTCATTTATGGCAACCTATCTTGAAATATTTAATACTGCACATAAATGGTTTGTAAAAAAAGGAGTTAATCAAAATAAATCGAAGGAATATATAAATCATTTATTTAAAGCACTAAATAATGAACTTTTAAAAAATTCTAATTATTCAATAGATAAAATAATTAAAGAATTTCAAACCAAAGGTGGAATCAATGAAGAACTTTTAAAGAGAGTAAAAAAATCTGGAATATTTAAAAATTTAGATAAAGGTTTTAATAAAATTTATAATCGAGTAAAAAAATCCTAAAATACTATTTTCTAAAAAAATAATTTAGCAATAAAAGTGTAAAGGGGGATTCCAATTATAATATTTATTGGAAAAGTTAGCCCTAAGGACATTCCAAAATAAAGCGATGGATTAGCTTGTGGAAGGGCATATTTTAAGGCCGCTGGTACAGCTATGTACGATGCACTTGCGGATAAAATCATTAGAAGAACTGTTTCACCTAAATCAACACCTGCAATTTTGCATATAAATAAAGCTAATAATGCATGAACAGGCGGAGCTAAAATACCATAAATTAAAACATAAACTGGTTTGTTTAAAACTTGTTTAAAATTTTTAGCAACCATTAGTCCCATATCTAGTAAAAAAAATGCGAGCATACCTTTAAATAAATCAATCGAGAAAGGCGCCATAATTCTCTCTCCTGTTGCGCCAGCAAAGAGACCAACAATCATTGCTCCAATTAAAAGTAATTGCGCTCCGTCAGTAAATGATTTGTGTAATAAATTTAGAGAGCTTTGTTTTTTATTAGATTTTGCAGCACTTGCTAAAAAAACTGCGAGAATAATTGCTGGAGATTCCATTAATGCCATGGCTGCCGCCATATGACCACCATAAGTAATTTGATTTTGATCTAAAAATTGACTGGCAGTAATAAAAGTAACAGCGCTTACCGAGCCATAGGTTGCGGCAATTGCTGCTGAGTCGTAACTATTTAATTTTTTTTTAAGAAAATAATATCCAAGAATGGGAATTATTATTGCAAGCATAACTGCAATAGATAAAGTTTTTACAATATCAATTGTTAATCCAGACTTTTGCAAAGCAAAGCCACCTTTTAGACCTAAAGCCATTAAAAGATATAATGATAAAAACTTTGTGATTGCAGGTGGAATTTCTAAATTGGACTTAACTGCTCCGGCAAAAACTCCAAAAATAAAAAATAAAATTGCAGGATCTAATATACTTTGCATTTATTTATAAAAATTTAAAAAATAGTACCGCAACAAGCGTGGGGGGTATAGCAAATAAAAAAAGTTTTAGGGGGCTAATTGTTTTATTTTCAAAATTATTTTTTAATATTGAATAACCAGCAGGATTAGGCGCATTAGCAATAACTGTAAGTCCTCCACCGGTAACTGCACCTGCAACTAATGCATATTTTAGTTCATCTGTAAGACCGTCAACTAAAGATCCTAAATAAGTTAAAGCAGCATTATCTGTAACTGCTGTAAGAACTGTAACTCCATAATACATAATATCACTGGTTAAATTCTTAATTAAAGGCTGCAACCACCATTTTTGTTGCCCACCCAAAATAATTAAACCTGCTAAAAAAAAACCAACTAATAAACCTTCTCTTAAAAAAAGTTTATTTTGATATTTACTGTAGACATGAGCAAATCCAATAAAAAATATAAACAATCCAAGAAACAGTATGGGATGATGAATATAGTAAACTACAGCAATCAAAAATAGCGTATGAATAATTGTTGCTATTGTAGGTTTTGAATTTTTAATGTCTTTTTGATAATCCTGTTTTAAATATTTCAGTTCTTTAGAATAAAATAAAGTAATCAATAAGGCATTCAGAATTACTGCAAGTGAAGATTTCCATCCAAAAGTTTTTAACATAAATAAAAGATTCCAGTCCCATTTATCAGCTACCATCAAAATTGGTGGAGCCGCATAAGGCGTAAGTGTTCCGCCAATAGAAACATTAACAAAAAGCACCGCAATAGTTGCATACATTAAATTTGAGGAAATTTTTTTTGAAAAATAATAATCTTTTAACAATAAAGCAGCCAAAGTCATGGCAGCCGGTTCGGTAATAAACGATCCTAATAACGGCACAAATGAAATTGTAATAAAAAAAATAACTAATGATCTATTAGCTGGAAGTAGTTTAGAAATTTGCAGAATTAAATATAAGCAAAAATCAAGAATTGGTTTACTCGCTGCAATAACCATAATTACAAATATAAAAAGCGGTTCTGTATAATCTTGTTCCTCCAAATATTTCATGGTGTAATCAAAACTATTATTGATACATAAAAAACAAATTAATATTGCAGCCCAAAAACCAAAAACAACTTCTACTTCACTTAGTAAGTGAAAAAGTTTTCCATGATTTCTATATCTGATCGCAAGTTTTTCAAAAAATTTTGTAGAAAAAGTATGTATTATTGCCAAAAAGAAAATTGCTGCGCTAACAATATTTATTAATTCAATCTTCATAAAAATACTTAGGGATATAATATTTCTTTAATCCATTTAGATCCAGATTTTCTATATCTAAGTCTTTCATGAATTCTATTATTGCCATCTAACCAAAATTCAATTTGATTTGCTTTTAAAGCCCAGCCCGACCAATGCGGAGGTCTTGGAACTTTCTTGTTGCTTGGAAACATTTTTTTATACTTTTGAATTCTGTTAATTAAGTTCGATCTAGATTGCATAGTTGTTGACTGTATAGATGCCCATGCACCAATTCTGCTACCATAGGGTCTTGTATTAAAGTATTGATCAGCAACTTTGTTTGGAACTTTTTTAATAGACCCATCAATTCTCACTTGTCGTCTTATACTTTTCCAATGAAAACACATTGAAGCTTTTGGATTGCTTTTTAACTCATTGCTTTTTCTACTTTGCAAATTTGTATAAAAAACAAACTCTTTATTTGTTAATCCTTTTAAAAGGACCATTCGGACAGAGGGTTGTTTTTTTCGATTCACTGTTGCAAGCGCTAGAGCATTTGGATCATTGATTTCTGTTTTTTTAGCTTTACTCATCCAGGCCTTAAATAGCTCAAATGGATTTTTCTTATCAAGAAAACACGTATTCAGTCCAAGTTTGTTTGTTTTATATTTTTTTTGATTCATAAATAACTAAAAATGCCTTATAAAATATATTTAATGTCATTTAATACTTTTGGAAAGCTATTTAGATTTACTACATGGGGAGAATCTCATGGTCCAGCAATCGGCTGTGTTGTTGATGGATGTCCTCCTAATATTGCTATTTCTGAAAAAGATATTCAGACTGAATTAAATAAAAGAAGACCAGGTCAGTCAAAGTTTGTAACTCAACGAAAAGAAAAAGATCAGGTGCAAATATTATCTGGTGTATTTCAAGGAAAAACGACTGGAACTCCAATATCAATGATCATCTTTAATGAGGATACAAAGTCTAGAGATTATGAAAGTATTAAAGATAAATTTAGACCAGGACACGCTGATTTTACTTACTTCATGAAGTATGGAAACCGCGACTTTAGAGGGGGTGGCAGACAATCTGCTAGAGAAACTGCATCGCGAGTTGCAGCTGGAGCGATTGCTAAAGTTGTTTTACAAAAATTACTTGGAAAAAAATTCTCCATTATTGGTGGAGTTATACAGATTGGTCCATTGATGATTGATCGAAACCTTTGGAATGATAAAGAGATTAGAAAAAATCCTTTCTTTTGTCCTGATAAAGAAACTGTGCCTGTGTGGGAGCAGTATTTATTAGATATTAGAAAATCTGGAAGTTCATGTGGTGCAATTATTGAACTTAGAGCGAAGGGAGTTCCAGTTGGCTTGGGCGCTCCTATTTACTCAAAACTTGATCAAGATATTGCAGCAGGACTTATGAGTATTAATGCGGTTAAAGGTGTAAACATTGGTGCTGGTATGAATGCTGCAAGTTTAACAGGCGAAACTAATTCTGATGAAATAAGATCTAAAGGTGGAAAAACAAAATTTTTATCTAATAATGCGGGTGGGATTTTAGGTGGAATTTCAACAGGTCAAGATATTATTGCATCCTTTGCTGTTAAACCAACGTCTTCAATTTTAAACACGCGTGACACGATTGATACTAAAGGAAGAAACACAAAAATTTCTGTTCGAGGCAGACATGATCCTTGTGTTGGAATTCGTGCTGTTCCAATTGGGGAAGCCATGCTTGCATGTATTCTGCTAGATCATTTGATGATGCACCGTGCACAATGCGGTAACTAGTTTGTGATCCCACTAAAAGACGAAAATAGTACACTCTCAACTCCAATACTAAGTTACGCGATAATTGGCATTTGTGTAATAGTTTTTTTAATACAAATAAGTTCTCCAGGTTTTGATAATGGAAATTTATTTTACTCTTATGGAGTGGTGCCAGCTTCACTTCTCGGTACTGAAGCTTTACCTAATGATCTAAATAAAATTGATCCTTATCTTACTTTAATTACGTCAATGTTTATGCATGGAGGTTTTATGCATTTGATAGGAAATATGCTTTATATGTGGATCTTTGCTGACAATATTGAAGATGATCTAGGAAAAGTAAAATTTATTTTATTTTATTTAGCATCAGGAATTGCGGCTGCAATGACTCAGGTTTATTTAAATGTAAATTCAACTATTCCAATGGTAGGGGCGAGCGGAGCAATTAGCGGAGTACTTGGTGCTTATATGATCCGATATCCAAGAAATAAAGTTTTAGTATTAATACCCTTTGGATTTTTTTCTCAAATGGTAAGAATTCCTGCAATTGTTGTTTTAGGATTTTGGTTTATTTTACAATTTATTAGTTCAAGCGGAAGTTCTGGTCAGGGTGGTGTTGCATATGGAGCTCATATTGGAGGGTTTGTTTTTGGAGCAGCCACAATGTTTTTCTTTGGTAATTTTTTAATTCCACAAAAAACATTTTTTAAAGCTCTTAATGAAAAAGAGGATAAGAAAAAAAATCCCTGGATACAGGACTAAGTTACCCACATAAAATAACAACAAAATTAGATGGATGTTCTCGTTTTGATTCCATTTTGATTCCATTTTGAATCAAATTTTCTACTTATAAGAGTGTATGTGAATACTTAAATTTAAATAGTCATTCCACCGTCGAGTGGATAAACGGCACCAGTAGAAAATGCTGATTCATCACTTGCTAAGTATACCGCAAGAGCTGCAACTTCCTCAGGTTTTCCTAATCTACCCATAGGCTGCCTATCAATAAAATCTTTTCTTGCTTTTTCGGGGTCTTTAAATGAATTAACTCTGTCTTCCCAAGAAGGAGTGTGAATTGTTCCAGGTGCAATTGCATTACATCTAATATTATATTTTAAAAAATCGACTGCGATAGATTTTGTAAGACCAATAACAGCAGCTTTGGTTGCTCCATATGCAAATCTATCTTTCACTCCTTTAACACTCGATACAACGGAAGCCA
>Ga0255175_1000558_pt1 | contig 15580 bp, 16 predicted proteins | sample Atl_Atl_RepC_8d_FD_183628 | JGI IMG/M metagenome (GOLD analysis project Ga0255175, IMG submission 183628) | Freshwater microbial communities from Altamaha River, Georgia, United States - Atl_Atl_RepC_8d | ecosystem: Environmental > Aquatic > Freshwater > River | place: USA: Georgia | collected...
CTTTGTCGGTGCAGGAAAGCGTCAGGGTGTCGCCGCTAACGGCAAGTTCGACGCCGGCAAGGGCGGGCATCGCGCTGGTGCGTGCGGTGGCGACACGGCTCACGTCACTGAGTGCTTCGTTGAACTCATCGCGTTCGATACGGAATTTCATGATGTGGGCCTCGTGAGGTGGTTGTTGGTAGTGCTCGGATACATGCTGATAGCAGTAATAAGACCTGTGGATTGTGGATAACTCGGGTTGCGCCCAGCGTAGACAAGGGCCGTGATATCCACAGGCACGGCAGGTCGGTGCACAACACACAGTGGTGTGATTTGTGATCTGGGGATACCGCGTGGGTTGTCCACACGTCGTCCACGCGACGCGCGCAGATCATCCACGGTGGTGGGTCGCGGGCTCATGCGGTTTTGAACAGTCGCAGCAACTCGTTGACCTGGTCGAAGACCTGTTGGCGGTCTTTCATGACGTGCTGGGTCTTTTCCACGGCATGAATGACGGTCGTGTGGTCGCGACCACCAAACAGCCGGGCGATGGCCGGATACGACAGATCGGTCAGCTCACGCACGACGTACATTGCGGTTTGACGGGCGGTGACGATCGGTCGCTGACGACTGCGCCCACGAATCGCCTCGACGGTCACACCGAGGTAATCGCAAATCTCGGTGAGCAACTGCTCATCACTGCGTTTTTTGCCGGCGCGTCGCGACACCAGGTCAACGAGCAGCTCTCGGGCGAGGTTGACGTCGATCTCCGTCTTGTTCAAGGAGGCGTAAGCCGCGACACGCACGAGGGCACCTTCGAGTTCGCGGATGTTGGTGGTCACGCTCGAGGCGATGAACTCGAGCACTTCGGGTGCAGCATTCAGACGTTCACGTTCTGCCTTGTTGCGCAAGATCGCGAGACGGGTCTCAACGTCGGGCGGCTGAATGTCGGTGATGAGTCCCCAACGGAACCGGCCACGCAGACGGTCTTCGAGGGTCGGAATCGCATCAGGCACGCGGTCACTCGAGATGACAATCTGCTTGCTCGAGCCATGCAACGAGTTGAACGTGTGGAAGAATTCTTCCTGTAGGCCCTCTTTGCCTTCCATGAACTGCACATCGTCGATGAGCAGCACGTCAACCTCGCGATAGCGGCGCTTGAATGCGCTAATCGTGTTGTTGCGAATGCCGTCGACGTATTCGTTGAGGAAGGTTTCGGTCGAGACGTAGCGCACTTCATAATTTGGATAGTGCTCGTGTACATACGAACCAATCGCGTGTAAGAGGTGGGTCTTGCCCAAGCCTGCCGAACCATAGATAAACAGCGGGTTGTAGGAGCGCCCTGGGGTTTCAGCGACTCGTTGGGCGGCCGCAAGAGCAAACTGGTTCGACGCACCTTTGACGAACGTGTCGAAGGTGTAGCGCGGATTCAAGCCGACTGCTGCACCGCGGCCAGCACGACCAACGGGCGTGGTGGTGCTGGTTGTCGGGGCAACGAGTGGAGTGGTGGCGGGCGACGTGACGACGGCGGGCTCGTGTGCGGTCGGGTCGGCGGCCAGCGTGCGCACATCGACACTCAACTCATGTGCGCTGCCACCGGCCTCATTCAAGGCGTCACGCACAAGCGACATGTAGCGCGTCAGCACACGCTCGCGCACGAAGGCATTGGGCACCCGTAGCCGCAGGCTCATGTTGCCGCCGAGTTTCGACTGGTTGCGCTCGACGCTGATGTCGTTGAAGGTCGAAAACCATACGGCTTCCGACACCTGCTGGCGCAGAACGAGCGCCGCGCGTTCCCACAGCGCCCCTGCGTCATCGATTTCTGTCGCTGGTGCGCCCGTTGTCTCTGGTTCAATCGTCGTGTTGATCATGGTGTCGGTGGTGTTGTTCGTCATCGTGTTGGTGCTTTCGTGTCGTCGTCCACAGTTCTCCCCACATGGTGTGGAGAATGTCAGCGATGTAACTTGTCGTTGAGATAAAACTCGTACGTTCCCCGTCGACGACCCGGTGGCACCGGATGTGTCGGCCGTGGGGTGAGGGAACGTAGCACGTTTTCCACAGGGGGCAAAATGGTGAATCACATGGTGCAGATTCGCACGCTGCGCCCTAGCCTGAACGCGTTGCTTCCAATCGCCTTGTAAGTGACTTGAGGAGACAGGCGTGAAACGTACATTTCAACCCAGCAAGCGTCGACGAGCCAAGAAACACGGGTTTCGCAAGCGGATGAAGACCAAGGGCGGTCGGGCCGTGTTGCGGTCACGACGCTCTAAGGGTCGCGCTCGTTTGTCGGCGTGATCAGTCGCATCACCAAACGCGCTGGTTTCGCCCGCTTTCGCGGCGTTCGCACGTTGCGGCACGGGTCGTTGACCCTGCGCGCCCTGCCCGACCCAGTAGTCGGTGCGGTGCATCTTGCCATCGCCACTCCGAAGCGCAGCGGCTCGGCGGTGGCCCGCAATCGAGTGCGCCGGCAGGTGCGTGCGGCGATGCGAGCGCGGGCCGATCGAGTGCCGTTCGGCTGGTACCTCGTCTCACTCCAGGGCGCAGCTGTGGATACCGACTGGGGACAACTGGGGATATCGCTGGATGCGCTGGTTGACCAGGTGCGTGCACAGACGGCGGATGTCGTGCAATCCGCACCATCACTGACGATGAGAGCTGGGCGGTAATAGTGTGACAAGCGTCACTTCACGGACTCCCACTGTCCACAGGCTGGGGACACTGCAGCGAGCGATGCTGCGGGCGATTCGGTGGTACCAAGACCAGCGCACCGGGGCACTCTCCCCCTGTCGGTTCTTCCCAAGTTGTTCGGAATACGCCCATGACGCCATTGAGCGCCACGGGGCTTGGCGTGGTGGGCTTTTGGCGGCGCGTCGGCTGGGCCGTTGTCGTCCGTTCGGGCCGTCAGGGTTTGACCCAGTGCCCGAGCGCGTAGTTGGCGACGTGGATTCAGAGGATCGCGGCAACGGATGTTGTACACACGGTACTCAGGTGCACAAGGAGCAACTCACCAATGTTTGATTGGCTGTTTCGTGGCGTCGGCTGGCTGATCGCCTGGATTTACTCCTGGAGCAACGATTACTCCATCGCCATTGGCTCGATGGCCATCGTGGTGATGCTCGTCATCACCCCGCTTACCTTGAAGAGCACCCGCGGGATGCTGGAAATGCAGCGCCTACAACCCGAACTGCGCCGCCTACAGATCGAGCACAAGGGCGATCGCCAGGGTTTGAACGAAGCGATGATGAAGCTCTATCAGGAGCACAAGGTCAACCCACTCGCCTCCTGCCTGCCGCTCTTGGCCCAGATGCCGGTGTTCATCATCATGTTCCGGCTGTTGAAAGGACTCACCTACCGCCCGTCCCCCGGCGAGGGGTTTGCGCCAAAGCATCTCGACACGGCCTCAGATCTGTATCGCTCGCTCGTTGGTCAACAAGAGATGCGTTCGATCGGGCTCGATCTTGCGGTGCGACCCATCGACGTGATGCGCGACAATTTCGCTCAAGGGCTCATCTATGCCTCGCTCGTTGTCGGTCTCGCACTGTTGTATCTCGTGCAGCAACGCATGGTGGCATCACGCACGGTGAGCCCGACCATGTCAGCCAGTCAACAAAAGTTGCTGCAGTACCTCCCGGTGGTATTCGCGGTGTTCCAAGTGGTGTTGCCGACGGGTCTCGTCGTGTACTACGCGGTGCAAGCAGTCTTCCGCATCGGTCAGCAGGCCTACATCACCAAACGGTTCTACGGTGACGACGATTCGATCGGTCGTCAGGCGCAGCAGGCCAGCGCCAAGGCCCGTGAACTCAAGGATGATGACGTCAAGAAGACAAAAAAGAGCGAAAATAAAGGCAAAAACGACGATTTTTCAAGCAAGCGCGTGACCCCACCGAAGGGCAAGCAACAGCCCCAACGCCGCCCGACACCACCGCGCGGTGACGGCCCACCACAGCGACCGAAGCCGCCGAAGCGCTGACGAAGAAGTGCGCATACCAGAAACGCCCCACACGACTCGATACCGATAACACCAAGGAGACAATGACATGGAATGGGTAACAATCACCGCCGCAACAGTCGAAGACGCAAAGACGCTCGCCCTTGATCAACTCGGCGTTGCACCAGAAGACGCCGACATCGAAGTGATCGAAGAGCCAAAGCCCGGTTTGTTCGGTCGCTTGCGCGGCGAAGCGACGGTACGTGCACGCGTTCGACCCACGATGGTGCGCGACACCGGTTCGCGCCGCGAACGAGGTGGTCGTAACGGTGAGCGCAGTGGGCGTTCGCGCGGCGGCGATCGTCGTCGCCAGCGCAATGACGATTCACGTCGTGGACCCCGCCGTTCTGAGCGTGATACGGCGTCTCGCGATGATGCTCGCACCGACTCACGGTCTGATGAAGGCGACAACGAACGCGATGATGAGCGCCAGTCACGCCGTCGCGCAGATTCCCCCAAGGTGCCGGCGACCACGGTGCGTGACGCTGCGACCACATTTCTCGAGGGATTGGTGGCTGCAGCGGGGCTGACCGCCACGGTGGAGTCCACCGTCGACGGCGACGACATCGAGATCGCGGTGCGCGGTGACGACCTGCAGATGTTCGTAGGTGCTCGCGGGGCAACCCTCACCCAAGTGCAAGACCTCACCCGAGTGGTGAGTCAGCGCCGGCTCGGCGATCACGACACCAGGCTGCGGGTAGATGTGGGTGGCTACCGTGAACGCCGCCGCGAAGCCCTCGGACGCTTCGCGATGAAAGTCGCCAATGACGTTATGGAATCGGGCACTCCGCGCATCTTGGAGCCAATGAACTCCGCTGATCGCAAGATCGTGCACGACACGCTGGCCGATGTCGCGGGCGTGGTCACCCACTCGGAGGGCGATGACCCCTTCCGTCGAGTGAAGGTGTCAAAAGCCCCCGACGCGTGAGCGCGCTGCCGACGCCCACGGCGCTCGACCTGAACGTCTGAGGGCGTGGGCTGTCTGGCTTTAGGCTGGGCGAGGTGGCGACTGACTCCCCCGCCGACGAGGTCGTTCGCGTCTTGACCCGAGCCCAGCGCCATGGGGCGCTTGGCGTTCGGCCAATTACTGAGGTCATTGAGCACGCCCGGTCGTTCGTGGCTGCCCTGCCGGCCGACGTCGAGCGCGTGGTGGATCTTGGCTCAGGGGCAGGCGTACCCGGGCTTATCGTTGCTCTTGATCGCCCAACGGTGAGCGTGACGCTCGTTGACCGTCGGGCAAAGCGCACCGACGAGCTGGCGCGCGCCGTGCAAACACTGGGCTGGAATCCGCGTGTGCGGGTCGTCTGTGCCGATACGGCGAGCCTGGTTGACGACCCTGGGTGGACTGGAAGGTTTGATGCTGCGGTAGCCCGGGGGTTCGGTCCACCGCTCGACACACTGGCAACCGCCGTTCGCTTCGTGCGTCGAGGCGGTTGGGTCATCGTGAGCGAACCACCAGTTGATCAGGGCACCCGCTGGGACCACCTCGACTACTCCGGGCTGGGGGTTAGTGTCCCCGAACGCTGTGGTGCGGTCGTGCGGTTCCACGTGGAACGCTGATTGACACCTGGCCACTCTCGTTCCACGTGGAACACTGCGGGCTATCCGTAGCCGTGGGGGAGCCCCACGGTACAGTGAGGTCGTGAGTCCGACCACCCCCCGCATCCTCGCCGTGGCCAACCAGAAGGGTGGGGTTGGCAAGACCACGGCGGTGGTCAACCTCTCGGCCAGCATCGCCGCCCTTGGGCATCGGGTACTGGTCATCGACCTTGACCCGCAGGGCAATGCCTCAACCGGGTTGGGCATTGATATTCGCACCTTGGAACACAGCGTGTACGACGTGCTGCTGCACGACATTCCGATCGAAGATGCCGTGCAATCGAGCAGCGTGGCCAACCTCTTTGTTGTACCCGCCAACCTTGACCTGGCGGGGGCCGAGATTGAACTCGTCCCTGCGATGGGTCGCGAAACCCGCTTGCGCCGGGCCGTTGAGCGGGTGGCGTCGGACTACGCCTACGTCTTCATCGACTGCCCGCCGTCGCTGGGTCTGCTGACCGTGAACGCCCTGACCGCCGCTCACGAGGTACTGGTGCCGGTGCAGTGCGAGTACTACGCCTTGGAAGGCTTGGCCCAATTGCTGCGCAATATCGAACTTGTCAACCAAAACCTGAACCCGACTCTGCAGGTAAGCACGATTCTCTGTCAGATGTACGACAGCCGCACCAAGCTGTCGGCCGAGGTGGTGGCCGATGTGCGCGGTCATTTCGGGGCCAAAGTGCTGCACACCGTCATCCCGCGCACGGTGCGCATTGCCGAGGCGCCCAGCTTCGGGAAGCCCGTCGTGGTGTTGGATCCGTCAAGTGTCGGAGCACAGGCCTATCGGGCCGCTGCCAAGGAGGTTGTCGATGGCCGGGCTTAAACAGGGCAAAGGTCTTGGGTCGCTCATCCCCAGCGGTGGAGGTGTGCCGCCCGTCACAGGGGGAGTGTTGGAGATTGCGGTGTCGGCAATTGAACTCAACCCGCATCAGCCACGCACACGGTTTGCTGATGCACCGCTCAGCGAACTCGCCGATTCGATTCGAGCGGTTGGCGTGCTGCAGCCGCTCTTGGTGCGCACGGTGCGCCCCGGGGCATATCAGTTGATTGCCGGTGAGCGGCGATTGAAGGCTGCGCAACGTGCAGGTCTGGCGACCGTACCCGTCATTGTTCGTGACACCGACGACGCCGGGTCAGCCGAACAAGCGTTGATCGAAAACCTGCACCGCGAAGACCTCGGTGCGCTCGAAGAAGCAGCCGCTTATCAACAGTTGCTCGAAGATTTTCGTCTCACGCACGACCAACTCGCCAGTCGCGTGGGCAAAAGTCGTGTCACGATCACCAACGCGCTGCGTCTACTCACGCTGCCCGCGTCAGTACAGCAGTTGATTGCCGATCAACGACTCACCGCTGGTCACGCCAAGGTGTTGCTGGGCGTGACGGATCGAGCCGTGCTCGAACGACTCGCCCAACAGGTGGTGCGTGAGGGCCTGTCGGTGCGGGCCACCGAGTCTTTGCTTACCACTTCTGGTACACCCGTTCGGCGTAAGTCGCTAAAAAAGGCAAAGGCTGCCCCTGATGCCGCATTGGGCGAACTCGCGCACGTGATCGGCGAGCGACTCTCGACGCGGGTTTCGGTCAGTGAACCCAGCCCGGGTAAACGAGGGGTGTTGAGCGTCGAGTTTGCCGACCTAGACGACCTCGAACGCATCGCTCGACTGATGCTGGGCGCTCCGTAACCCTCAACCTTCAGCCTGAAGCGGACGGTGACCTCATCCCCAGCCTGTGGATAACGCTGTGGGTGGTGTTGGGGATGGGTGTGGAGAGTGCGACTAGCCGAGGAACGGCGCCAGGTCGTTGAGCAACGCCTGTTTGCCGCGTGCGCCGACGAAGCGCTGCACTTCGCTGCCGTTCTTGAACAAGATCATCGTCGGAATACTCATCACGCTGAAGCGCGCCGCGACGTCTCCCTCATCGTCAACGTTCAGTTTGGCAATGGTGAGCGCACCTGCCTTTTCGACGGCGATGTCACGAATGACGGGGTCGATCTGCTTGCACGGCCCGCACCACTCGGCCCAGAAGTCGACGAGCACGGGCGTCGTCGCCGAGCGAATCGTTTCATCGAAGTTTGCAACGGTGAGGGTGACGACGTTTCCAGCCATAGCGACGACGCTACTTGCCCGCGTGCGTGGCTTCGAGCCAACGTTCGGCGTCAATCGCCGCCATGCATCCCGAGCCGGCGGCGGTAATCGCCTGACGATACGTGTGGTCTTGCACGTCACCGCACGCGAATACTCCGGCGATGTTCGTGCGTGACGACCCGGGTTGGGTAACGAGGTACCCCGTTTCATCCATGTCGAGCACACCCGCGAAGAGGTCAGTGTTTGGTCGGTGACCGATGGCGACGAAGAGACCCCCTACGGCCAATGTTTCGACGGCACCAGTTACGGTGTCAGTGACTTCGACTGCCGTCAATTTTGCGTCGCCGATGAGTCGTGTGACCTGTGAGTTCCAACGCACGACGATCTTTGGGTTGGCGAATGCCCGTTCTTGCATGATCTTTGAGGCGCGGAACTTGTCGCGACGATGGATGATCGTTACCTTCGTCGCGAACTTGGTGAGAAACGACGCTTCTTCGATCGCCGAGTCGCCGCCGCCGACGACCACGATCTCTTGTCCGCGAAAGAAGAAGCCGTCACACGTGGCACACGTTGACACACCATGGCCGATCAGTCGGGTTTCGTCGGGCAGATTCAGCATCAACGACCGCGCTCCGGTGCTGACGATGACGGCGTCGGCGGTGTATTCGTCGTCACGCACCCACACCCGCTTCGGAGTTGAGGAAAAGTCAATGTTTGTGGCCTTTTCGGTGAGGTATTCGGCGCCGAATCGCGCCGCCTGGTCGCGCATGCGCTGCATCAATTCGGGGCCTTGCACACCCTCGGGAAAGCCCGGGAAGTTCTCCACCTCTGTGGTGAGCATCAACTGACCACCTGGTTGGTCGGACGTCGACGACGGTTCACCCTCAATCACAAGAGGTGCCAGCGAGGCGCGCGCGGTGTAGACGGCAGCGGTGAGCCCGGCAGGGCCCGAGCCGATGATGATCACGTTGCGGTGCGGATGCGTCGTCATAGTGTTTCGCTTTCTTCGGGGGATGAATGTCGGGCACGCATCAAGAGCGCACCGATGAGCATGAACGAGCCGCCGACAACGAAGTACGACGCCCATACGGCGCGTCGCTCGCTGAGGAACAACTCGAACAACTCTTGCGCGCCGCGCATGATGGCGATGAGCGCGAGCACGACGAGTGAGATGGCGACGACGGCGACGATTGAGCCAAAGACGATGCCGCGGGTGACGGCGACGACGGGCTTGGTGGTGCGGTCACGCACTGCGCCAACGATGCGGTCGATGAAGTCGACGGTCTTTTTCGGAAACTCCGGATCGCTAATCGGGTTGCCCGCCACGGCGTCAGGCTAACGCTGCACATTCGGGTCGTAGAACGTGCTGCACCCGTGGGTGTGTGCTTGGTTCGTGCCAACGAGCGTGACACGCTCGTCGTGATGTGTGTCGCTACGCCGGAACGAACGCCACTTCGTTGATGCGACCCTGGAATGGGTTCGTCGTGCTGCAGGTCGAGCTCTTGCCGATTTCGGTGAGCACGACCAAGAGATGCGTGACTGGTGCTGTCACCGAGAACTTCACGATCTCACCGCGCGTGCGATAGTCGGACGCGAGCGGTGCACCCCAGCCATCAAAACCCGATGGTGGTGTGCCGTTCACACCAAAGACCTCCGCACCCCACGGACCAGTAGCAAAATTCACCCGCAAGGTGCCGGTGCCCGCACCTGTCAAGGTGACGAGCACGCCAACTTGGCCTTTAGCTCCAAAGAACTTGTCGGCATAACACGACGTAGCCCACGAACTCTGCGGATTTTTGTCGGTGAGCGCACCAATGAGTTCCTCGTTCTCCACTCCGTCGTCACCCAAGGGATCAAACGAGTTGACCGCTGCAATCGTGGCGGGGCCGTTTGGGGCGATGGGAGTCTGTGTCTCTTCCACCGGTGCCGTGGGAATCACGACGTTTTCCGGGTCACGAGTGCGCACCACCGCGACAACTACAAGACCGGTGAGCACGACGATTGCAGCCAGTAGGCGCGCAGTCGTCGACCGCAGGAGTCCACCACCTGCCGCGCCAAGTCGGAACCGGGCGGGGCGCACCGAATCACCCGACACGGAGCGCACATCGTTGCGCTGCAGTGTCACACGCTGGCCTGACGGTGGCGTCAGCGTCGTTTGGTCGTCGTGTTCATCGTTGAGTGCCTGCAAGAGCGCGACGCGGGTCTCTTCACCTGTTTGGTAGCGGTGGTCGGGGTTGCGTGCCAGCAGTTTGTGCACCACGCGCACGAGCCGCGGCGACAGTGTCGGTCGAAGATGGCCGAGGTCGGTCGGTTCGCGTTGTAGCCGAGCGAGAGCGGTGTCAGCGTCGTTGTCGCACACGAACGGCACCTTGCCCGAGAGGCATTCGTACAACACCAGCCCGAGGCTGTAGAGATCGGCGCGGCCGTCGAGTGGTTTACCGCGCACTATTTCTGGCGACAGGTATTTCGCCGTACCCATCATGATGTTGTCGTTGGTGAGGTCGTTGCCTTCGGCAGCGTGCAGCGCCTTGGCGATGCCGAAGTCGGCAAGGAGGAAATGCCCGTCGGGTCGCACGAGGATGTTGCCCGGCTTCACGTCGCGATGCACATAGCCGTGCGCATGCGTGGCATCGAGTGCCGCAGCAATCGCCGCGCCCATCATGATGGCGAGGCTCGGAGTGAGACGCTTCTTTTTGTCGAGCAAGTCGCGCAGACTGCGGCCTTGTACGAATTGCATCACGACGACCTGGAATCCTTCGTGGGCGAACGAGTCGTACACCGCGACGATGTTCGGATGGTTGAGCCCCGCGCAGGCGAGCGCCTCGCGTCGGAATCGTTCGATGGCCGTTTCGTCGCGCGCAATCTGCCGCTTCAGTACCTTGATCGCCACCTGGCGGTCGAGGAACGTATCGTGACCCAGCCATACTTCAGCCATGCCGCCGCGGGCAATCATCCGCTCAAGTCGGTAGCGGTCGCCGATGAACCCGGGTGCGAGTTCGGCAGCAGACATGATTGACGAGCGACGCTAGTTTCGCGCCGCCCGTAAATCGGGGAATGTCAGCGCAGGCGCGCCAACTTACGCCACGTGGTAGGTGACGCCAATCGTGCCGGGTCCGGTGTGTGAGCCGATGACCGAGCCGATGTTGCCGACGACGATGTCACCTTTGTAGGTTTCGCGCAGGCGGGCGACGAATGCGTCGACATCGCTGCACTCAGCGTGTAGCACCGCGACATTCGAGACTGCACCATCGTTGCGGAATTGTTCAACCACGAACTCGAGGGCCTTGCTGCGTGTGCGCTGCTTACCGCCCTCGGCGACTTTGCCGTCTTTCACGGTGATGATCGGTTTGATGGCCAGAGCCGAGGCCAACAATGCCTTGGCGCCACCGATGCGACCGTTCTTCTTCAGGTTTTCCAGCGTGTCGAGCGCCCCCCACACACGGGTGCGTTCGGCCAGTGCCCGTACTTGTGTCGCCAGGTCATCGATGTTGGTGACCGACGTGGCGAGGCGGGCGGCAGCCAACACGTTGATGCCTTCACCCATCGAGGCTGCACGGCTGTCGACGAAACGAATCGGAATCGAGAGTCCGGCTTCCTTCGCGCCTTGTTCGGCGGCCTGCAAGGTGGCCGAGAGTTCTGCCGAGATGGTGACGACGAGAATGCCCGTCGCCCCGCTCGCTGCGAGTTTGCTGAAGGCCGCCGCAAACTGGCCAGGGGCGGGGGCTGCGGTTTGGGGCAAGACAGGGGAGGCCGAGCAGCGGGCCCAGAACTCGGCTGGGCTGAGGCTTTCGCGATCGACGAACTCTTCGTCGCCGAATCGGAACGTGAGCGGCACGATGGTGATGCCGTGTTGGTCGGCGAGCTGTTGTGGCAGGTCGCAGGCAGAGTCGGTGACGATGCGAATGGTCATGGTGATGAGCGTAGTGCTGGATGCTGCTGAGTCTTTTTCTTGCGGTGATTACGCCGCAGATGGATGATCCACCACAGTGTCAGGAGCGCCAGGAACACCACACTCACGCCGCGCCCGAGCCCAGCGATGGCGTTCACGCGCACCCGTACGTTTTGAGAATCAAGCACGACACCAGACGGCGTGGTGAGCACCAGTTCGACGGTGAGCAGACCGTTCGAGCGAGCAGTCGCATAAACGAAGAGCTCACGTTGTCCGCGTGCTGCGAGTTGTACATCAATCACGTTGGGGGTGAACGTCATCTTGTTCGCTGCACTCGCGACGCGCAGTTGCAACGTGAGTGGATACTCACTCGTGTTCGTCAAGGTGATTCGTAACTGACTTTCGCGGCTACCGAAGGTGTAGGAGTTGCGCGGCAGCGCCACCGCGTTGCGCACGTCGGCGACACCGTCGAGCACCGTGCCGAGATAGGTCTGGCGTTGTTCAGCAGTGAGACTGGTGTCGTTGGCGACATCGAGAAGTTCGATCCATCGCGCAACGACATCATCAGCGTCTCGCAGGGTGTCGCCGATTGCCGCGATGCTTTCTCGCGCGGCGTTCGTGCTCGCTTGAATCTTGGCCACGTCAATGAGTGGCACTTGTGGCGGGCTTATCGTTGGCAACCCCTCGAGGGTCGGTGCGAGGTCGGTGACACGAACGACTGAAATCTGCGGAGCGCTTCGCAGATAACGCAAGGCGAGAGCAGCAATGAGTGGCTCGCGTGGCACGCCAGTGGCCGATGACAAGACGACCTGTCGGTTGCTCAAAGCAGCCGAGCCCACGAATGATGCCGCAACTTCATAGCGCTGGGCGATGACTTCAGCGGTGAGCGCCGCCGCCGACTCATGTGCAGTACCAGTTGGTTCGTCGAGCAGGGTGGCATATCGCTGGTCAGCCAAACCGAGCACTACACCGGCCGTCGGTGAGGTGAGTGCATACGGACGGTTCGGGTTGGTTTCTGGTCCGTAGGCCTGCACTGCGGAGCCGACCACGACCACGTTGGTGACACCAAAGCCGCGAACGAAGTCGACGCTCGCAGTATCGAGCGGCTCGCTCGTCAGCCATACCGCACGCGATGGCAGTGCAGCCCCATTCACCGCGTCAAGCGTTGCCTCGCCGCGTACGAGTTGTGCTTCGAATTGTGCGCGCAACTGTGCGGCAGCATACGAAGGAACACTGCTCTGGCGAAAGGTTGCGACGAGCACGTCGTTGTCGGTCAACAACGGCACGAGCTGTGCAAGCAGTTCTTGGTCGGCGGTGTTGGTGGTGCGCGATAGCCCGTCGAGTAGCTCTGGCTGCAGGCGCACGCCAATTTGCACGCCTTGTGGTCGGCGGGCCAGAAGGTCGCGCAGGTCACGCAGTTGCTCGCGCACCTCCTCACTCAGAGCGACGCTGCCGTCTGGAGCAATTGTTGGCGGTGAATTCAGCCATGCTGCGATCGTGACGGGCAGCGGCGTCAGGTTGCGGTTGGTGACGAGGTTGACGAATGTGCGCAACTGGAGGACTAGCCCGTTGGCACCGGTCACGGTCACGTTCAGGGCACGAACGCCGTCGCGAGCAATGACGAGTCGATTGCGTGTGGTGCGTGACGCGGTGGGAATGAGCACTTGATAGGCCGGTGCTGTATCAATTGTTATTCGGCGCAGCGTGTCGACGCCCAACACCACTTCGGCGTCGGCGACATAGTCGTCACCGCGGGCGGCGGCGATTGCCGCATCGCGTGAGACGAGTGGCGCACTCACTCGTGCCAACACCGTCGCAGCTGGGTCATTGAGCACGGCCTCGATCTCGGCGTTTGCTGGCACCGCGACGTTGAAAAACAACTGATCACCGGGCCGACCATTGAACGTGCCGTTCAGAATCTCCAGTCGATAATCGACTGCATGGGCAGGAACCTGCACGGCGACGAGTGAGCTTGCCACCACCAGCAGCGCAACGAGCACGCGACGAATCACGCGATGCAGCGTCATGAAAGTTCACTCGTGGCGCGTTCGAGCACGACAAGCCCATCAGCGTCGGTGGTGAAACCCAGCGATCGATAGAGCGCGAGTGCCGCCGAGTTGTCTGGCTCGGTGTTCACCAGCATTCGGCGCGCGCCGTTCCTGCGCGCCCAGGTCATGCCGGCAACCACGAGCGTGGTGGCAATACGACGGCCACGGTGTTTGGGTGCCACCACGAGGCGCTGCAGATATGCCGCTTCATACGCGACTCCGACGATTGCGTATCCGAGTGGCGCAGCGATGTCAACTCCGAGTTGACGGGCGACAAAGACTCGATGGGTTGGCGTCGAACGACACGCGTGGAAGAGTGCATCAACGGTGAGCTGCCAGTCGCCGCCGAACCCGGTGCCATCAAGTGCGACGAGTGCATCCCCTATCGCCCGGTCTGCGCGGCGCGCCAAGCGTCGTGCGAAGGCGTGTGATGAGACGTCTACGCCTGCTACCGGCGAGTGATGCAGCAACGATGTGATGTCATCGAGGTCACGGCGCAACACCACGAGATGTTGAACGACGGCAAAACCATGCCGTTCGAACCACTCTGCGTCAGTCTTGCCGACTGCCGCGGTGCGCAGCACGCGGCGGCCGTCATGAGTGGCCGTCACGCATGAGCGTTGGATACGGCGTTGATCGGCGTTGCGCGGCGCACCAGACGTGGTGACACGCGCCGACACACTCGAACGCTAGTGGCGATGTGCTTGCGTAGCCTGTAGTTCGTGCAGCCTGCGCGCTTCGATGCAGTGATTGCCGAACTCGCACCGATCACCGCTGCATTTCGTGCCGCTGGCCGCCGTTTGTACATCGTCGGTGGCACCGTGCGTGACCTGTTGCTCGGTCGCGACACGTCGCAACTCGACTTCGATTTCACCACCGACGCTCGTCCCGACCAGGTGAAAGCCCTACTCGGCGGTCTCGTCGATTCGCTCTGGACCCAGGGCGAACGTTTCGGCACGATCGCCGCTCTGCGCGGCAGCCGCAGTCTGGAAATCACCACTCACCGCGCCGAGGCGTACGATCCCGATTCACGCAAGCCGGAAGTGAAGTTTTCCGACTCAATCGACACCGATCTTGCGCGCCGTGACTTCACCTTCAACGCCATGGCGTTGGAACTCACCGCCGATACTCCACAACTCGTCGACCCCTATGGCGGACTCGATGACTTGATGGCTCGGCGTCTGCGCACACCACTGTCACCTGAAGAGAGTTTCAGCGACGACCCGCTGCGCATGTTGCGCGCCGCACGGTTCATCGCCAGGCTGTCGGTGACGCCCGACGACGCACTCGTGCACGCAGTGAAGGCGATGAACGAACGTCTGCAGATCGTGTCGGCCGAACGTGTGCGCGACGAGTTCGACCGCATGATGACGACTGATGCCCCGACGCTCGGTCTCCGATTCGCCGTCGAGTTCGGGTTGGCAGATCGGTTTTTGCCCGAGTTGTCGGCGTTGTCGCTCGAACAAGACCCGATTCATCGACACAAAGACGTGCTTACTCACACCTTCGCCGTGGTCGAAAACGTGCGCCGCGAGATGCCCGGTGATTTTCGTATTGTTCGGCTGGCGGCGCTCTATCACGACATCGGCAAGCCGCGCACACGCAAAGTGCTGCCCGGCAAGGGCATGACCTTTTACCACCATGAAGTTGTCGGGGCGAAGATGACCCGCAAGCGCATGCGCGAGTTGCACTATTCCAATGACGACATTCGCAAGGTGTCAGAGCTCGTGTTTCTGAGCGGCAGATTCCACACCTATCAAATGGGCTGGACCGATTCGGCCGTGCGGCGCTACGTGCGCGACGCAGGTGACGTGTTGACCGAACTCAACGTGTTGGTGCGTTGCGACTGCACGACTCGAAGCGAACGCAAGGTTGATGCGCTGAACCGTCGCATGGACGAACTCGAGGCACGCATCACGGAATTGGCGGCGAAAGAAGAACTTGCTGCACTACGCCCCGAACTCGACGGTCTCGCGGTGATGCAACACCTCGGCATCAG
>Ga0255175_1000561_pt1 | contig 15489 bp, 7 predicted proteins | sample Atl_Atl_RepC_8d_FD_183628 | JGI IMG/M metagenome (GOLD analysis project Ga0255175, IMG submission 183628) | Freshwater microbial communities from Altamaha River, Georgia, United States - Atl_Atl_RepC_8d | ecosystem: Environmental > Aquatic > Freshwater > River | place: USA: Georgia | collected...
GAAATTGCCATGGAAACTTGAAAGTCCACCATTCCAAAAAGTTAATTGGAACCCAAGGCGTCGGAAATCGGGAAGGGGAATGGGACGGAGAATTTTCGAAAACTAATCAGAATCATCGGGGATAAGAGCAGGGACCAAATTAACAATCTGGTCAACCCCTCGACCGATGATGCTCTAAACCAAATAACGAATGGAGGCATCGACGAATCTTTGACTTACATGGCCTTCCCGAGAAATCACTGGACAAGGATTCGAACCAACAACGCCCTGGAAAGAATGAACCGGGAAATCAGAAGGCGAACCCGTGTAGTTGGCAACTTCCCGGATGGTCGATCCGCCTTGATGCTGGTGTCGGCAAGGTTGAGGCATGTGGCCGCGACCCAATGGGGGGCGCAAAGGTATCTCGATATGGACAAGCTTCAAAACCAAAACCAAAGAAAGGAGGCTCTTGAAGTGGTCGAGGCTTGATAGCTTTTGACCATTCAAAAAGACCCTGACTTCACAAGGTCATGAAAACAAATGTGCGCAACTTGACAGACGCCACCCCCTGGCCATTCAGAAAAAACCAGGCCGCAGGTAGTCACAAAACAAGTGAACGCAAGTTGATAGTTGCTACCCAAAATTTGCTGGATCATCAATCGATTTTTTCGTTTTTTCGCCTCTAAGGAAGACAACAAAACAGTTGAAAAATAGGACCGATATCTCTATGTTTTCATACTGACCGGTATATTTTTTTTGTTTAAGGCGGGCTATTTGGTATTTGTTTTAAACTAACGAAATAACAAGTACCAGGAATACCTATCAATCAACTTCAATTTTTGGACCGTGATTCCCAATGTGCAAAAATAGGATTGCAAACTTACTTATATATCGAAATGCGTGAACCAATCCAAATCAACAGGCTGGACAGTGCTTTCGCACCAGCAACCCAAATATTTTTGCATATTTTGGGTCCAAATAACGATTCCCGTTTCGCTGCTTTTTGATAGTAAAGCGTCGATCTCGGAATCCACAGCTTTCTTGTAATTATCAGAAGGAAATCGCCATATCGGTATCCAAACGGGACTCGAAGGTGGCCCAATAATCGATAGAAGTGAAGCAATTTTGTCAATAGTCCCGATTTGAACCCCCCGGAGACGGAACAATCTGTCATCTAAACCATTTGGATTTGATCTTGCAGCTAGTAGATCATAAACAAATTCGCATTTAGGATGCGCTAATTGACAAATACCCTGTTTAGGACCATTGTCCCAGTCAAACACAATAGCCAAATGTGTACACCAGTCTTTTACTTTGGTTTTACATAGAGATTTGCAAAGTGTCACTGAAACATTCCTACCTTTCGATTACCGGCCAAATATCCCATTAAATAAATCTGCTACACCTTGCGTCACCGGTTTTGGAATTAGAACAGTGCTGTGATTCGGGTCTGCTCTAGTAGGCGTATGGACAACCTGAAAGCCAGCTTCTTCAAGCGCCTTCCGGTGTGCGGAAACTGCATCCAAGGGATCTTTCGCTAATTTCGCATTCGAAGCTGGAGATGTTACTGAAACACCATGCCCGAATCCAGCATCTTCCGCAGCTTGGGCCTGTTTTGCAAGCCTCTGCGGCGATTCTTTGCTGATACCACGACGAACCAGCAGATCACCTGCATTGTTTGGAGTTGGGGCACTTGAGCCTGGTGTTTTGCATGCATTATGTACCCAGACCTCAAAATCCCAATCCTGGCTCCCTACAAAATACGTATGCCAGTCCGCAACCCGGAAGTTGTAGACAGTTTCAGTATCCCCAGTTTCGAACACATTTTCCACTGGCAGCTTGGATTTATCTGCTGCAAGTAAATGGTCCCCAGCATTTAACTCCCCCGCTGCGGTCCACCCTTTTCCATCCACCCAAAAGGGGTGTTCGGCTGTCGTTCTGATGGCCCGACCTTGAACTATCACAATCAGGATGGGGGCGGACCGGACAAAAACGTCCTCCACTCTTTTTTCATCCACCTGGCCGTTTGGATCAAATTCATTGCGGGAGAGAACCGTGTCTCCAACCTGCAGATTTTCAATCAGAATGGAACCCGTAGTGGTGCGAATTGGGGTTCCGGCTGCAAAACATGGCCGAAAGACCTGACCAGCATTTCCCGCTACACCAACTAGGTCAAAACCGGCTTCTATGATATTCCCATGCGCCAGGTTCTCCCCGGCGTTAATCGTTCCGCCCACCGCCTGCCCCGCGTTGATCAATCGAACCGTTGTCCCAACCGAACCTCCCAAAGCACAAGGATTAACTACTCCCAAACCAACATTGATTCCGGTCCCAATGGCAGTTCCACCGGCATAAGCCCAGGTATCGTAGCCGACAACATCGTCATACCCGACCCATACCCGAAAACGCTTGGTTAACCCCAAGCTCACGGTGTCTCCCATCCCGGCCGAGGTGTTGCTAATAATTTCAAACCAATCCCAATTTGAGGGGATGTATTGAGAGGGACGGGAGGGTCTTTGCACCCCGAATCCGCCAATTCCTGCATTATCCGGTCGCGAGCCATCATCATTTGGTTTGAACGGGGCGTCTGTTAATCCGAGGGCATCCAGACTGTTCCCCGGATTATTCCCAATCGCCCTGTACCAATTTTGATCTCCGGCACCAAATCCCAACGGATCATTATTGAGCCACCTGCCCAGGCTGGGGCTGTAGACCCGATTCCTGAACTCGTAATCCCCCGCCGCGATCTTCTCACCCCCCTGGTGCAGGAAGATCCAGTCTTTCGCGGAATTTGACAGGGTGGAACCGCTTCCATCCCGGAAGGTGACCTGCCCAAACGGTGTGTAGGTGTAGCGTTCCTGGACTGTGCCGCTAGTGTTGACCAGGGCGGTGGTGTTCCAGTTGGCGTCCTGCATGGAGTACAGGCGTTCATCGAGGGTGCCGTTGGCGTCGGTGTCACGGTCTCGCAAGGCCAGGCCATCGACATAGACGGGGCTCCAGACATTGCGAGTGACGGTGTTTGAGCCAACCTTGGTCTCCAGCAACTGCCAGTCACTGCTGAAGAAGCGATCGGTGACGGTGGAGCCGACAGTGTCGGTGACATGGCGGTGGAGGGCGTCGCGGCCGTAGGTGACGATCACCACATTCGACGAATTCTTGACCTGGACGACCTTGTTCCAGGCGTCGTAGACGAAGCGGTAGTTGTTTTCATCGGTGGTCAGGTTGCCGTTGCTGTCGTAGGTCGGTGTGGTGGCGCCGCTAACGGCGGTGATTTCGTTCTGTTTGTTGGCGGTGCGTGTTTGCGTGGTGCTGTTGGTGGTGACGGAGTCCCAGTTGCCGACGGCGTCGTAGTCCCAGGACTGGCTGGTCGTAGGTGAGCCGGTGACATCAGTTTTGGTGCCGTTCAGCGTGCCGAGTTTGTAACTGGCGAGCTGGTTCAAGGAATCGTAGGTGTAGACTTCGCTCAACGAAGCAATCACCTTGTTGTCTTTGTAGAGCCTATTTCCATCACGGTCGTAGCCGTACTGGTAGCGATCGACATCGATGTTGGAGCTGTTGATCCAGCGTTGATCGACGATTCTGCCGAAACGGTCCAGGCCGGTGTACTGATCGCCAGCATCGCCCACCGATTCTCCGGTCAGCTTGATGTAGCTGAGATCCACGCCGGACTGGGCGTGGGCTCTTTTGACCACGGTACCGAGGCCGAGGTAGCTGTAGGCTTCCAGGGTGTTGGAGGCATCGCTCAGCGAACTCAGCCGAGAGATATTGGCATCCAGACCCGAGGCGTAGTTGTAGTTGACAGTGTAGCCTGAGGCGTAGGTTACGCTGGTCAACCGCGAGTGGTTGGCACCGCTGGGCATCTCGCTGTAGGCGTATTGGACCCGGGGTGAGGAGCCGGTGACCGCCCCACTGTGCGACTGCCATTCGGAGGTCAGTTGACCGAGGCCGTTGAAGTCCCGCTTGACCTGGTTGACGATGTTGCCGCCAGAGCTGGCATCGTAGGCGGTGAAGAGGTAGGGGTTGCCCTGGGTGTCGTAGGCGGTGGTGAGACGGCGGACGGTGCCATCGACGCCGCTACCCAGCGTAGTGATGGCATCGGCGGTTTGGCGGCCAACCACATCGTAGGAGTAGGTGTGGACCGTGCCGTTGCGGTCGTTCATGGTCAGCGCCTGGCCCAGGGCGTTCACGGTCAGCAGATCCTTCGAAGAAGAACTGCTGGCCCCGGTGGAGGGATCCGGGTAGCGGACCTCCTTGACCAGGTCATTGGAATTCAGGCCAGAACCGCCCCCCGTGGTAACCCCATACACCCATTCAGTGACCTGCTGGCCGCTGGAAGGCAGAACCACCTTCACAGTCGTCAAGCCGACCGCGTTGTAGGTGGATTCGGTGGTCTTATCATCGGTGTCGGAGACGACCCCATCGACATAGTTTTCAATGGTCTTGGTGACGCGGCCCAAGGCGTCGAAGTAGCTGCGGGACTCGATGCCCTTGGAGTCCGTGACCTTCCAGGCCAAACCGGCGGAGTTGTAGGCAGTCGTGACCACCAGCACCGTATCCGAACGGCTGGGAACGGAAGAAGGCCGGGTGTAGCTGGAGCCGCCGTTGGTACCGACATCGACGGTGTTGGTCAGTCGGTCGGCACCATCGTAGTAGCTGGCGGCGTAGCTGACCCGGGCCTTCACCCCGGTAGTGGCAGTGCCCAGAGCACCTGTGCCGGTCTCATCGTGGAACCGTTGTTTGGCAGTGACCAGGATCGCGTGGGAGTTGCTGTCGTAGGTGGTCTCCACCTGCTGCAGCACGGCATCGCCGGTGACATCATCGGCATCAGTGTAGGCGGAGTCTCCACCGCCATCGGTGGTGTAGCTGGCCGTGGGCCGGGCCGCGCCATCGTAAGTAATCTTGGTCACCACCCCACCGGGGGAGGACTGCTTGATCACCAGGCCCCGGGGGTCGAACCAGGACTGGTTAACCAGAGCGGAGGCGGAGACGGAGCCGGTGGAGGGATCGACGTTGTAGGTCAGGGTCTTGTAGGCCTGACCCCGCTCATCGAACTGGGTCTCGGACTTGGCCCGGAGCAGCGAAGAGCTGGGAGCATTCGGCACCCCCGATGTACTGGTGATAGAGACGGTGTCGCCATCGTAGAGGCGGGTGGTGGTGACGCGGTTCAGGTTGTCGTAATCGACATAGGAGATGAGGCGGTTGGTGTCGGTGGCCTCGCTGGTCTCGACGCCGGCTTTGGTGGCGACGACGCGGTTGCGCCAGTCGAGGAAGTACTGGGTGACGCGGTTTGCGGCGGAGCCGCCCGGGATCTGGGTGACCTTGGTCAGGTTGGAATCGCCCACGCCGCCGCCATCGTATTCGTTCTCGCTGACCTTCACCAGGTCGGTGCCGGTGGTGTTGGTAGGGGACCAGGTGCCGGAGGTGGGAGTGTCATCGAGACCGACCCAGACACTGGAGACGCGGTTGAGGTCATCGAGCACGGTGCGGGTGATGGTGCCGGTGGGGCTGAGGGTGCGGACGCGGTTGCCCTTGGAGTCGTAGCCGTATTCGGTGCGGTAGTAGTTGGTGCCGGCGGTACCCAGCGTGACGGAAGAAGCGGAGTAGGTGAGGCCGGTGAGATAAAAGTACTGGTCGGTGGCGGTGACCTGGCCGACGGAGTTCAGCACCTCGCGGGTGAGGCTCTCCAGGCTGGAGATGCTCTCGGCGCCGGTGGGGCGGCCGCTGGTGACCGAGGGGGTGGCGGACATGGTCAGGACTTCGCGATAGCCCCGGGCCTGGTCTTCGCGGGTGACGGTGATGGGGAGCAACGGGACATTGTTGGTGGCGTCCCAGGCGGGGTAGGTGCGCACCTCGTGGACATCGTCCTTGTAGACGATGTAGTCGATCCGGCCATTGGGGTAGGTGATCTTGGTGGTGCGGCCCAGGTTGTCCACCTCGTAGGAAGTGGTCAGGTGCAGGCCGGCACCCGAGGGGGTGGACCAGCCGGAGGGCAGGTTGCTGTAGGTGGTGGTCTGCGTGGTGTCGACATCGACGATTTGCTTGGTGAGAGCGCCGGTGACCTGATCGTAGGCGCGGTAGGTGAGGAAGCCGGCCTCATCCTTGGTCCAAATGGGCAGACCATAGGCGTCGTAAACGGTGACCGAGCTGGTGGCGGAGTTGGAACCATTCTTACCGGTGGAGACGGTGGGATTGGTCTGGGTGATCTGATCTGGCTGGGCCGTGGAACCCTGGAAGGTGTAGCTGTAGCTGGTGGTGAGGGAGCCGGTGCCGTTGGTGTTGGTGTACACCGTCTGGTTGGCTGGAAAAAAATAATCCACGCCCAGGAGGGTGCGCTTGATATAGGTGACGGCGGACTGGGGGACGGCGGTGCCGGTCTCACCCCGGCTGAGGCTGCTGGAAGAGAGCCAACCTTTGGCATCCCCGGCCGAAGTGCTGGTGGCAGTGGTACTGGAAGCGTAAGTGTTAGTGAGGACCAGGCCTTCGCCGTCCTTGATGTAGGTGGCGTTGCCGCCACTCCACTGGGCCAAATCATTGTACGAGTCGTTGTACCCGGACATAGCCGAAGGCAGTGCCTTCAGCGTGACATAGCCCTTGGAGTTGAACTGGGTGTAGGTGATCCATTTGGCGGAGGCGCTGACATCGTTGAAAGCCGTAACCATCGCCTGCTTCTGGAAGTTGGTGTAGACGATGTTCTGGTTGCCATCGGGCAGGGTCTCGACAGTCTTGACATTCCAATAGTTGAAATCGCTGGTGCTGAGGCCATTGGGATTGGTGGTGTAGGCGAAGCCGTACGAACCGAAGGCATTGGTGTTTTCGAGGGTGACGCGGAACTGGTCATCGTATTCGAAGTAGTGGTCGGCATAGCCGGCGAGTTGGGTATTGGTGGCGGTGGTGGGTGTGAGGCCGGCCTGGACCATGCGGTTGTAGGATTCGCCCTTCAGGACGAACTTGAGGGCCTGGTTGTAACCGTTGGTCTGGCCGGAGAGCCAGTAGCGGAAGTAGGAACGGTCGAGCACATTGCTGGAGCCGTCCTGGACGGTGATCATCTTCAGTTCATTGTCGGTGCCAGCGGAATCGCCTGTGCCCGAATAGTAGTCCATTAAGGCAGTGCGGTCGGTGACCCAACTGCCGGAGCCGGTTTTGTGGGCGAAGTCGACCTGGGAGATCAGGCCACTGTTCACCCCGCTGGTGATGTAGGTGAGCGTCCGTTTGGTCAGTGTGGTGACGGAGTTCTGCGTGACCGACTTTTCCAGGGTGGTGACCCGACCAGAACCGTCCCAGGTTTTGGCTTCGAGCAGGACATTGCCGGCAGGATCCTTGATTTTGGAGAGGGTGCCCTGCTTCAGCGCCGCGTGGGTGGAGGAGAAGTCGAAGAATTCGTAGGAAGTGCCATCTTCCCGGATGAAAATGAAGATGTTGTTGGTGGCGTCGGTGTACAGCTTGTCAGTTTCCCCGTACAGCGGAGGCGGGGGCGGAATTTTACCGCCGAGGGTGCCAGACCCAATGGGGAAGGTGACAATTTCAGAAGGAGACAGAAGGACCCGTCGATAACCCCCTTCCTCCACGACTGAAGGGGATCCGGCACTGAACCAACCGATGCCAAAATGCTGACTATTGGTGTAGCTGAGCTGGTTGGTGTAGCCGAGGAAATCGCCGTAGAGGCTACCTTCCAGGCCAGGGCCGGCGAGGGCAATATCGATCTCGGGACTGCCATCGCCGTAGCGGATGGGGTAGCCGGAATACATCCCCGCCCCCGCTTGCGAGGCCGGGGCTGCGGTGTCGGCGTAAGCCTCGCGAATTAGGTTAGGGGTAGGGTTGGCGGCATCGTAGGCCCGGGTCTTGGCAGTGGCGGTGGGTGTGGCGATCGCAAAGGCGCCGAGGTTGACGGCATTGCCCACTTCCTGGGTGGAGCCGTTGGCGGCGACGCTGTAGCGCTTCAGGGAACGCTGACCATTTTGGTCGACCAGGGCCAGGATGCGGTCGGCGGAGGGGGAAGCCACGCGGGTGGCGAAGCTGGCAGGGGAATCGGACGCGAGGAAGCTGGCCAGTGGGTGATTGCCGGCCCGGCTGAAGACACGGACATGGCCATTGGCCCCGATGCCAGAGCCGGTGATGATCTCGCTGACGCCATCGTTGTTCAGGTCGGCGGCGGCGATGGAGACCCCGCCGGTGAATTCGGGTGCATAGGCGAAGAAGCTGGATAGGACAGTGCCGGAACGTGCTTCGATGGTCTGGACATGGGGACCAGCGCCCAGGCCGGCGGCGGTGAAGATGGCGGCGTTGCCGTTCTCGGCGAAGCCCAGGGCGACATCGACAGCGCCCTGGAAGGATGAACCGTAGGGCTGGAAGGAGCGGAGGAGTTCACCCGTGGTGGAGAAGACGGAAACGGTGGCGGTCATGCCGCCGCCAGAGCCGACGACGATACCGCGAGACCCGTTGCCGATATCGCCACCCGCGAGGCTGATCCCGGAGGTCTGGCCCGGGGCGAAGGCGTAGAAGCTGGCGGTGACGGCGTGGGTCTTGCCGTCGAGCACGACAACATGGGGAGTGCCGCTGGAGGCGGCGGCGAGAATTTCGGGGGTGCCATCGCGATTCAGGTCGGCAAGCGTGACCTCCACCCCGCCGGTGTAGGCGGAATTGAAGGGCTGCACTTGGTCGACCTGGGTACCGGTGTCGCTGTCGTACAGTTTAACCAGGGGCAGGGCGCCGGCTGGGGAGCCGACGGCGAACAAGTTGGCGGCCGGAGCAAGGCGCTCCTCGAGGCGGTCGAGTTTGGGTTTGAAGGGAAGGGCGGGACGAAAAGGTTGGGACGATTTGCCAGGAAGTAAACGAAAGAGCTGTTTTAGAAAATGCATGACCACTCCCAGATGCGAGACAGGGTGGCAAAAGGCTCAGCCTGGAAAGTAGAGAGGACCGTTAAACGGCGACTTCCAAACTGCGCTGATCTATGTGGTACTACGAAGAAGATACATTGGCAAGAATTTTTCTGAAAATAATTTCAGCATGGAGCTTGGGCACGGAATTAATCACCCGAAAATAGAGGGTAATCCGCAATTAAAAAAATGCCCCGAGGAGATGATTCCAATCTTGGTTGAGGCAAGGAATCCACCGTGGAGGGACCCACTTAGGACATGGCTCCAAGGAATAAACACCATGGTTGAACAGGGCAGGGAAGGGCGAAAAACCTGTTCTCAATTCCGGATTTGAAGAATTCAACGAAATACTTGGGAATCAGAGTCCAGTCGGTAGACTTGATCCACAAGCAGTCCTGGCTCAAACCATTTGCAGGAGACTGAAAATCCCCGAGTCTTCCCCTGAATGAGGAAGCAGGCTACCGAAACCGAATATGGCCCAGGTTATCCTAAAACATCTGGGCCAATGTGTCGAAACTCTTCCGCATGTCCATCGGACCCATGCAAACAAAGATCTGCGCCTTGGCATGGTTCAGGATGGTCCGCCTCCGTTCAGGGCCCGAAACAGGTTGGAAAGCAACGACCCATCGCGATTGGACCGGCGCACCACATGCCCCGAGGGGTAACGCACCTGCGCCCGCAAAGTTGGATCTGGAAGGACCCGAATCGGAATCAGTTGTAGACGCACCGCCAGAGGCTTTGCCCGGCGTTCCAGTTCACAGCGCCAGGAGAAAAAGGAGGCCTCAGTGACATGCCGGGCCTTGCAGTACCCCCGGATTGTCTGACCGCTACCCGGGTGCCCGCAACAATCTCACGCCACTTCGCTTCCAGCTTCCCGCTCCGCTTGCACCGCATCGCCTGCTCTCCCCGTGGTTCCGAAAAACCACAAGGCTAACAACCATCTGAAGAAGGGTTTTCGCCAGACGGCACGGATAAGAAAAACACTGTCCAATAAACGGGGCCCACCTAAAGGCCCAAGCAGCATATCCGCGACGGTCCAATTGAAATGGCCTTGTCGCCGAAGTTCATTGCGAAGAATTTTTTCTTTTTTGGAGTTCAACACTCATTCGGTCACATCCACTTCAATTTCTGTATCGACCATCGCTTCGATTTCAGCACGGAGTTCGAGAACAGAAGTCTTCAGGGGCGTATAGATCGGGATTTCTTTACCGAGTATCTCGAAGCTCACGGCGAGTGCGAAACGAGCGGTTACGTCAGGGTCTTTGCTCCAGCCTTTATGTCCGCGAACCGCGATGCAGAATTCCTCAGGCAGGGCGTTCGACTTTTTTACCAGCCAGTCTTTTTGCAGGGTGCCGACGCTTCGCCGGACGCCTGGCAAGCGCCCCCAGACGGGGTTGTTTTCAATGGTCCAGCCGAGACTTTCGCCCTCGTTGGTGGTGTCATCAACACGGATGGAACGTCGGACAAACTCTTCTGGTTCCTCACCCCGACGGCTACTTACCCAATCGACCCATGTGGCAAGATACCCACGAGGGTTTCTTCGGGTGCGGCGGGGTTCGGCGGCGTAAGAGAGTGTGACCTCGATCAGGATGTCGTATTCGTCGGCGGGCCTTCTCAACTCTTCGGGAATACGGACCTGATAGACCTGACAAGCCCCCGGTGCGATCTCTTGATCTCCATGAGAAATGAACGTAGTGCGGTGGTTGTCGTTTTCCGTAGCGCGTGCAATATCGGGAATCCCATAACCGATTCGTTGGAGCAAAATTGCCTGCTGGGCGGGCGTTAGTCTGCTCGCCCATTCAGGCCACCGGGCAGATTGAGCGATGAGGGCCCGGTAAAGCAGACATGTTTCGTCAGGGAGAGTGGCTTGCAGCCTAGCGGCAATTCGTGTGACTTTAGGGGCTGCAAAGGAAGTTCCCACTTCATCGCGGTCAACTGCGGGACTACCGTGCATGGTGCTCGCGACAAGTTCCGGGTAACACGATTTAGCGAAAGTAGGAGTGGTTACGGTTGGGCTTGTTTCGGCAGTTCGAAGGCAATCGCCTCCGTACTCGACTACCTCTGGTTTTATGCTTCCCCATATTCCGGGGCCAGAACGGCTGAAGGCAGAAGGTTCGCCTGCCTGTGCCGCAAAACTCCTGTAGCCAGAAGCTTCAAAAGAACCGTAGGCTACGGAGCCGACGGACAGTGCTTGGAAGCTTTGGGCAGGATTAGCGACTCGGCAGTAGGTTTCACCCAGATAGTCAGGATAAGGCTTACCCGCTACAAGATGTTCCTGAATGCCCGGACGGGGTGCTGGCCTGCTCGATTTGAGGTTGCCGGTGCTTTGAACGATGAGAATGTCATTTTCAAAGCTCAGGCGATCGATCTCAGCGGCCCATGCCGACATATGCACGTTGCGACTTGGTGCATCTGCGTTGATCGAATGGTTAAAAATGCGTGTTTTGCGACTACCCAGGTGGTACTTATGAATAACCTCACGCAACAGTGCTGGAGGGAATAACTCCTTGGGCATGTCGCAGTCGTTGTTTAAGACACGAGCATTCTGAACCCAGGCTTCGAGTTGAACTGTTCCGGATTTTGGCACATTCTCACCATGCAACACTGCCCCGGCAACACGGGTGCCATGCCCCGATGGCTTCACGTGATCTGCGACGTCTGTCACCGCTCCGGGTAGGAAACAAAGTGAGGATGGCTTGTCGATTCCCGGCTCAAGCAGCAAATGGCTCTCTTGAATACCGCTATCGATCACGCAGACAACAGGCATGCTGCTATGTGGAGCGACAAGAGTTAGAGATGTCTGTATGGCAAGGAGATCCCTAGCCCCTTGCTGGGGTAATTCGATGTTGTCCGGCTCGGTGACTTCGAAGACGTATGGATAGTTGGTCACAAGGTCCTTAAGGCCCCTGCCCGGAATCTTTATCCTGAGTGTGAATTCGCCAGGGAGAATCAGTGTCTCAGTGGTCATCCCATCGATATTGAGCAGAATCTCAGCACTGTAGTGCGAAATGATGTTCTGCACTTCTTCAAGGCGCTGATCCTTCAGCCGTTCCCATTTCTCGTAAGCGTCATTACGTCGCTGTGACCAGTCCAATTCTTTTCGTGCCCAGGTCTCAGACTTCCATCTTGGGTTCTTGGACGGCTTCTTAGGCACTTCCCAAGTGCCAGTACAAGAAATGCTTACCTCGCAGATGTATGGCGCGTCATCCGGAATCCTGGGCCACTCTTCGAACAGCGTTTCCGAAAGCACATGTTTGAGCCTGCCTTCTTGAGTCGCGTCCTCGCGAAGATCAATGATCTTTGCAACGTTACCTGAACCTTCAACGCTTGCAACGAAATCCGTGAGCTTTTGCTGGAATTGCGTCAGGGAGAGGTCATCGGAGGCGACGATGACGAACCCGTCCAATTCTTCGGACACGATTTCAAATTGGAAAACCTGTCGTAGAACATCGATATCGAGAGTTGTGTCAATCTTCAAAAGCAGAGGGATGCCATTGATGGCGGGCAGCCCTGCATCTGCTCGTTCCTGCTGTCTTGTGTTCCAAGAAGCCACAATATTCGAAGTGCGTTTTGACAGCTCCCCGCCGTGGGCAGCACGGTTTTGCCTATTGGCTGCTGTCAGAGGGTTTTCCGGAATCTGTACCTGCGCAAAACGTGCCGGGCCTTGCTTGCGGAGGATCAGCGGGAGGTACTCAAACTGGGGTGTCGGTGGCATAGGTTATCCGTTGTTCCGATCACTCTCGCTACGCCTTAAGTCGGAGGACGCAATTTTCAAATGGAATGGCATCACGATTTTTTGGCCTGCCAAAACTGCCGCTTTGGCTGCATCCTGAGCGACCTTTACAACCATGGCTGCGGGTTGTCCGGCAAGGGTTTTCGCGGCCTCTGGCCAATCCACCTTGTCCGAAACCTGCACTCCGGAGAGTGAATGCTTCAGTAACTTTTCAATCTCCTCTTGGCCGGGTGGCGGGACTTGGAACACTTCGTCGAATCGACGAAATAGAGCGTTATCGAGCGAGTCTTCAATGTTGGTCGTTGCGACCAGTAAACCAGGCGCATCGTATTCTTCCATGAGTTGTAGTAGCGAGTTTACGATTCTTGATGCTTCCCCGATGTCTTTGGATTGGACGCGGGAACGGGCAATGAAATCACATTCATCAAGCAGTAGCACACATGGCCGCTCTTTTGCTGTCTCGAACACAGTGCGAAGGTTCGATGCCGATTCACCGAAGTAAGAAGAAAGCAACGAATCGAACCGGACTTTCATAAGCGGTAAGCCCGTGTTCCATGCCAGACGTTTTGCTCCGAGCGATTTGCCACATCCTGGCGGACCATACAGAAGTACGGTCTTTCTGGGCTTCAGCCCATAGGCTCCTAGCCGTTCGCGTGCAGCGTATTCCCGCTCAATTCGAGAAAACCTTTCTTCAATCGGTGTTGGCAAAATCATGTGATGCTCAAGCGACTCACGCGGGAGCAAACTTGCAAGCAATTCACCATGACGCCTGCTCATCGGAAGTTCGTGTAGGGGCCTTCCAGAATCAGTGGTTGCGGAATGGCCGTTCACCGCTTTTGGCTTTTTTGGTTTGTTCAGGATTGATTCGAGTTCGTCGGCTAGGCGGGCATGGCCAATTTCCCTCTCTGATTCGACGACCCTGCGCGCGAGTTTATCCAACTCGCCTTGAGAACCGTCGGCGATTGCACGAACTATGCGTTTAAGGGTGTCTGCGTTCATGGCTTGCCTACTTGGCTCAATGGTTATAAGTGTCTTACCATTTATTCACTTACTAACTTTGGCGAATTTTCCTTCGACTTCCACCTTCACCGTGGCCCCCTTCTTTGGAAGAACGTAACGCCAGCCGTCAGAATGCCTCTCCGACCGTATCTCATGCCCACGCTCGCGTAGAGCATTGACACACCGGGAAATGGTCGGAATCGATACCCCGATTTTTTCGGAAAGACTAGGCGTTGAGTAGCCGCCCGTGCGAATGAGACGTAGCACCAGCTCCAGCCTTCGCTCGATTGCCTGCGAACGCTTGTAAATCATGGTTTTTTTCCTCCTGGCAAAAACACCTTGTCTATCAACATCTGATATACATGTCAAGCAGCTTCTATTCTGGGAAGCACTTTCGAAAGTGCAGGATGATAAATAATTTCGATAACGTCCAGGATTATGCGCACATTTTCAAAACAACCGCTCGTCTTAACACATCCGAAAGGATGATGTTGTGTTGACGAAGGCGGGGGCCGGCGTTGGATGAGATTAATGCGGCCGAGCAAATGCCCGTGACTGCGAATAGTTGATTAAATCCCAATCTCCTTCGGCAGCGGACCTGTTCTGGCAGAAACCTGTAAAAAGGTGGTTGACACTGTGCGGCATCATAGTCAGACACCACTTGGCCCAGCTGGTTGATCTCAAAATTGATTATACGGTCCAGACGGGGACTCTTGTTTATTTCAAATCCAGCATTTTTTGCATTTCACTGTTGCTGATTCCGGATGAAAAATCGGGAACCGAAAACGTTAAATACCCATTTTGGTTTATTTCATCTTCAAAATCGACATGGTCCACTTCAGCAAATCCATCGCGATAGTATTTCAGAAAATAAAAACGAAGGCAATCTAGGGACTTAGATGTTAGGTAAACACTGTACTTGGCTCCACTTTTCTTGAGAGTGGAAGCCATGCCACAAATTAACTCTAATCTATCTCCACAATTAGGCGAATAAATTACACAGGTGTCAATTAGTTTATCACATAGGAGCTGAAGGCAAAGGCACCAGTCTTTTAAAGATTTATTTGGCACAAAGACATTCAATACATCTTGCCCATCTAATTGTCTAAAATGTAACTTAATTTCTAATTGACTGCCCTTGTTCATCGACTTTCTCCTTTAGGCCAGCGAAGGTGGTAATTCTGTATAACCTCCCCAGTTCTAGGGTCAAGTTCTTCAATGTGAATATGATTTTCGGCTACATCCCCAGGCTTAGCCCGGTACTGCCATTTTCCATCTGCGCTTCTCCATTTGCCTGGCTCAATTTCAATTGGATTCTTGCCAATTTTAGTTCTAGCAATGGTTCTTGCTTCTCCCTCCGATTTATATAAACTGCTCCAATTTTTTGTATTTTTTGTCGCAAAGTCTTTCGGATATATTTTGCTAATGGCCCCTTTGTATGATGCAAAACCCGCTGCAGCATCCCAAGACAACTCGATTATTTTGCCACCTATTTTTATATCGCCATTTGCCTGTTGATAATTTGCGTTAAAATGTGGGTCAAATGTATTGTTGCGAAAGTCGCCGATTGTCCCATTTCCGCTTGGTGCCAGCCTTACTTTATTAAGTAAATCTTGTTTATCCAATTCTTTGTATTTTAAATCCTCCAAATCGCTGTCAAGCTTTCTGCCCCTTCGCCATTGTTGAAACATATCAATAGCTGGCGTAATAATAAAAATGTCACACCATTCCAACCCACTCGGATCGTTCCCATTTCCGGGGTTATTTCCAATCGCCCGGTACCAATTTTGATCTCCGGCACCAAATCCCAACGGATCATTATTGAGCCACCTGCCCAGGCTGGGGCTGTAGACCCGATTCCTGAACTCGTAATCCCCCGCCGCGATCTTCTCACCCCCCTGGTGC
>Ga0255175_1000590_pt1 | contig 14967 bp, 21 predicted proteins | sample Atl_Atl_RepC_8d_FD_183628 | JGI IMG/M metagenome (GOLD analysis project Ga0255175, IMG submission 183628) | Freshwater microbial communities from Altamaha River, Georgia, United States - Atl_Atl_RepC_8d | ecosystem: Environmental > Aquatic > Freshwater > River | place: USA: Georgia | collected...
AAGCTTTCCGTTGGCAAAATGTGCCTGTCGGCGAGTATTGGAACACAATTGAGCCTACACTTGACTGGTTGAACGCAACCGTCGTCGCATAAGGAGAAGAAATGGCAACAACGACAACAAATTTCGGCTTCACGATTCCACAGTCCACCGATTTGGTTAAAGATGGCGCGACCGCAATCGCCACGCTTGGACAAAATATTGACACAGCATTTGTCGGATTAAAAGGTGGTACAACAGGTCAAGTTCTTACAAAATCATCGGGAACAGATTTGGCATATAGTTGGACAAATGTAGATCCGCTTACAATTTTAGATGCAAAAGGTGATTTGATCACAGCAACCGCAGCTGATACGCCTGCAAGATTGGCTGTAGGAACAAATGGTTATGTATTGACAGCCGATTCAACTACATCGACGGGATTGAAATGGGCTGCGCCGGCTGGTGGAAAAGTTTTGCAGGTTGCAAGTACATTTTTAAGCACAACTTTTTCGACCACATCAACTTCTTTTACAGATTTGACCGGACTTTCGGTTTCATTTACTCCATCAGCCACCACTTCCAAAGTGTTGATTTTTTCAGATATAATAATTAGCAACACTAGCAGATCTGAACGAACAATTATTACTTTGCTTCGAAATGGCACAGAAATTGCTAATTCGGCTTCTACTAATGGATGGAATATGGTAAGTCGATACAACGATTCGACAACCGCTCCCGAGATGGCTTATCACCATCCAGCATCAAATCACTATCTTGATTCTCCAGCGACAACGAGTGCATTAACGTACAAGCTTCAAATTCGTTGTACGGGTGCAACCGCTGTGGTGAATCGAACCGGAAATGATTCAACCGCAGCTGGAACATCATCTATAACTATTATGGAAATTGGAGCCTGAAAATGGATATTGCTCTCACTCTTGCTTTTATGCGTCCCAATGAAGTTTGGACTTTATCTGATAACGATTACGATACTTTGCAATGGATTTCAAAAACAAAAAAGCCAACTTTGGCTGAAATCGAAGCAGCAGCGCCTTTGGCAATTTTAGATCGTGAGCAAAAAATTGAGGCTGCAAATGTTCAAAGAAATGCAATTCTTGCCAAATTAGGATTGACCGCCGAGGAAGCGGCTTTATTACTCGGATGATTTATCCACAAGGCACAGCTGCGCTCGCAATTGAAATTGCTCTTAAAGAGCAAGGAACAATTGAGGAACCTGAAAACATTACAAAATACGGCAAATTTATGAAAGCCGATGGTCTGCCTTGGTGCGGATCATTTTGTAATTGGGTATTGGCTCAAGCTGGCGTCAAGGTACATAGCGTTGTCGGAACGGCTTTAGGCGCTCACAAGTTTAAGGAAATTTCCAGATGGCATGAAAAGCCCGAACGCGGTGATTTGGCGTTCATGGATTTTCCGCATGATGGCGTCGATCGTATTAGCCACGTTGGAATTGTTGTCGGCATGGATAACGGTAATGTCTTGACAATTGAAGGCAACACATCTCGCGGTGGAGATCAACGCAATGGCGGAATGGTTTTGCTTAAGGTTCGCACGGACAAAGAAATTGTTGGATATGGCCGTCCCAAATATGTACCGTATAAAGGCGAATATCCAGTCATTGAAGTAGCACCAATGCCAACCAGGAAAGCACGAAAGGGTAAAAAATGAAATCATTGAAGCAAATGGCCGCATCGTGGGGACGTTCATTTCTCGCAGCTTGCATCGCCGTTTATCTCGCTGGCGTATCTGATCCAAAAGCAATTCTTGGGGCTGGCGCAGCTGCCGTATTGCCTGTAATCTTGCGTTGGCTCAATCCAGATGATGCCAGTTTCGGGATCAAGGGGAAGTGACTCCGGACGCATGGGCGGTGGTGATTACCGGTGCCTTTACGGTAATCGCCGCCGTCTACTCCGTAATGAAATTTGTCGTGCGTTCAATCATGCGTGAATTGCAACCTAATGGCGGTTCAAGCTTGAAAGATCAAGTCAATCGCATTGAAGCGCGTTTAGACGCGTTATACCAAAAATTGATTGACTAGATTCTAGACTTATGCTATGGCTGGAAAAAGAAAAGTCATTGACTTAGATACTTACAACGCGCTTGATGCTTGGTGCATCGCGCTCAATGAGTATTACAAATCGCTACGCAAAGCGGGTTTTAACGACGCCACAGCTTTATTTATGGTTACGGATAAAGGGTCATTTCCAGACTGGATTTTGCCAGCAAAGCCAATAGAAAAAATCGGAAGCATTGATCCGGATGAATACGAGGACGACGACTAATGAGAAAAGTGGTCGTGGTTTCGGATATGCAGGTTCCATTTCATGACCCAAAGGCAATACGTAACCTGTCCAAATTTATACGCCATTTTAAGCCTGACGAAGTGATTTTGATTGGCGATGAAATAGATTTCAACACTATAAGTCGTTGGAGCCGTGGCACAGCTGAGGAATATGAGACAACCATTGGCGATGATCGAGATACCTGCGTGGATATATTATGGGAATTGACTGGATCGGTACCGGTAGCGAATATGGTGCGATCCAATCACACAGATCGATTATTCAATTCCTTGGCGATGCGATTACCGGCTTTACGCGAATTGCAAGAATTGCAATTTGAACGATTTATGCGCCTTGATGAAATGGGAATCAAATTTCATCGCAAGCCATACGAAATTGCTGGAACCAATTGGATTGCTATTCACGGTGATGAACAAGGTACGTTGCCAACGGCCGGAGCAAGCGCGATGAGAGCTGCAAGACTTCACGGCAAATCCGTCGTTCAAGGCCATACGCATCGATTGGGCTTGATGACATTTACAGAATCTAGCGGATATAAGGTGGGACGTACGCTTTATGGCATGGAAGTTGGCAATTTGATGAATTTTGCCGAAGCCAAATATACAAAGGGCACAGCCAACTGGACACAAGGGTTTGGGATATTAAGGATTCATGGATCAAGGGTAGCACCGCAGCTTGTCCCAATCGAACGCGACGGATCATTTATCGTTGAAGGTAAGGTGTACGGTTAGCGACACGCCGCAATTTGAGCGTGGTATTTGCAAATGTCGGATTCATGGTTCACCCTATTTGTAGGGAGAGAAGCACAGTATCTCCCTGATCGGGAGCAAAAATGACAGTCTTACAAATCATCCTTGTGATAAGCCATATTTTCTTTTTATATTGTGGTTATTACGTCGGTCGTTCAGACGGCTATAAGGAAGGCAAAGCCATCGGGTATCGTCGCGGCTCAGCTATCAATAAGGCGGTGAACCGCTAATGGGATTCTTGGACAATTACGAAACGGTCAATCAGAAAGTCCAGCGATTACACGCCACATGGCCTACAAATCGCATCGAAACATCAATAATCGATTGGTCGCCAGAAAAAGGCTACATTCTCATCGAGTGCCGAATTTATCGTCGCTATGAGGATGAGAAACCAGCTGCGATTGACTACGCGCATGGCATGGTTGGTGCTTACAACCCGCAAATGAAACGTTGGTACATTGAAGACACAGTTTCGAGCGCCATCGGCAGAGCTGCGTCGGTGGTACTTGGATCCGATGAAAAGCCAACGCGAGAAAACATGGAACAAGTTGAGACAATGCCAAAAGCATTTGTCGATGAGGATCCATGGAATAAACCATTTATTGAGCAAGGATTTACTACAGCTGCACAAGCCGTGGAAATCGTCAAAGAGCAAATTGGAACCGAAGTTATCGAGGAATCGCCTTTGTGTGCCCACGGTCACATGATCTTAAAGCAAGGCGAAAAGAACGGAAATCCTTACCGTGGGTATGTATGCAGCGAGCGCGACAAGAAACAACAATGCTCGGCTATTTGGTATCGCCTAGAAAGCGATGGAAAGTGGAGAGTGCGACTATGAGCGGCCTACACATGGAAATGCCCGATGGACGCAAGTTATTTATTGAAGTCGATGGAACAGTAATTAATGAAAACGATGACATTCCGATCGAATGGTGCGATGGTTGTGAAAAATGGCAAAAAACAACTGGCGGTACTTACACAACCCGAATGGGTGTGAATTTGCTGTGGATGTGTCAGGCTTGCCGATGAAGATAAAAATCAGCCATGAGGATGAATGGGAAGCAGCTCGCGTTGCTCTTGAGAGAGTAGAGGAAATTGATGGACAACCGGATCACAAAAGTCGATACAATAAAAGCCTTGATTTCCACGATTACATCTGCGAAGTCGCCGAATCAATCGGAGCTGAAATTGCTGTTGCAAAGTATTTTGGAATTGCTGACTTTGATCCAAGAAAATCCAGATTCAAGCGCACAGCTGACGTCGGATCCATCATTGAAGTCAAATGGACAAAATATGACGCAGGTTCGCTCATCATCTATGACACGGACAGAAATACGGATATCGCAATTCTCGTCACGGGAAAAAGTCCCATATACACATTAAAAGGCTGGATTCCCATATTCGCGGCTAAAAACAAGAAATGGCGCAGACGCGACCAACCGACTTATTGGGTCGATCAATACAACCTACATCCAATCGAGAATTTAAGGAGATCAAGCCATGGAGAAAACACTTTACCTATGCAAGATCGAACAGAAGGTCACCCATCACGCTTCAATGAAGGATGAGTTGCCGTTAGGCGATAAAGCTCGATTTGTTCAATGCCTGAGCTGCGGTACGATGGCAATAAAGGATGTTGAAATTGATAGTGTCATATCTTGATTGGCTATCCATGCACGAATACGAAGCGGACGAATAGTGGCTGAATACGATTATCGATGCGAAGTCTGCGGTAAAACCAAAACCATTAAACGGTCAATGACCGACAAGCTAGATCGAGCGCCATATTGCGATGGTTGCACGATTCCAATGTCTCGAATTTGGACAGCAAACCCAATTCATTTCAAAGGTAAAGGATGGGGAAAAGATTGAAAAGTTATCCACAGAAGTTATCCACAGGGCATGAATTACGCAACAAATTGTCATTTTCACGCTCAGCGACACGCGTATTTACGCAACACTTGACAGCCATGCTACCGTTCGCGCTCTCGCGAGAGCCGCTGTGGCGGGTTCGCTCGAGCAGAGTAAGACGGTTGAGGCCACTCCTATGCCTAGCGGTAGGCTCTCTTGCATTAACGATGCAACCCGCACAAGCTTCAAGCATCGATCATTACAAGTTATACGCTCATTCAAGGATTGTTAACTATGAGCAATATCAATGTTTCTCTAGGATTATCTATAAAGAATCCAGATGGAATCCAACAGCTGTAAATGGATCACATTATGGATTGGGACAGATGAGATCTAAGCATTACAGGAATTTAGATCCTTATCGTCAGATTGATAGTACGATTGCATATATCACGAAACGTTACAAATCAATGTGTAATGCCTACCGATTCCATCTCAGGAATGGGCATTATTAAATGACGCTACATTCACAGCGTAAGTCCAACAGCTCTCATTGGAAAAAAATTAGGTTACGTATCCTTCAAAGGGATCTGTGGGAATGTTATTGGTGCGGTATGGATGCCAACACAGTCGATCACATCATTCCAGTAGCCAAGGGTGGCAGCGATGATCTTGAGAATCTGGTCGCAGCTTGCAAGCGATGCAATAGTGCAAAGCAAGATAAGATGCCAGATGAATTCCAATTGCAGAAGGCCGGTCTTTTTTTGCAGAAGGATTCCACCGCCCATCTCTCCCGCGGTTTAATTTCACCGCCAAACGACTCGAGAAGGCATTAAGGTGGTTCAAGAAGGTACAGGATGGCACGAACAGGCTGTAGATGGCTCAAATCGGCCTGTATCGGTTTTAATGCCCATCGTAGATCGGCTTTATGGACGTCCGTTCCCTAGAATCCACTCAAAATTACGTCCGGACTTGCCTTCACGCGGTCAAGAACTGATTGACTTTAGCGAATCGATTGGAATCCCATTACTTCCATGGCAAAGGTGGCTTGCAATTGAAGCTCATCGGGTAAAACCGGATGGCAGATGGCATCATCCACTTGTCCAGTTGGTCGTGGCACGTCAGCAAGGTAAGACGACGTTTATGAAACAACGGATCTTGATGGGCTTATTCGAATGGGACGACAAGCTTCAAATTGGTACAGCTCATCGATTGACAACATCGCTTGAGACTTTTAGGGATTTGGTTTCGGTCATCGAATCCAACGATTCACTAGCTGCACAAGTTAAAAAAATCAGGTGGGCACATGGATCCGAGGAAATCGAATTGATGACCGGCAACCGATACATGGTAAAGGCTGGCGCATCGGCAGCTCGCGGTATATCTCGGCCATCCACCGTACATATCGATGAGACTCGAGAGCTCAAAGATGAATCAACGTGGGCATCGCTCCGGTACACGATGATGGCCGCGGAAAATCCGCAATTATGGAGTTATTCGAACGCGGGAGATCAACACTCGATTGTGCTGAACCAAATTCGCGAACGCGGCATTGGCGCAGCTGGTGGATCTAGCGATGACATTGGATATTTTGAATGGTCGAGCGATTATGACAAGATTGACGATAGCAAAAGATTCTGGAATGGCGCGGCTATGGCTAATCCCGCTTTAGGCCACACGGTTCACATCGACAATTTAAGAGCTGTGATGAATGATCCACCGGATGTTGTCCGAACGGAAGTATTATGCCGTTGGGTTCAAACGATTTCTAGCGCGATTCCAGCTGGCGAATGGGCTGAATGTGGAATGGATGAAATTGAAATAGATCGCGAACGTACCGTGTGGCTTGGACTTGATTGCTCGCCAGATCGTCGCGATGCAGCTCTTGTATTGGCGCAGCGAATAAATGAAAATGAATTTTATGTCAAACTTTTACACACTTGGCACAACCCAATTGCGCTTGATGATAAAGCTGTGGCAAATGACATTGCAGATTACGTCGCGCAATTTCCAGTCGAAACGCTTGCCTATTCAAAGCGAACTTCATCGGCGATTGCGGCTAGACTTCAACCAGCCGGCATCCCAATCGACGATATAGACGGGGCGCTGTACGGTCAATCTTGCGACGAACTTTTAGGATCCATATCATCGAAACGATTACGCCACGGGAATCAACCGGAACTCACCAAGCAAGTATTGAGTGCCGCACGTTTGCCATTTGGGGATGGAGCTTGGACTATTGGACGCAAAGCTTCCGCATCGATTGTGTGTGCAACGGTGGCTTGTGCGCTAGTCACACACTTCGCGACACGCCCAGAGACGGATCTTGACATTATGATTGGATAGTTATATGCGATCAATAAAATTACACGCATGGGATTATTGGATTTTTTCGTTACAGCACCGAAACCAAATCCAGCTGACACGCTGGTAGATGCTTCACTTGCGCCTGTAAATTCCATTGACGCTTTAGGCGCTCCATATTTTGCTTATGGACAAAGTGCTACCCGAACCGAAGCCATGGGCGTACCCGTAATCGCTCGCGCTCGCGGAATTATTTGTTCGACAGTCGCTTCATTGCCGCTTGAAACAAAAGTCAAAGAAACCGAGGAAACAGTCCCAAGTTTTCGTGTTATCAATCAACCAGATCCACGAATTACTGGCGCAGAATTTTGGGCATGGATAGCTGAGGATTTACTTTTTAGGCCAGCAGCTTATGCTCGCGTACTTTCAAGATATGCAGACACCGGACGAATTCAAGCAATGGAAAGAATTGCACCGGAGCGCGTTACAGTTGAAACAAATGCACTTGGTACAGAAATCGAGCAATATCGTATCGATGGATATTACGTTGCTCCTGAGGAACTTGTCGTATTTGGAAATATGCAAGAAGGACTTTTGAATCGCGCTGGTCGTACAGTTCGCGCAGCTCATGCACTTGAAAGAGCAGCATACGATTTTGCTTTGAATCCTATTCCGCAAGTTGTTTTATCAAGTAATGGCGTACAGCTGCCAAAAGATCGCGTTGCTTCATTGATTTCGGCTTTCAAGAATAAAGCATCAAAGGCTGTAACATTTTTGAACGCAGATATTAAGATGGATACGATTGGATACGATCCAAAGAATCTCCAGATGAATGAAGCCAGAAACTATTTGGCGCTAGAACTTTGCCGCGCTATCGGTTTGCCGGCATGGTTCGCATCCGCTGATCCATCGAGCATGACATATTCAAACGCTGTAAATCAAAGACGTGATCTAATCGATTTCAGCATCCGTCCAATTTTAACAATCATCGAACAGCGTTTATCTCTCACAGATTTCACACCAGCATCGCAATATGTGCGTTATGACTTAGATGATTTCTTGCGTGGCAATCCTTACGAAAGGGCGCAAGTGTATGAAATTCTTAACCGCATCGGAGCGATGACGGTGGACGAAATCCGCGAGGAAGAGGATCTAATCGGATGAAACTAACTACACCAATGACAATCACCGCGGCAGATTCAGAGTCGCGAACAATTACTGGCCGCATCGTTGCATTTGAGGAACCAGCAAACGCATCAACCGGTAAAGTCGTATTTGCAAAAGGATCTATTGCTCCAAAGGAAGTATTTTTAAACCTTGAGCATGACCGTACACGCAGAATTGGCAAAGTCTTAGATATGTCAATGGATGGCGATTCAGCTATCAATGCAACATTCAAAATTGCTCAAACAACAGCTGGAACCGATGCAATTATCGAAGCGATGGAAGGCTTGCGCGATGGATTTTCGGTTGAACTTGCCGTCGAGGATTATGTCAATCAAAAAGATGGCACCATGCGCGTTCTCGCCGGTGAACTTACAGGCGTCGCACTTGTATCAGAACCAGCCGTTCGATCAGCTCGCGTGAGCGAAGTCGCTGCAACAGAAAACGAAAATTCTGAATCCGTCGAGGAATCAGATGCACAACCAAACCCAACAGAAGGAGACGAAGTGGAAAACACCGTCACAACCGCGGAAGCCGTAGAGACGGTTGAAGCCGCACAGTCAGTAACCGCGTCAGCAAAGCCTGTCGCATACGCAACACCACGCATCGAAATCACAGCTGCAAAGTACCTTGAAAACAAGGTTGCAGCAGCTCTTGGCAACGAGGATGCACGTCAGTACGTTCTCGCAGCTGATAACACAACCGACAACGCAGGACTTGTCCCAACACGTCAGCTTGCCGAAGTCATCAACGGACTTTCAACAACAATCCGTCCATCAATCGACGCAATCTCACGCGGTACCTTGCCAGATGCAGGTATGACATTTGAGATTCCAAAGATCACAGTTGCACCTACAGTTGCAGAAACAGCTGAAGATGCAGCGTTCAACGAAACCGATCAGAACAGCGCGTTCGTTTCTGTGGACGTCAAAAAGTTTGCTGGACAGCAAAAATTCAGCGTAGAACTTTTACAGCGTACATCACCTGCATTTTATGACGAGCTTCTCCGCAACATGGTTGCAGCGATGGCTAAGGCACAAAATGCTTATGTCAATGGTCGCTTAATTGCTGGTGCAACACTCGATGGCACCACAACAACAACCTATCCAACAGCAACAGAACTTCTCGGAGTAATTGCTCGCGGATCAGCGAGCGTTTATGCTGCAACAGCAGGACTTGCAAATCCATTTGCTCGCAACATCATCGCATCAACCGGACAATGGTCTAACTTAATGACATTGAACGATGCTGGACGTCCAATTTACAGCCAAGTAACCAACCCAATGAATCAGGCTGGTCTCGCTGTACCAACATCACTCACAGGCAACGTTGCAGGACTCAACTTGTACGTTGATCCAACAAACGCTGGCGACGGAGATGGAACCCTTCTCATCGTAAATCCAGATGCTTACACATGGTACGAATCACCTTCATACCAACTCCGCGCAGAATCAACAGCGGATGGATCCGTCACAGTTGGCGTCTATTCATTCGGTGCTTGCGCCACCAAGATCGCAGCTGGTGCCTTCAAGAATAACAAGGCCTAATCGATCTAATTTAGTCATGGCCTAGTTCGCTCCCGAGCTAGGCCAGCCGTAGAAAGGATGCACTCATGTCTTTGGTAACACCTTCGCAATTGCGATCGGTAATCGGCGTGAGTGCATCCTTATACAATGACGCCTATCTGCAAAAAGTGATAGATACGGCTGAACTTACAGTCTTGCCACTTTTGGAATCATATTCATCATCCGTCACCTATAAACGAATATCATCCAACGTGGCTACTCTTACAACCAATACGCCGCACAATTACATCGTTGGATCCAGCGTCGTAATTGCTTCCATCGATGCAACATTCAATGGCAGCCAAACAGTCACAGCCGTAGATTCAGAATATGAATTTTCTTATGCGCTTGTGGCCGCCGATCAAGATAAAAATGCGGTGATTCCACATGGAACGACTTACAAAACTGGCGGCGATGCAGCAACAATTTATGCGTCAAATCCAGCCGTCTATGAAGCAATTATTGTAATTTCGGTTGAAGTATTCCAATCGATTACAGCTGCGGGTGGACAAATTGAAGGCGTTGATTTCCAAGTGACGCCTTACCGGATGGGACGATCATTACTAAATAGAGTCGTGGGAATTCTCGGAAAGTCGCTTGACGTCGATGCGATGGTGGGCTAATGCCATCGTCAATTGCGGTCAATGTTCGCGGCGCTCTCAAGTCAGCCATTTCATCGGTTTCCGCAAATGTCTATGACGCCGTTCCAGAGGCACCAATGGTTCCTTTTGCAGCTGTCGTCCCTAATACGCCATACCTTGAGCCAAATCTTATCGGAGCGTCCACGCGGACAAAAATAAATTTAACAATCACTATTGGCGTTGCGATGTATTCCAATGCCGCGGCTCTTGACAATATCGAGCAATTAATCATGAGTATTCTGGCGGTAATTCCGTCGGGCTACACGGTGGGAAGCGTGTCTAATCCTGTCCCAATGACGATCGGAGCTTCAGAAATCCTGATGTCCGAGATCGAAATTTCAACTCAATACACTCAAACTAACTAGGAGCAAAAATGGCAACGACCGTCATAACTGGACGCGATCTCGCATTGACGATCGCGACCAAAACCTACGACGCACAAGTAACAACCGTCACACTAGAAGCAGATCACGTCATCGAAACTTATCAAACCCTTGATGGACGCGCATACAAGGCTATTGATGATTCATGGACATTAAATCTTGAAATGTTAGCCGATTGGGGAGCATCCGGCGGCGCAGGTACATATTCAATTTGCGAATTGTTATGGACTGCCGCAGAAACAGCACCAAATACCACATTGGCTTGCTCACTTACAGCTGCAACTGGAGCAGTTTTTGCATTTGACGTATTACCTACATTCCCATCCGTCGGCGGTTCAGCACCAGATGCACAGACAGTTTCACTATCCTTTCAGGTAGTTGGAACTCCAACCGAGACATTCAGCTAAAAATAAGAATCGGGAGCAAGCATGAAAACTCAAATCACAATTACATATTTCAACGGAGAATCGGAATCGTTCACCGCATCGACGCCTGAATTCGTCAAGTGGGAACGTAAGACGGGATTAAAGGTCACACAGCTCGGGGAAAACGTCGGGCTGGATGATCTTTTATTCTTGGCATATAACGCCAAGCGTCGAGAGAATCCAAGTGCGCCAGTCAAACCATACGAAGTTTGGTGCGATACGGTGGACGATATTCGATCCGTGGAGACAGATAACCCAAAAGCTACGCCGTCGGAAGCTTAAATCGCGTATTGGTTGAACTGGCAATAGCCACAGGGATACCGATGAGAGAGTGGGAGACGGCGGAGCAGATTTACACGGCAATCGAGGTATTGGAGAAACGTAATGGCAGGTGAAGCCAAGCAGGGACGTTTCGAAATTACCGTTGATCCGGTGGAATTTAGGAATCTTATTGGCTTGCTTAATGCATTGCCAAAAGAATCGCAAGATGAAATTCGAGATAAAGCCATGCCATTATCTCAACGGCTTGCGGGTCAATTGCTTATGTTTAGCCAATCTGCGCCATCGCCACAAACAAAACTCGTTGCTCAATCAATCCAAGCCAAAAGAGATCGGTTGATTCGTGTTGATGTCGGCGGTACTAAAAAGGTTGGCCGTAAATACGGTGGCGAGACATCAAAATCAGGCAAAGGCAAGGTGCGCCAAAATCGTGCGCCAGCTGGAGCTCTATTGTGGGGAACAGAATTTGGATCACATCCTGGAACGGACTCGATTGGCCGCGCATACACAAATCGTTTCAAAGTAGCTAGAAATCCACGCGGATATTGGATGACACCTGCCGTTGATTACTACGCACCAATAGTTGCGAGAGAATATGCACAGATGGTACAAGCCGTCGTGCGGAAGTTAGGATTTGAATAATGGCTGGTATTCCAAAGGTCAAAATTACTTTTGATGCGGATTTTGATGAATTAAAGCGTGGAGTTAAAGGCGCCGAAAATGAAGTGACATCATTCGGCGATCGCATGAGCAAATTTGGCAAAATTGCTGGAGCAGCTTTTGCCGCAGCTGGTGCCGCAGCTATTGCATACGGCGCTGTATTGCTCAAGCAAGGTGTGGAGTCAGCAATCGAAGATGAAGCAGCTCAAGAAAAATTACGTTTAACTTTACAAAATGTAACAGGCGCTACACAAGATCAAGTCAAAGCCGTTGAGGATCAGATTCTTAAAACTTCACTTTTGACTGGAAAAACCGATGATGAATTGCGGCCAAGTTTTGAACGTTTGGTAAGAGCGACAAAAGATTCGGATGAAGCTTTAAGATTACAAAAAATTGCCTTAGATGTATCGGCTGGATCCGGTAAATCCCTTGAAGCCGTTACCAACTCCATGGCAAAAGCGCAAGAAGGAAATACAGCATCACTTGCCAAATTAGGCGTCGGATTGACTTCGGCACAGCTTAAAACGATGTCAATGGATGAAATCACAAAGCAATTGGCAGATACATTTGCAAATCAAGCAGCCGTTCAAGCAGATACATTCTCGGGCAAAATGGCTCGACTTAAAGTAGCTTTTGATGAAGGCAAAGAAACCGTTGGATCATTTGTATTAGACGCAATTACACCAATGATTGAAATTGTTGTAAATACAGTCATTCCTGCCGTTCAAAGTTTCATTGATTCCATGGGTGGCAAAGAAGGTCTAACGACGGCATTTTCCAATGTTATCGATACGCTTAAAAAGATTTTCATTCCTGTCCTAGAAGGTCTAAAATATGCCTTTGATGTAATCAGAGATGCTGTTATGAGAAATAAAGACGAATTTCAATCTTTATTTGAATTTTTGCAGAAATACGTTGCTCCGCTATTGGGTGGCATTTTGAAAATTGCTATTCAAGGAATCGGTCAAGCGATTAGCGTTGTCATTAATTTAGTCGGCAATTTAATAGATGGATTTGAAAAAGTCGTATCCGTCATAAGCCGAGTGGTTGGAGCAATCCGAGGATTAATTGATCTAGTCAAAAATAATCCTTTAGTGCGTGGAATCGGTAATGCAATTGATGCCGCATTTGGTGGATTCCGAGCAGCTGGTGGATCCGTTTCCGCCGGCAAATCTTATGTGGTTGGTGAAAACGGCGCCGAACTTTTTGTACCAAAGAGCAACGGGACAATCGTCCCAAATGGCGCTGGCGGAACAATCAATATCACGGTCAATGGCGCAATCGATGCGGAAGGTACAGCTCGAACAATTGTGGACGTCCTGAATAGATCCAATGCTCGAGGCACTTTGGGTGCGAATAGGTTTGCTTTTGTATGACCGTTTGGACACCTGTGTGGAGCGTCACAATCGATGGGACGGAATATAAAAATGTAACTTTGGCAAATCTAACGATTGGTTCTGGCCGTACGGATATTTATAGCCAAGCAATCGCAGGATATTGCAATCTGACGATGATTAACACCAATGGTGCGTCAATTGCGGTCAATGTTAATTCCAGCGTGAGTGTAAAAGTCAATAACTCAAGCGGCACGGCAGTTGCCATTTTTGGCGGATACGTTACAGATGTCATTGTGGGCGTTCAATCGGGCGGGTCAATAGGAATCACTCAAACCATCCAGATAACGGCTCTAGGGGCGCTTTCTCGGCTTCCTAAGGTACTTACACAAGGCGTCCTAGCGAAAGCCTTGGATGGCGCTCAAATCCGCACAATTCTTGAACAAGCTCTATTTGCTCAATGGAACGCGGTACCCGCTTCGCTTGCTTGGAACGCTGTTGATCCAACACTTACATGGGCAAATGCCTATAACACCGGTCTAGGTGAAGTCGATACAGGCAATTACGAATTGGCGGCACGATCAGCTGCCACAACTGATATTTATTCCTTGGTCGCAGCTTTGGCAACATCTGGACTTGGGTATCTTTATGAAAACAGTTCCGGTCAAATTTCATACGCGGATTCGAGCCATAGATCGGTCTATTTGGCAGCAAATGGCTACGTTGATGTTTCGGCCAATCACGCCTTTGCCAATAATTTGGAAACAGCCACAAGAGTGGGAGACGTTAGAAATTCGGTCACCATCAATTACAACAATGGTGGACAAGCATCGGCTTCGGATGCGGCTTCAATTGCCCTATATGGGACTTTGGCTCAGAATATAGATACGACTTTACACAATTCGGCCGATGCCACAAGCCAGGCAAATTTTTACCTTACTCTAAGAGCCTACCCTAAAGCTAATTTCAATCAAATTTCTTTTCCTTTGGGAAACCCAGAAATTGATAATAACGATCGTAATTCTTTGCTCAATGTTTTTATGGGTATGCCAGTTAATATAACTGATTTGCCAATCAACATGGGATCTAATTTTCAAGGATTTGTCGAAGGATGGCAGTTCCAAGCTGGCATTAAGTCTTTGACTTTGAGCCTGTATCTGACACCTATAGCTTATTCCTTGCAAGCTTTCCGTTGGCAAAATGTGCCTGTCGGCGAGTATTGGAACACAATTGAGCCTACACTTGACTGGTTGAACGCAACCGTCGTCGCATAAGGAGAAGAAATGGCAACAACGACAACAAATTTCGG
>Ga0255175_1000599_pt1 | contig 14699 bp, 23 predicted proteins | sample Atl_Atl_RepC_8d_FD_183628 | JGI IMG/M metagenome (GOLD analysis project Ga0255175, IMG submission 183628) | Freshwater microbial communities from Altamaha River, Georgia, United States - Atl_Atl_RepC_8d | ecosystem: Environmental > Aquatic > Freshwater > River | place: USA: Georgia | collected...
TTCTTCTTCAGACGATATTTGCGATAATTTGATGACGAACATTGTTCCTGATGCGACCAATTACTTCAGCAACAGCTTCATAACGGGACCGATGACAATTAAGCACAAAGATGCGGGCGGAATTTGTTATCACGAACTAGGTCACAAGCTATTTTACTTTATGAAATATCAAAATACCTGTGCGGATAAATCCCAATTCGCCAAAACCCGAGCTTGCTTGCTTTCTATTCACTCCGAGCTATCTCCCGAAGAAATGGCTGAACAAGCAAAAATTGGTCTTTCAGGTGCGGATACAAAATATGAGTCCGAAGACTGGGCAGATTTGATTTCCGCTCAAGTGGACGACAAAGCCAGCAACTTCGCTTGTCTGTTTGCCCAAAAATTGAAAGACGAAGATTATAAGCAACTATCTCTTAGGAATGCGGATAGTTCCGACCCTCATTCCAGTGATTTGTTTCGGCTGTTACATCTGAACTTCTTGAAAAATGGGAAGAACCCAACCCAGTGTGAACAAGCCTTGTCAGCAAGAGGCGAAAAGGCGAATTTTAAAAACTGCCTTCAGGCTCAATAAAATTATATTCTCTTGAGTTTCGTTTCCAATACTAAAAGTAAGCCTTACTTTTAGTAAGTCTTTTGTCGTCTATTCCATAGACAGTTCTACTCCATCTTAGACAGTTTTTTGCCCTCAATAAACTTTCTTCTCTCTCATATGGGACATCACCAAAATATGGTTTTGGTCCACTACTTGCTCAATGGCTCCCGAAACAAAAATAACAACCGTTTCAATAAGGAGTCTTATTAAATGAAAACGATTTTACCTGTTCTTGCCCTTTCTATGATTACGACCGTGAATGCCAAAGCTGATGATGCGAAGATGACTTGCTTCGTTCATAAAATGACCGAGACGGGCATTCTCTCTGGATTTAGTGCGAAGGAAGTGTCGCCCGACCAAGTCAACATTGGAAAAAGCTTTTTTGGTGCGACCATTGAAGTTGACCTTGAACAAGCTCGCCAACAAAAAGTTCAACCTATCCTGAAGCAGTTTTCTTCTTCGGATTTCAAAGGTGCCATTCAAGTTGGTGTGAGCTTTTGGTATCAAGGTGGAAAACTGGCTGGTTCTAACATTTCGCTCGCTCACATTGACGGCGATAAAACCTATGCCTCTACGACCGTAGGTTCGGCTATCTCCAGCGAATTTGCTACGAAGATTGAGCTTCCGTCTGGAAAGAAAAACCTGATTGAAGCAACGATTGAATGTGGAGTGAACTAAGTCTTTAAGAATTTTAAAATATGGGACTACGGACTTTGTTTCGTAGTCCCGCTTTTATTTTGAATACACAATTCCCAAAATTGGGTTTTCCGTCATCTTGGTCTCGCCATCAATTTTGTAGAGGGTCAGAGTATCAAGAGAGCTATGAAAGCTCACTTCATCACGGATTTTTTCAGCAGAGATAGCTTCACCGCCGTTTTTTCCGTTCAGCAAACGAGTGAGAACCATTCTCCTGAATGAATGGGCTGACCGACTTTCATCAAAACCAGCCTTCTTGAGAGAGTTCTTAATGAGATACCAAATCGCAACCGAACTAATCGGCTTATTTTGCCCTTTGTGGGTGCCTCGTTGCGGAGTGAAGAGGTAATCATCAGGCGAAGTTTTGAAGGCTAAAATCTTTCGCACAAGACGAGCTGGTTCGTGAGGTAGTGGAAGGTGCCTAATTTTTCCACCTTTGATTTTCAAGGTCAAAACCAAGACGCCATCAACTTCGCCAACACTCTTTACTTGAAGGACTCTAATCGTAGACACCCGTTGAGCTGTGTAGGCGAGCAAAGTCAAAATCGTTTTGTTTTGAAGCCCCTGACGAGTGTCTTCGTCGTGTAAATCCAAAATCGGTTTTACTTCTTTGTCTTTGATGCTTGTGCGGACTTTCTTGATGTCGTCAGGTGGTCGCTTCACGGACTCGGCAGGGTTTAGCGAGATGATTTGTTCGTGCCGTAGTTCCTTGAAGAGAGACGAAAGAGCGGAGAGCTTTCTATTTATAGTTTTCGGTGAATGTTCTTTCGCAAACAACCAATCACGATATTTGATAAGATGGGCTGGCTTTATCTCCGAAGGGTGGCTGAACTTGATTTTCTTCTCGTTCAAGAAACCAACGAACTCTTTGAGCGAACCCGAATAAACCGCTTGAGTGCCTTTAGAGAGATGATTTGCGAGCCATCGGTCAAAAACCTCGGGCAGAGCTGTTTTTGGTTCAATGACGGCGACTGACTTTTCATCTTCCTTGATGATTTCCATTTTCAGTTTTCCTCGTTGCCTTTGACGACCTTAAAGCCTTTTCGCTTTTCTTCCTTCGCCATTTGCTCACCGAAACATTCAACCATCTTTTGAAAATCGCTTTTGGGTTTGTCTTCTACGGTGAGTTTCACGAAACCGTGGCGAGTCGCCATTGCTTGAAGGACGAGAATTTGAATTTCACGGTCTAACGAAAAAAAGCCATCAAACGGGTCTCGGTATCCCCAATCCTTCGGTGGCAGTTCATCGCAGAAAAGGCAGTAAGCCCACGAGAGAGCGGTTTGGACTCCACCACTTTGACCGCCATAGCCGAACAGCTCCCAATTGATTGAGTCTCGCTCAATGTTGAGGGCTGGTTCTAAAATCGGCTTTAAGTTCTTGTGCTGGGCGAGAACAAGAACCGCTTTCATATTTGATGATGGTTCGCTCATTGAACCCACCCTTTCATTACTTAATAAAAAATGGATTTTATTAAGTATGTAGGGTTTTAAAAAAGGGGTCAAGTCCCCAACTTCTTTTTGTCCAGTTCGGTCATCGCAAATTGAAAGAACCGTTCGGTCTTTTCGGTTTCAGGGTCTTCTACCAAACAGTCGGCGATGATGTTCCTCACAAATTTTCGGTTTTTCTTGGATAGTTTTTTGCCGTCCAAGTTGATTTCAATAATTCCGTCAGCTTCTTGCTCCAATTGAGAGAGAACTTCTTTTTTAGTTCCCATTATCCAGCTCTTTCACGGCGAAATATACGGCTACCGCAACCGATAAAACTTGAAGAACCTTACAAACGGCATAAAGGCTCATTTTTCTTCCTCCGCTTGCTTGAGGAAGTCTTCATTTGCGACAAGCCGAATAAACTTGTTCCTAACGGCATTCATCACACACCGAACAAAAGAGTCGTCCCCTTCAGCGAAGGGATAGATTTCCCGTGTCTCAATTATTTTTTTAAAAAGAAGACAACCTTCTTCTCCCGTAAGTTCGTCTCTTTTCCATCTCTCAATGTAAGTCGTGAGCGGAATACTTGGGTCAAATGTAGCTCCTCCGATGTGTTTCTCAAGCTCTGCTGTGATTTCGGCTTCAAAATATCCGCACTTAAAAAAGTGAGCGGTATTTCGCCCGAACCTTCCTTGAAGAGTGAAAGCCATTCCTGAATTTGCTAGTTCTTCAAAAAGATAAAGGGTCTCACGGTCGGTTGTTTCGCCGTCCTCCCACTTGAAAATATATGTGGAGAGGTCTTTTTTGATTTCTTCTTTCAGCTTGAGATTAAGCATTTGAACTCCCTTTTACGGCATTCAAATAGTCTTGGAGCTTTTGGAAATCGTCTTTTGTGAAGGCAAACTTGTTGCCGAATGGGGTTCCCATCTCAAAAGAGTCGTCGTGTTGGGATAGCCCTTTTTCAATAGTTTCCTCAAGCCAATCAAGCGGAAGACTCATCATTGGATTGATGAGCGGAACACCGCTTATGAGAACGGTCTCACACACATTGACTGATTTGTTTCCTTTCTGGACAAGAAAAATCATTTCGTGTCCGTTTTCCTTTTCAAAGAAAATCGCTAAAACTGCCCCTTTTTCTCCTAGGGGTTTGATACTGACTTTGTTCATACTCTCTCCTTATTGGTTATTGTTTATTTTCTTGAGTTCATTGCTTCCCTCACTTTTGAAATACCGATTTCCTTTGGAAATCTTGGAAATTTTCAAAAAATAATTTTCAGTGCTTTTTTCTATTTGTGTCGCTCTCTGTGTTCGCCAATATCGCTTCCGCTATCCATCTGTTCAGGACTTCAAGTCCTTCGTTGTCGTTGATTTGAACAATCAAAAACTGAAGAGCGATATAGGCAATAAAGCTGTCGTTCCCAACTTGTCGGCGACACCGCTTGAAAAGCCTATTAAGTTCATTCACTACAATTTCCGCACTTTCTCTCATCTCATCTTTGTTCATAAATTCAGTTTCTTTCGTTCCCATATTTCGTCCTTTCTTTGATTAAGTTCGTTCGTTTAAAAAAATCGTTTTTATCAATCCAAAAATTTCCATAGTTCGGCTTGCTCAACATCACTCAACGACTGAAATGCGGTCTCTCTCAATTTGTGGTAGTGCTGAAAAAAAAGTTGAGCCATCTCTGGACGAAATTTAGAAATGGCATTTCCCCAATGACAGGACAGAGTAATCGCCAAGGCGAATTCGCAAGTTTTTGCGGTCATTTTTCCGCTGAACCCGTTGTAAATGCCTTGGTAAAAGCACTCTCTATCCACCTTGATGAACGGCAAACCATTCTTAACGGTGAGAATTACTTTGGCTTGACCACCTACCCCCGTGATGTCGCCGAAATGCTCCAAAGTGTGTGTGAGACAAAGTGCCAAATCAAAACTCAAAAGCTCATAGCGTGAGTCTTTTGGATATTGGACGCAAATCTTGCGACCATCGTTTTCTCTTATATCCACAACCGCTGAACCCGTTGTTTGTTTGCCCCTTTTCTTATCTACCTTTGCTTGTTTTCGTCTTTCTGCTCTATTCATTGCGAACCTCCTACAATAAGAATAAGGCTTTTGGAGGTTCCCAGAAATTTCCGAAAGTGTGCTATTTACTTTAATGATTTCAATGCTATAATGCTTATTACATAAATAAGTTGGGCTTGTTGAAATGTCTCAAAAATGTCGGTTTTGCGGAGGAACGAATAGAATAAAAAATAACGGCACCTACTCCGTTTTAAATGGAGGAAAGGAGCTTGTTGTTGCTCGTTTCTATTGCGGAGGCTGTGGGAAGAGCTTTAGCGAACACACCGCTGTCGGATTAGGGTGGAGAGATAAAAAGACCGACAAGCTAACCTACCGACGATTTGAAAGCCGTTATCGTAGGGATAAACGAGAGAAGGTCTATTCCGCCATTGATGATTACATCACGAGCTACGGATTTCCGAAGCTAGACGAATTAGTTTCGGAGCTTCACATCAGTCCAAAAACTTATTACCGATATTTGTCGGAAATGGCTTCCCGTTTTAAACACGACTTCTCTAAAGAGCGAAAAGCTCTCCAGCTTCAAGATGTTCTTTTACTGGAATGGACGAAGGTTCATCGCATAAAGAAAGAAAAAATCAGCTTTCTTTTACTCATAGACCTCAACTCAAAAGTCATTTTTGACTTCTTCTTTTATCAAAAGAAGCTACCGAGAACTTATCCTGTCCTAAATGAAGCCACCTTTGAACAAAAGGCTCTTTGGTTTGGGCAACACACTTACAACAGTCCCCTTGTTGAGCGACATCTGCTTTTTCTTGGCACTCAATATCCGAAACTCAAAATCCAGCTCGCTTGTTCGGATTATTTGAAAAAAAGGCTTATGAAAGCCAATCCATCACTCTTTGGAAATGCCGACCGAAGAACCCTCGTTAAATTCCGCTCGGACATTCGGGACTACGGAATGAACAGAGTGATGGCTTTTACTTGGACTCTTCACGGCAAAAAACTTTTAGCGAAAAGAGAGTCGCACTGGGAAACAAGGCAGAAAATTAAGGATACCTTCAAGACTCTCGTTGCTGTCTATAACCGCCATCAATATGAGTCTTTTAAAAGAAAGTTGAAAACCACTCACCGACGAAGAAGCCAGCAAAAGAAGGCTGTTCATATCGTCCGACGAAAAAGAGCCGAGAAACAGGACTAGCGATATTCGGAGAGCGAATAAACCTTCGCTATGGGTTTTGGGCGGTTCCACTCCTGAAGTAGCTCGGAGAAGTTTGTTGAAGCTGAAAACGGTGAAGAAGGGCTAAAAGTCCTTGAAACTCTCTCACCTGTTTTCGTTCTCACCGATGTTCAAATGCCTAAAGTGGACGGCGTTGAGTTTTTAAAGAAAGCCCGAGCGAAATATCCGAACCTACCAATTTTTGTAATGACGGGCTTCTCTCCCTACTCCGAAGAGGAAATCTTGAGCTTCGGAGCTAACGGCTACTTTGAGAAGACCACCGCTTTTGCCGACGCCTTGGCGAAAAAGTCTGCGACCCTTTCGGCTTAAAATCTGTAAATCAGGTGTTTCATTTTCCGAAACCACCGCTTGAACCTTGCCTGATTTAGCTCCGAACACACTTCCTGAACCTCCTGAATGTCCCTCTCAAGCTGGGCTTGTGGCACATTCGGATATTTTCTTTGAAGGTCTTGAAGGTTCATCGCCAAACAATCACGGTCGTAAGCCGACAAGTATGCCTTATCCATTTTGTTCCTCTATCGGCTGACTGAAAAACATCACCGTATTGATAGGGCTGAACCACAAAATGTTGGCAAGAGTGTCCTTCGTCATTCGCACACCGTCGTAATAAATTTCTCCGTTTTCGCTATGAATGACCGCAAGGTGATTTGCCATTTTTTTAGCTTCATCACCTTTCTGTTTTGGCACTTCCAAAATACAAAGTGCGATTGCCCCTTGGAGAAGTCTTCGCAATCCAATTGCCCAAAACACTTCCTCATTCATTGCTGATGGATTGAGAACCAAAGCCTTCCAACCATTGAAAATCGGGTGCTTGTCTATGAAACCCATCGCACTTTCAAAAGGAACCGATAGGTCTTCTTGCTCCTCAACACGGGTCAAAACTTCGTTCATAAGAATGTCGTAGGCGGTTTGTTCCAAATCCCGACCCATTCTTTTCTTTGCGAGAATTAGCAAATTTAGAAATGTGAGCGGACAGCACCCTATCGCCCGTGGGTCTCCGTTTTTTTGCGGAGTCTCACTCATTACAGCATAAATCGGCTCTTTGTCGGTTATCGTCTTGAGGTCTTGGAATTTTACGGCTTTCATTTTAGACCTCCGCCTTCGGTGCTGGGTGAAGGAAATAAGATGAAACCTTGCCTCTTAACTCTTTCAGGTTTTCGCTGAAAAGTGCTTGCTTGGCACCTCTAGCTTTGTCCGTTTCTTTGAAGTGTTCCCCAAGTCGTTTGACCTCTCTCACCTCTTCAGTTTGCTTTGCTTGCTTCTCCAAAATCTCCGTTATGAAATCTCTATTCAACGAACTCATTTTTTAACCCTCCTTTTTGGCTTTTGTTTTTTTGTTCCTTTCTTAAATGGATTTTTCCAATCCGTTAGACCCAAGAGTTGGCGGATTTTCTTTGGAAAGTAGGCTCTTTTCTTAATTTCCTTGAAAACAAGCTCCTCAATCGCCAAAAAATCTAATTCGGGCTTTTTAAAAAGTGCCGTAAGCTCCGTGTCCTTACTCTTCGGAGTCAGCCTCAAATCAAGATGATAAATTGGCTCTTTGGGCATTTCGGAAAGCCCTAGAACACCAAGAAAAAGATTGATGTATTCTCCGTCCCTATCCTCTTTGACTTCTTTCATTTGAACGGTCTTGTTGTAGCCCGAAATTTGGCACCGTGAGTTTCCAGCAAACACCCTTCCCCATTTGCCTTCGTGAAGTTCGGGACGGACCTTTAATTTTCCGAACTCACTCTTAAATAAAAGTTCCTCTTCAAATTTGCCCTCATATTGAAACTTGAAGCTCACATCAACTCGGGAAACCGAAAATGAATGGTTCTTCTCCAAAAAGAAGGCGACCGCTTTTTGAAGTTTCTCTTTCCAATCGGGCTGAAGAAAAAATTTACCCTTAAACTGAACCTCCGCTTTCTCAAAATACGGTAGCCAATAAATCGTCTTGTTGTCGGCGACATAAAACTTCTTATTTGAAGTGATGAACGGCTGACCAACCGACGAACTGACCCCGATGGCTTGGAAGAATTGATGTCCAACCACATCAAGGGTCATCAAGGTGGTTTTACTTTCCATTCCGTCTTCGTCTTTGGAATGTATCGTAAGATTTTTCTCTAAAGGTCTGCTCACTATGAGAGTCAAATAGTCGGGTCGGCGGTCTATCATTTGCGACCTCCAACTTCTTTGGAGAGCAAGTTGATAAAAGGAGTCCGCAAGAAACTATATTTCTCCGTATCAAAGAAACAACTTTTCCCAAGTCGTGGGCTGATAAGGTCGTTCGTTCCAATGACCGTTTGAGAAACCTTGTCGTTCTCAACTTTGTTGATGACCCGTGTAGAATAGATGATGGGACTTAAACCCACTTCATCAACTTTTGCCGAATGGGAAATGACCCAAATTACGAAAAAGGCGTATCGGTAAAGCCTTCCTGCCGTATTGATTTCACGAATTAAGTCCTGAATGGGAGCTTTTAATTCATCGTCTTTGCCGTAAAGTTCGGCTTTCAAGAATGCCGAAGCGTCGTCAAACAAGTAGAGCCGTGGTGTGTAATCCAACTTTCGTTCTTGAACGAACTTGAAAAACTCCTCTTCACTGACATTCTCTTCGGCAAGTTTCTGCCTAATAGCTTCAATCTCTGCTTTGTGTTGCTGAATTTCCGAAAGATAGGCTTCAACTTGTTCCACCCGTGAGCAATCAAAGTAATGTAAGTCCCAACCGAACTTTGCTTTCAAGTTGTTGTAGGAGTTTTTCGGAGCCAAAACCAAAACACGAATTTTTGCTTTCCGAAGAAGAACCCAAAGCCGTGCTAAAACAAAAGTAGTCTTCCCCGACCCTGCCCGTCCTGATGTGAAGTGATTGCTATTTGGAATTGTGAGGTCTTGATTGACCAATAAATCAGTGTGGAGTTTTCCGTAATCGTCAAATCCTGCGGGAACCTCAAAAGGCTGAAACTTGTCGGCAATCTCTTCCGTCAAAACAAAGCTATCGGGCATTTTGCTTTGATAAAAAACAACTCCCTTTGTCGGGTGCGGTTCTACTTTGAAAAAGAATTTCCCAAAGAAGGTGTTAAAGGCTTCCAATTTCGTTTCAAAGTAGTCGCTAGTTTTTGAGTAATTATACCCGTAAAGATGAAGGTTCCCGTCTCTCCACTTGAATTTTGGATAGTGGATTTTCGCAAGAGCTTTTGTCTTTCTATCGGTTCCCTGACGAAGCACTTTCTCTTCACTATGAAGTCCCAAGTCTTCGTAAAACCGTTTGAGTTTTCGTCTCTTGCGACTCCAAAAAAAGAAAGCAATAGCCCCAACGGTAAGAAGGAGAACGACCGCTAGAGCTATGCCCATCGGGAAGTGATTTGTTGAAATCAAACTTCCCGTTTTCATTACTTCTTCTCAACCAAACCAAGAATTCGCTCAAAAATCATTGGCTCTGCTTTTTTGTTTTCCGCAACGAAGGTTCCGTATTCAATTTCAAAGTCGTAAGCCATTCCCAACTTTTCGGGCTTCACTTTTGACGGAATTCGTTTGTAGGTCAGTGTCGGGTCGCCATCACGGTCTAACTCCTCCACTTTCACTTTGAGTTTGTGGATAAACCCATTCGCTTTTTGCTTGTCGTTCTTGTTTTCCTCCACACGGATTACGGTCATTTTTCTCTGTGCTTTTTCCATTTTTGCCTCCTTAATTCGGCAGTTTTTTGTTTGCTGAAACCGACACCTCGCCGATTTCTGTTTTGTTAAATGGAATTTCCACGGAGCTGTTTTGAAGAAATATGAAAAATAATTTTAAAAGGTCGTTTTCCGACCCTTTCAGGGTGCTACGCACCGTCGCTTCTAGATGAAGCCGACGGTTGCTACGCTTGTTTTGTTCTGTTTTGTTTGGTTTTGACTGCTATTTTCGGAGTGTCTGGACGAATGGTAAAAAAGAAACTCGTTTAATGCGGTTCCTTTGCCCTCTGTTGAGTTTTTATGGGTTACCGAGTGTTAGGTGGCTACCTAGCCACAAAAACGCTCTAATCGCCTTTTAAGAGGTTACAGGCTGGCTTCGGATTTCTGCGATTTCTTGTATTCGTCCAACCAAAGACGATAGCCCATTGAACCTTGTTCAAAACTTTTGATGTAAGAGCTGTTCGGCTTGAAGGCTTCAGCCTTTTCGGGAAAGTCTCGCTTGAAGGCTTCAAACTCTTCGGCAAGTTTCTGGGCTTCAAGTTCTTCCCGAACCTTCCGCAACTCCGCTGTTCGTGTTTGAACCTCGGCAAGTTCGGCTTGTTTTTGAGCCAGATATTGCTGGGAAATGTATCCGCCATTTCTCACAGCTCCAAAGAAAAGCCCCATCACATTGCCTGTTTTAGATTTTACGAGGTTCTTTTCTAGGTCGTGAGCAAATCCCCAAAGAGAGTCCTCAAGGGCTTCTTGGTCAATAGTGCCAGCTTTTAGCAATGACCGAAGTTGGTTGATTGGAATTTGCCCTTTCAGTTTTTCGGGAATGTTCAACCAAACAGGGTTCTCTTCCGTAGTTGTTGTATTTTTTAATTCTAACTCTTTAATACTACTACTAGGAGACGGACTTTTGTTCAGTGTATTGTTTAGTTTCTTGTTCAGTTTGTTGTTTAGTTTTGAGTAGGTCAGCAGAAAATCTTTGTGAATTGCGACCCGAATAATCGCACCTCTTCCGCCTTTTGGAGCGAAGACCTCAAAGTATCCGTCCAGCTTTAACTGACGAACCGTGGTCTTAATGCTTTCTTTCTTGATTTGAGCGATTTCACTCCAAAGGTCATAAGAAAGCTCAACCTCGTCGTCGCCACTATCAAGAGCCAAGTCATAAACCGCAAACACGACCTTCTTGCGATTTCCAGTAAGTCCAAAGAGCTTCTGTTCAACCTCACCAGACAAAAGATTTTGTTCAGTTTTGTTTTGTTTAGTTGTGTTTAGTTCCTTGTTTGGTTTCTTGTTCAGTGTAGTGTTCGGTTTTGTTTGCTCTTGTTCAGTCTCGCCCAAAGTCCTTGTTTGGTTTTGTGCTGTTATTTGTTCGGTTCTGTTTAGAGCTATGTCTTGTTTTGTTGTGTTGAGTTCTGTTTTGTTATGTTCAGTGTTGTTTTGTTTTGTTTGGTTAGTCTCTTCAACAAAATCAGCAGACAGAGCAGTTTTAACCGAAGCCTCTTGAGGTGGAGTTTTCGGAGCCTCAAAAACCTTCTTGCGAGGGACTAGGGTGCCTTTAAACGAATTATCAAAGGGATTATGCTTCAACGACATTCACTGCCTCGCTTGCTAAAACCTTCTCCCATAAGGTTTTGATTGCCTCGTAGTAATCGTCAGCGAGGGGACTGGTCGGAGCATACTCAAGAATGCCTTTTCGCAATGTTAGGGCTTCCTGTGCCAATGCTGACCGCCGAATCGGAGTCGGCAAGACATTCTCTGGGTATTGGTTCAAATAAGAGCCGTAAATCTGCTGGCTGATTTTTGACTTCTCTAGAAATTGAGGGACGAGGAAATAATTATCCCACTCAACTTTCATTGCCTCGGAAAATTCTTGAATGTTCGTCGTGTGGTTTTTGAGGGCTTGATAAGACCCAAGCTCACAACCAATCGGCGAAATCACCGTAGTCGCACAAACGAGGCTGTTTTCAATCAAAGCATTCCAGTTCGGTGAATTATCAAAAAGAATGACCGAGAAATCTTGGAGCTTTGGAAGAAGTTTGTCTTTGAACACATACTCTTTACGAGTTTGGTAGCGGAGCGATTTCTCTAAAGTGTTCAGCGATGAATTTTCAGGAATAATAAACAGGTTTGGTAAATCCGTCGGTAAAATCACTTCTTCAAGAGGCACATTTTCAAAAAGAACCTCGTAGAGTCCTGCTCTTTCCGTCATTTGGTTAGCTTCTTCTAGGCTCTCAACCGCAACAGGCGGAAGAGTGTAGTCGGTAATCGTGCCTTGAAGGTCTAAACCGATAATCAGGATTTTGGATTTTTCGGCAGAGAGTTTTTTGACTGATGAGATGGCAAGAGTGCGAGCGAGGTTGTAGCAAAAACTGCTTTTTCCGACTCCACCCTTAGAGAGGAACACATTGAGAATTTGTTGCTCTTTACAATTTCCGAGGAAACCAAACTTCTTACCAATGTCGGGCAATTGTTCAGTTTGCCACTGACGAACACTGGTTTTTCCTCGCTGAATACGACTCGCTTTCGGGATTTCTCCTCGTTCCTCGGCATTGAGGACAGAGAGAGGACTTTTATATTTTTCCTCTACACGGAAGATTTTTTGAATATCTGCGGTCGTATATGCTGTTTTTTCCATTTCCCCTACCTTATAGGTTTCCGTCTCAATTTAAGACGAAAGCCTATAAAGATTGAATAACGGGATTTTCAATTTTACAAGAGTAATCAACGACTTATATTTTCGCCTTGAGTCATTTGACTGAAATACCCATTTAAGCTATAATGGCTTATGTGGCTGTTTAGGCTATTTGGAGGACTTTATGAAGAAGATTAGTGCGACCGAAGCAAAAGACAATTTCGGTGAGCTGATTGATACCGCTCAAAAAGAACCCGTGGAAATTCAGAAGAAGGGTCGTGCGGTTGCCGTTGTCGTTTCTCTTGAAGAGTTCAAACGGCTTGAGGCTTTGGAAGACAGTTGGTGGGCAAACGAAGCTCAAAAAGCTCTCAAAGAGGGAATGCTTGGGCAGAAAGAGAGCGAGAACCTTCTCGCTGGTCTCTTGAATGCTAAAGATTGAAATTTCAAAGCGGTCGGCGAAGTTCCTTCAAAAGCTCAACCCTAAACAGGCTCGTCAGCTCGCTACAAAAATCCAAGAACTTCGTTCCAATCCCGAACCTCACGACTCTCAACAGCTAAAAGGCTTTGCCCCTCTTCGCAGAGCTGATGTTGGTGAGTATCGCATTGTCTATGTCGTTGAAGAGGACACTGTTAAAATCGCCCTCGTCGGCAAAAGAAACGATGACGAGATTTACAAGCAACTTAAGAGGCTTTGATTTTCCCGAGTCTCTTTTTCTTGTTTTGTTCTGTTCTGTTTTGTTTGGTTTCTAGCCAATTGCTCCTTTCACGACCGCAAAAATCGCCCGACCAAATGGGAGCTTCACTTATTCATCTTCGTTCCAAATTCTTTGGCACTAGCCGATGACCGCTCGCCTCTGTTCGTAATTCGTTTATTTCGGGCGATGTTTTGCTCATTTGTTCCGCCCCACTACCTCCAAGTTTCTGCGAAAGGTAGATGGGTCAAACAACAAAACCCACAGGAGCAAAAATATGGCTAAACAAGCTAAAAAACAGACCAAGGTTCAAGAAGAGAAAAGAGAATACAAATCAAATGTTATTCAGTTCTCTTCAATCAAGAAAACTCGCACAGGAATTGCCGTTTTCGTTGGGCGAAATGTCCTTTTCATCAACGACGGACTTTTGAAATACATCAACAACAAGAAGGCTTCCTAACGGAAGCCTTCGGGCTTTTTAGAGGTTCGGACAATGGAAAACTACAAACCTGTTCTCAAAGAAATTCTTATCTACCGCAAGCGTTATGCGAAACAGGTCGTTTATGTCCTGACCATCTTCAAAGACGGGTCTTGGAGTTTCCGCTAATCAATCTTCGGAAAGGAGCCTTCTCGGGTTTTTTCTCTCCGAAATCTTTTTTTAAGATTGGCTAATGAAATCGGTATTTGACCTTTATGGAGGTCAAAATGACTAAATCACAAGCCCGACTCGTTGCCCTTATTAAGAAAAAAGCAATTCTTGAGATGTCCGTAGAATATCGGAACAACAAAATTACCGTGGAAGCACGACACCTGAACTACGATGAACAAGCCGAATTCAAAAAAATTCGCCCTTACCTTATCCGACAGTTTCGCCATCTCTTTGAAGAGAATGAACTCAAAAAGAACCGCCGAAACTCCATCACTTTTCTTTGCTACCCAAGTGGCGGTGTCGTTATGACTCAACCTCTTTGGTATTACTTTGAAGAAGGACAGTTTTCTTAGGCACCGATTTTTATTGGTATGTCCATTGCCTTACAAATGAAGAATAAAACGGGCAAGCTCGGATACCGTTGCTGTTGCTCTATAAATTGAATGGTCATTACCGCCAAGTCCAGACTTTCAGCCAGTTGCTCTTGAGTCAGTCCCATCTCTTTTCTGCGAGACTGAATGACAACCGAGATATTTTTGAGATGAGCCTCAACTGCTTTTCTGTGTTTTGGTGGAACCTTTTCTAATCTTGTTCCCACCCAATCATTATTTAAAGTCCTTACTAAGAGTAACACCTACTCTAAGTAAGTATTGTGGTCCTGAATTGGCTTTAAGTTGTTGAGACCAGATACAATTCGGTGAATAATTAAGTATGTTCCTTAGAAAGAAATTTGCCCTGACATTATTCATTTTTGCCAGCCTTGGAGCCGACTTGTGCTGGGCTGAAAAAATATCGGAGAGCGAAATCGCTTTCCAAAATAGTTCAATTCATTTTCAAGCCACTAAGACCAAATCAAAACTTACCTTTTCCGACAATCTTGGCTCTCGTAGCTTAGACATCAAAAAATGTAACAAAAAGGTCGTAGATAATTTCTGGCAAGGGCTAATTAATTCGGTCAATTCTCTTCAGGCTACGAGTGCCAAAGGTAGACTTCCGTCCTCAAATGCTTGGGTAAAATACGAAGGTATTAAATTTCAAGTTTTAGATTTTGAGCCAGCCATTCACTTTTTTAATAAAGTTCCAAATAACTCGCACATTCTTTTTTCCGAGAGCAA
>Ga0255175_1000613_pt1 | contig 14466 bp, 11 predicted proteins | sample Atl_Atl_RepC_8d_FD_183628 | JGI IMG/M metagenome (GOLD analysis project Ga0255175, IMG submission 183628) | Freshwater microbial communities from Altamaha River, Georgia, United States - Atl_Atl_RepC_8d | ecosystem: Environmental > Aquatic > Freshwater > River | place: USA: Georgia | collected...
GGTTTTCCGTCCCTGTGACCACGATTGACCAGGTTTAGAGCGCACGAAATTAGGCCTGCGCTAGCCAAAAAACCGCTTTTATTTTGCCTTTTTATGTTCTTCTAGACGCTGTCTTAGTATGTTTGAACCGCCAACTCTGACGTTTATAATGCCATTATAATAGTCATCTGACTCTAAAACCCTGCGTTCAAACTGCTCTCTAGCCTCTAAATATGACATTTCTGCCTTGGATTTGCAAAGATAAAGTATTTCTCTTGTGAATTTTTCCGGACCTAGTGCTTGGACGTCTGCGTTTAACCTATCAGATGAACCAAAGTAATCGCGCCAATCGCTTTCTACTGTGCTTCTTCTTTTAAGTTTTTTGCCTTTGAGTGGTGGTTTCGTGCGTTTAAACTGTGCTAGTTTCTTGCCTATGTATTTTTGTCCGGTCTGTGTATTGGTGATGAGATAAACAAAGCCAATGTAGCCTTCTGGTATGTCTTCTATTATTTGATTTTGATAAGTCCACTGCACTCACTTAGTTAGTTTTGGCGGTCGACCTAGCTTGCCTTTTCTGGCTAATTTACGAGCCTCTCGTTTTTCCTGTATTTCTACTCGCCTTTTTGATGCCTCATTGCGTATTTCTGATAGCCAATACCGTGCCTTTATACCTGCTTCATCAGAGCCTTTGTATTCGAAGCGTTCCTGCCATTTAAAATATTGCTGAAACGCTTCGATCATCTTATCATGAGAGTCTGTGCTCATTCTAATATTTCGATATCAGTTGAATAACTAGTAAACCCATTTTCTTTAATCACTTTTAATACGTGGTTTACACGATTCATTAGTTCGTCTTTGTGAGAAATCAAGAATACATTCTTCTGTCTTTCTCTGGTCATACGCTTTAACACAGCGATTGAACTTTCAACACCGCTGGCATCCATGCCTGAGTCTACTAATTCATCGATAAACAATAAATTGATCGGACGATACAAGTTTTCCCATACATCACGGAATGCCCAGCTTAGAGAAAGAATCAATCTATTGCGCTCTCCACGGCTTAGGTTATCAAAGTCTAGATCTTGACCAAGCTGTGTGATGATCACAGACAGATCGTTTTGAAATTCTACGATGTGTGGTAAGCCAATCTTGTCGAGATAGTAGGTTAACCGTTGATTTAAGAATGCTAGGTTTTGATCTATGATGCGTTTACGAACAAACGAGTCTTTGTTAGTCAGTAGTTTATGTAAGAACTCCTGATGATCTTTAACCTTAGTTAGATCGTTAACATGATCCCAGTTAACTTCTTGTAGAGCAGTATTCTTTAATTCTTCGATCTGTTCGTCATAGGGATTTTCTTCAGCTTTCTTAAGCTCTAGATCTTTGTTTAATCCGTCTATGGTGTTTTTATGATTTAATGCTTCTTCTAAATTGTCGTAAATTACCTTAGGACAATCAGTAGGATCGCCTAACAGTAATAGTGCTTCGTTGAGATCTGCTAGTTCTGACTGATGTTCTTTGAGAGACTCTCGGCTTTCGTTGACCTGTTTGTTCTTAGATTCAACCATGACATTATGTTTCTCGTCATGCAGATCCTGTCCGCAGCTATGACACTTATGATCAGCTAAGGACGCCAGCTCTTTTGTCAGCTTATCAAAAACTTTCTGCTCTTTATCGATGGTAGCAGTTTGTTTTGCGATCAAACTTAATAGACCATCTCTTTCTTTTTTGTTTTTAGTCCACTCAACCAAAGCCCTTTGATTAACTATTTCATGTTCGATATCGATATCGCTTAGATGATCAATACTTTTTAATATAGTTTCGATACTTTTTTCTTTTGTGTCGTTCCAAAGCCTTTGTTTTCTTTCTAGGCTTTCAATGCTCTGTTGAATACGCTCGTTACTAGCCTTGATAGTTTCAATTTTAGTATTTTCCGCAACTATAGAATCTTTAGTTGCCTTGATCTGTTCTTTTAATGTTTCTGCTTTTTCGGATAACTGTGTAATTCCTAGTAATTGTTCAATGATGCTACGCTGATCAGCCGCTTTCATTGATAAGAAAGGTTCAGTGTATGTGTTCAACGCCACAAGATGCTTAAACATTTCGTGGCTCATTTCTATAACATCTTCAATAGACTTCTGTGTTTCTCTAGAATCACCTTGACTTTCGTCTAGATCTTGTAATTCTTGTTCTTGTCCGTTGATACTAAACTTTAGTAAGTTAGGTTTACGACCCCGCTCGATGTGATACTCTATGCCATTTTTTTCAAATGTCACAGTTGCTAACATCCCTTTGCCGTTAATCTTATTGATAAGATTATCACGCTTGATGTTAGTTAAGGCTTGACCGTAGATTGCATAACTTAGTCCGTTGATGATTGTAGTTTTGCCTGTGCCATTTCTGGCGCCCGAGTCATCACCTCCTAGATCTAAATTTTCACCTAAAACCAAAGTTAATTGCCCACGGTCAAAGTCGATGGCCTGGGTTTGATTACCCACGCTCATGAAATTTCTTACAGTAAGATTTTTAATCTTAATCATAGTTCTTTATAAATCTCCATTAGCAGTGCTTTATCGTAGGTCTCGCTTTCAATAGCATTGATTTGATTCATGACAATCGTATCAACAGATTCAAATTTAATATCGATGGGAACTGAAGCACTTTCAACTTCTACTTTTTCGGGAATTAACATCAATTCTCGTAGATTGTATTGAGGAATAAATGTATCTCTAATGAAATTAGCTTCTTCAAAAGAAATAGGAAGGTCGATAGTTACGCGGCAATGCATCTTTTCACGCAGTAACTTATCCGGTGCGTCGATGATCTGACTAAGTTTGTATGTTCTATATATCGGTTGAGCGGGCCAAGTTTTATACTCAGGTTTCCCACCCCACTCTAACAGCATCATACCACGCTCGTCGTCTCCGGCATCCGCATAGTTGTGCGGAAAAGCATTGCCGATATAAACGACTTTACCTTTGTGCTGACGTTTATGGAAGTGACCAGTGAACACGTATTCTTGATTAACAAAATGTCCATCCTGTAATTGCCCGTGATCCGGCATCTGCACCATGGCATTCATATAAAAATGCGGTAATTCTAAATGACCAAAGATGTATCTGCTTTTGATCTTAGGAACTTTCTGCCACTCGTCCCCGACAAGCCAAGGCATGATAGTTACATCACCTTCTGTAAAAATGTCTCTGATAGGGACCACATTAGGAAACAGGCGCATAAATTCAACAGAGTTAATCTCACGCTTGTCTTTATAGAATAGATCGTGATTGCCTAGTATGAAATACACACGTTCAAAGTTTTGACTTAGATGTTCTAGATTAGACAATGTATAATTCATTGTGCTAACATCTGTGGTTGAGCGATTATGATGCCAGTCACCTAAGAAGATACAGGTTTCTGCACCCTCTTTTCGAGCAGTTTCGCAGAACCATTTGACAAACTCTTCGCAGTCGATGTTATGTGTTCTACTACCGCTCTTTAAACCAAAATGTATATCTGTAAAACAGGCCGCTTTTTTGAATAGATTCATAGAATTATAATAACTTTATTAAGAGAAAATGTCAATCCCAATCCGACGTATCAATAGTAACCGGTGCAGATGGTGCTCCGCCACCACCGGAATTTTGACGAGTCCAACTTGGGTTCATTCCGTTCATTTCAAGAATGTCGTCTCGAATGTTTTGATTGCGCTTCTCAATGTTGATAATTCTAACGAATGAATTAGTGACAGCAGCAGTATAGTAAGCAAAAGGATTATCAGATTTGCTCTCATCGAATTGTAGTCCTATTTGAGTTAGTTGAAGAATAGCTTGACCTTTCATTTCATCGTTATAGGTATAACCACGAACGTTGCCTCGAGTAGCATATCTTTCGCAGAGTTTCAAAAACATACGAGCTAGATTGTCAGTCATCTGCCCGTGGTCCTTAGAAAATGTTCCAGTTTTTAGGCCGCCTTTCCAATGACTCTTTCCTACTAGTATTAGGTTGTCGTTGTCGTCAAACTTCCAATGTTGGAACGGAGGAAAGTTTACTTTCTCGTGACTGTCTGCGGTATTTTTCAAAGTCTTTTTACGACCCGGTGCCAAGGGAACATGTTCAAACGTCATAATGCGGAAAACTACATCTTGCTTGGCAACTTTTTTATAATCGATTTCGAAGTCTTTTGCGCTGAGCTTTTTGCCTTCGGCTAGCACGGCAGCTTCGTGCGCTTTCTTAGAAAGTTTCGCTGCTCGGTTTCTTTTGGCTTCTGCTATTGTTCTAACATTGATTTTTTCTAAGCTCGTAACAATTAGGTCATATTCGCTGTATTCTTGTTTAGTAAAGGAACAATATGTGTTTTTACTAAGGTGTATCTCTCTTAAAAGGTCTTTGTTGGTTAGGTATTTTATCTTTGGTGGTGCATTCATATATTAGAATTCTCCTATTTAAATTATAATAGCATATTTTTACTAAAATAAATAGAGTATAACATTAGGAATTTACTCAAAATGGCATTATCTATTAATCCTATCGCACAGCTAGTAGCCCAGGTTTCCAGTTCCATTTCTCAGGCTACGAATCAAGCACAGGCATCTCTACCGCAAGTCGGCGATGCTCTAACTAAAGCCAACTTAGATTCAAAAGTATCACAGTTAAGCGGAGGATTGAATAGCGGCTTAAACGGTCTTTCCGGTGGCGCAGATAAGTTGTTGGCCGGTGCCAAATCCGCACTAAACGGTGTATCGGGTGTAGCGTCGAGCTTACCCGGTGGTGGTGCTTTAGGTAGTTTACAAAGTGTCACAGGTAGCATCAGTAATATCACCGCAGACATATCTGGAAGCATCAGCAAATTAACCGGCGGAAATTTAGCAGGCGGGTTAATGGGACTTGCAGGCAGTATTTCCAAAGGTGCTGGAATGTTAAACAATATTCTTAGCCTCGGTAGAGGAGCGAATCTTCCTAGTGGCGGTGAATTATTTCTAAAACAAGGAACACCGATCCAATTATTTCCTGGAACTAAAGGAGATTGGAGAGTAAGGATTAACTGCCAATGGAATATTTTCAACTCACCAATATTTAAACCTTTAGAAAGAACCGGGGGCGTCGTTTGGCCATATAATCCAAGCATCACTGTAAGCACCAAGGCAGAATATAATTCTATCAGCACAATACACAGCAATTATCAGATGTATGGTTATAAAAATAGCACAGTAGATGATATTCAGATTTCTGGAGAGTTTACCTGCGAAACAGAAACAGATGCAGCCTATTGGATCGCAGCCACAACATTTTTTAAGACAGCTACAAAAATGTTTTTTGGTGAAGGAGCGTTGGCAGGTAATCCACCGTTGGTGTGTAATCTAACGGGATATGGTTCTAGTGTGTTTGACAAAGTGCCTGTGATTATAAAATCTTTCAGTGTAGATCTTAAAGAAGATGTAAATTATATTAACTGCAATGCATTTAACACTAATACCTGGGTTCCTGTGGTCAGCACAATTTCTGTAACAGTGGCCCCTGTATACAACAGACGTAGACAACGTAAGTTTAGCCTCGAACAATATTCAAGAGGAACTCCAAGCAATGGAGTAGGATATATTTAATATGGCACAATATAGTCAATCAAGTCCTTGGGCTAATACTTCGCAAAACAATTTGTATCTTGAATTGTTAGATATACGACCAGTCCCAGCCGAAGCAGATGATTTCAGATATGTGATCGAAAGCCAATATAGACATAGACCGGACCTATTGGCATATGACCTTTACGGTAATTCTAAATTGTGGTGGGTTTTTGTTCAGAGAAACATGGGAGTAATTAAAGATCCTATATACGATTTCGAAACCGGAGTAACTATCTACATTCCTAAAAAATCTAATCTGGAAAAGTTTCTAGGAGTCTAAGATGTTTAGAAATCTTGGCAAAACAATTACAGATCTAGTAAAACCGGACGGAAGCGGTATATTACCTATACCTGGTGCAAACTCTATTTCTAAAGGTGCTGCTTCAGTAGTAACAGGCTTAGCCGCAGGTAAAGCTACAGATTTGTTAAAAGGTGGAATTTCTACTGTGCTTTCAAAAGCCGGAATGTTCAACCAATCTACTACCTCTCCACCAAACATAATTAATAATCCTCTAGAAAATTTTGCTCACTATGCTCCTATTTGGACCTTTGCTTGTTTAGAGCCTAAGCAGTTTAATAACCCAGCAAGCTATAGAGGAAATCCGGCAGCACTTAAACATGTGGTATTTGCATCAGGCGGTCGATTTGACAGTCAGCGTGTAAACACCATTCACGGAGCTCCTGAATATTTTATCAATAATTTTGTCATGGAGACTGCAATCTCCCCATCTAACAAAGCTGGAAACTCGAACGCATTTAAATTTACATTTGATATCATAGAACCACATAGTATGGGACTGTTATTGCAGAGTATGCAAAATGCTGCGGTCAAAGCAGGCTATAACAATTATCTTAATAATTGTCCTTTTGTTCTTCGTTTAGATTTTATGGGCTACGACGAAGATGGCAAGATAATGACTTCCGTCAAACCTAAATTTTGGACGGTAGCGTTAACAAAAGTAACATTCTCAGTTAGTGAAAACGGCAGTGTTTATAAAGTAGAAGCGGTGCCCATGAGCCATAAAGGCTTTTCAGACATAACAAACATCCTTTATACAGACGTTAAGATCGCCTGTTCTGAAACAGGACCCGATGCAGGCACGGTCAAAGATGTTTTAGTTTCTGGTGAAAAAAGTCTCTGCGCTTATCTCAATGACCTAGAAGAAAAATATTTCAAAGAAGGACAGATAAAAGTAAAAGATGTTTACGTCATAGAGTTTCCAGAGAAGTCGGATGAATTTTTAAATTCTGCTACGATTCCAGGCATCAGCAGAAAAGCTACATTAAATCCTAACCAACCAGATAATTTAACAGTGGCCGGAAAAAACGTAGCAGTCTCATTAGACTTTGGTTCCAATGATATAGGTAAAGCAGATTTTGGCTTTGATCAAAAATCAGGCGGTAATTATCCTTTTGCTAGATATGGTGATAAAGTTGATCCTAAGACAGGTGTTGTTTCGAGAGATCGTATGCAGATCAATCCCAAGACCCGTGTTTTTCAATTTACACAAAATCAAAGTTTAACATCGATTATCAATCAGGTAATATTAAATTCTGTTTACGCCAAGAAAGCTATCGATCCTAAAAATCTTACACCAGACGGATTCATTAAATGGTGGAGGATCGACGTTCAGATTCAGTTACTAGATCTCGATCCACTGATCGGAGAATATGCACAGAAATTTATTTTCCGTGTGGTGCCTTATCTGGTGCACCATACAATTTTTAGTCCTCCTACTGCTGCCCCTATTGGTTACGACGAAATAAAAAAACAAATCTGTAAACAATACAATTATATCTATACAGGACAAAACGTTGACGTTTTAAAATTTGATATACAGATTAATAATTTATTTTTCACAGGTAAGAACGCTAGTTCAGAACAGAAGAGCGGATCAGTATCTAACCAAGATCAGAAAGGTGTTGCTCCTGACACTGTGAAGAGTGCTAAAACTACACAAGGAGCGGCTCCTACCGCTCAGCAAGCTACTATGGGACGAGCAAGGATTAAAAAAGATCCTGCTACATTAAAAAACATAGCAGGCGGCAATTCTGATAAAGACACAGAACAAAAAATAGCCGAAGCGTTTCATAAATCTTTTATCACAGCCGGTAGCGGAGACTTAGTTAACATTGATCTAGAAATTATGGGAGATCCATATTGGCTAATCGATAGCGGAATGTCAAATTATTTTGCTAGACAGAGCAATAGAAGTAAACTGTTAACAGAGGATGGAACAATGAATTATGAAGGCGGAAATGTATTTGTCTATTTGACATTCAGGACACCGTCAGACATAGATGAAACTACAGGTTTATATCAATGGCCTAGTTCAGGAAAAGAAAGTCCTTTTAGCGGAATATATCGTGTTACAAAATGTGATAATACATTCACTGATGGTATATTCAAACAAAAATTAAAATGCGTTAGACAACCTGGACAAAGTCAAGATTACGGCAAACAGAATCCTAATGCTATCGGCAGTCTAGCCATCGATAAACTTAAATCTACGGCTACAACAATCGTGGGAGAAGTTAAAGATAAATCAACTCCTTCACAAGAATACGCAGTTAACGAAAAAGGCGAAGGACTCTTTTAATGGCACAAGAAAAACGAACCTCCTACTCAGCAAAAGAAACTTCTAATCTAGAAAACGGTCCTTACCTAGCTAGGATCGTAGGACATCTTGATCCTAGTTTAATGGGCAGTTTAGAAGTTACTTTACTTCGAGAACAAGGTAACACTGTTGGCGATGATAATCAAAGTTATGTAGTTCGATGTGCAATGCCGTTCTTTGGTTATACTGCCTTTGAATACATGGGACAAAACGATGCATCTAAAAAGACCATCGAAGGTTATAACGACACACAAAAAAGTTATGGCATGTGGTTCGTGCCTCCGGATGTTGGCGTTAATGTTCTAGTATTTTTTGTCAACGGAGATCCGAGTCAAGGTTACTGGATGGGATGTGTTCCTGCAAAATTTGCTAACAATATGGTTCCTGCTATCGCCGGAACCACCGAAGTTGATTTAGACCCAGACGATAAGAAAAAATATAATACCAAGCAACCGTTGCCTGTAGCTGAAATTAATAAAAAAGTTAATGCTAAAAATCAAATAATAGATCCAGATAAAATTAAAAAACCAGTTCATCCTATCGCAGATAGATTTTTAGAACAAGGGTTATTAGAAGATGATACTAGAGGTGTGGTAACTAGCTCTGCTAGAAGAGAAGCGCCTAGTGCAGTTTACGGAATTTCTACACCCGGACCGTTAGATAGGCGACCTGGGGCTAAAAAGGCTTTGGTTGGTAAACAAGAAGATCTAACAAGATCAACAGTTCCAATAAGCAGACTCGGTGGCACTCAATTTGTCATGGATGACGGCGATGAAAGATATCAACGTAAAACTCCTGCCGCCGAAGGTCCTGTAGAATATGCAGATGTATTAAATGGAGAAAAGGGAGATCCTACAATTCCCTATGGTGAATGTCTAAGACTAAGAACTAGAACAGGACATCAAATCCTTTTACATAATTCTGAAGATTTAATTTATATCGGTAATGCTAGAGGAACATCTTGGGTAGAGTTAACCAGTAACGGTAAAATAGATATCTATGCTAAAGACAGCATTAGCATTCATACAGAAAATGATTTAAACATTAGAGCTGATAGAGATATCAATCTCGAAGCCGGAAGAAATATTAATATGAAAGCGGTCGGCGGTCGCACTCGTATGGAGATGGCACAGAATTGGGAAGTTCTAGTTGGACAAGACGGTAAAATTAGTGTGGGCGGAGTCTACGAACATGTGGCTGTCGGAGATACAAAAATTACAGTAGGTGCTAATTTTGACCTAAGAGTAAATGGAGCAAATAAATTTACAGCCGGAGGCACTACCGATATTAAAAGTGGTGGAAATATTACACAAAGCGGAGCTAGGATCGATCTAAACAGTTTTCCAGCTGTTACCGCCGCAGCAGCCACGCCGATAGAACCTATACCGACACACGACAACGTAGCGACCAGCGTCGATGCAGGTTGGGACAAAAAGTATATCACTGGAAACATCAGCAGTATAATGAAACGTGTGCCAATGCATGAGCCTTGGGCACTTCATGAGCATTTTGCTCCTGCACAACTAACACCGTCTAATACTGACAGGGAAGTATAATTATGGCAAATAAACTTTATAATCAAAAAGTAGTAGCGAACAATACGGCATCTGTGGGCACACAGGGAAATACTAGCTTTGCCTATAAAGGTTTCAACTCTTTAGAAAGTAAAAGAAATTATAAACTTTTTGACGTTGACTTGGTTAAGCAAGATCTAATTAATCACTTCTATATTCGCAAAGGCGAAAAGTTAGAAAATCCGGAATTTGGAACAGTTATCTGGGATATATTATTTGAACCTTTTACAGAAGAAGTTAAAACAATTATCAGTAAAGATGTAGAAGAAATAATAAACTATGACCCACGTATACAGGTAAACGAAATACAAATAGACAGCACAGACCAAGGAATAAGAATACAGGCAGATATCACTTATATTCCTTTTAATATCAATGAAAGAATGACTTTCAACTTTGATAAGAACAATGCTATTATTAACTGACCAGTTTATTTTGTTTGGTAAATATTAGATAGGACCGAAAAATGACAACAACGAGCAGACAAAATAACTTAATTTTAAATCAAGATTGGACTAGAATATATCAGACATTTAAAAATGCTGATTTCAAATCTTACGATTTTGAAAATCTACGCCGCGTTATTATTACCTATCTTCGTGAGAATTATCCAGAAGACTTTAACGATTATATCGAAAGTTCGGAATACATGGCGCTTATCGACGCTGTCGCATTTTTGGGACAGAGTCTTGCTTTCCGTATCGACTTAGCGTCTAGAGAAAATTTTATTGAGTTAGCCGAAACTAAAGAAAGTGTTATTCGACTAGCTAAAATGCTCAGTTACAATGCTAAACGAAATGTAGCATCTCAAGGTCTTTTAAAATTTACCACAGTCACTACAACTGAAGAAGTGTTTGATAGTAATGGAAAAAATTTAGCTCAGCAAATTATATCATGGAATGACCCTACAAATTCTAATTGGTTAGAACAGTTTATTTTAGTCTTAAATTCGGCCATGGCAGATAACACAGAATTTGGCCGTAGTCAAGGATCCGCTACTATCCAAGGAATTCCGACTGAACAATATAGATTCAGAACGATCTCAGCAGATGTTCCTATATATTCGTTCACTAAAACAGTAGCTTCGAGGGGAATGTCATTTGAAATAGTTTCCACAGCATTTAAAGGACAAGAAGTTCCTTATGAAGAGCCGCCAGTTCCCGGAAACCAAATAGGATTCATTTATAGAAATGATGGATCTGGCCCGGGCAGTTCGAATACTGGATTCTTTATGATGTTCAAACAGGGAAGTCTAGAATTAGCAGATTTTTCAATCGAGGTTCCAACTACAAACGAAACAGTCGCAGTTGATGCAACAGGAATCAACAATGACGATGTGTGGTTATTCAACCTAAGTGCTAACGGGATTCAATTAGATCAGTGGACACAGGTCGCAAATTTGGTCGGAAATAACATTGTCTATAATAGTATTTCTCAAAATATAAGAAACATTTATTCAGTAGTAACTAAAGATAACGATCAAGTCGACTTGGTCTTCGCTGATGGCATATACGGCAATTTGCCTCAGGGAAGTTTCCGTGTTTATTATAGAACCAGCAACGGATTATCTTATACAATTTCTCCTAACGAAATGAGAGGTATCAATATTACAATACCTTACATCAATAAGAGAGGAGAAGAACATAACATTACAGTAGGGCTTGCATTACAATATACAGTGGCAACATCTGCACCGGCAGAAGGAATTGACACTATCAGAACAAATGCTCCTGCAAGTTTTTATACACAAAATAGAATGATCACTGGAGAAGATTATAATCTTGCTCCGTTAACCAGCAGTCAAAATATTTTAAAAGTAAAATCAGTTAATAGAACTAGTTCTGGTATATCTAGAAATTTTGATATTATAGATGCTACTGGTAGATACAGTTCTGTGAACGTTTATGCCAACGACGGGTATATCTATAAAGAAGAAACAGAAAAAGTTTTAACCTTTAAGTATACAAATAGAATTGATGCAATTAATTTTATTAGAAGAAACCTAGAAACACAATTTGCAAGTAACGACACATTTAATTTTTATCTTACAAAATATGATAAAATTTTGTTTACTGCCGGCGAAACTATCCAATGGAATACAGTCACGTCGGATGTAAGTCAGTCTACCGGTTACTTTAAAAACGGAACGTTTTTATCGAAAGTTGGAAACTATGCGACAAACAGCTTAAAATATATAACTGCTGGTTCGTTGGTTAAGTTATCTCCACCTACTGGTTATGCCTTTAAAAAGAATAAAATTGTGGCCAGAGATTCAAATGACTCAGATCAGATCAATTATATTTGGGCCAAAGTTATTAAAGTTGTAGGAGATGGAACAAACGCAGGCCGAGGAACACTGGCTAACGGATTAGGACCAATCACCCTAAGCGAAAATATTCCTATGGATGTAGCCAACGATAGGTATGCTACGATTACCAGAGTAGTTCCTAAATTTGTTAATGATCTGTCGACAGCGATTGAAACAGAAATGGTTAACCAAATATCTCAAGATTTAAATTTTGGATTGAGATATTCTGTAACAGAACAAACATGGAAGATCATTACTTCTACTAACCTTGATTTACTAAGTGATTTTAGCCTTGGTAAATCCGGCGACACATCAAACGCTGCACTAGATAGTTCTTGGATCATGGCCTTTGTAAAAAATGCAGACAGGTATGATATTAGAATCAGAGGTCTGAACTATATTTTTGGCAGTATAAAACAAAACAGATTTTATTTCGACGCCAACGAAAAAGACTACAATAATCAATTAGGTAAAGTGGTTAAAGATACAGTTAGTGTTTTAGGAATCAATACATCGAAAGATAGAATAACTCCTATGATTTCCGACATAAGTTTTGAGATAGCTGATACTATTAAATTCGATGACGGTTACGAAAGCACCCAGGAAATTAAACTAGCATTCACAGACAGCGACGATGACAACGCTATTGACAATCCTGACGCTTTCGAAGATATCGTAGGAGAAGATAGTCAACTAAGTTATATTTTCTTTCAAGAAGTAGTAGACGATAACGGATATGTTATAAGAACATTGATTGATAATTCTAATGATACTATATTAGTCTATCAAAAAGAATCTTTAATTAATGTAAATGAATTCACTGACGGGCAATTGATCTATTTTTACGATGTTAATGAAAATAGAGTTAAGCGTGTTAACAGAACAACTAATACTCTTGATATAGAAAACTCTTATAAAGGTGTATTAGGCAGGGATAATCTAAAGTTTCAATATGTTCATAATGCAAGTATTAATAGAAGGATAGATCCTAGTGCAAGTAACATCGTTGATGTTTATCTATTAACAAGAAGTTATAACACAGAATTTAGAAACTATTTGGCAGGAGCGGCTGATAAACCAGTAGCGCCTAACAGTGATAGTCTAAAGATAAGTTTTGGAGCAAAGCTAGACGCCATTAAATCTATCAGCGACGAAATCATATATCATCCTGTGGAATATAAAGTATTGTTTGGATCGAAGGCCGACGAGAAATTACAGGCATCGTTTAAGGTAGTTAAAAATCCATCTAAGAGTATTAATGATAATGACCTTAAGGTAAGAATCATCAATGCTATTAATGAATTTTTTGATGTGAATAATTGGGATTTCGGAGACAAGTTTTATCTCAGCGAGATGATCACTTATGTAATAAACAGCGTATCTCCGGATGTAAGTAACATGGTAATATTACCAAGACAACCTAGCCAAGAGTTTGGTAGTCTTTTCGAGATTCAAAGTAAGAGCAGTGAAATATTCGTTAGCGGTGCAACCGTTGATGATATTGAAATAGTTTCGGCTATTACCTCAGCAGAGGTAAGGGCTAGTGTTAATAGTATTGTAAGTTCAACATAATATGGCAAATAAAAAATTTCCTAAAAGCGGTCTTCCTGTTAGAAAAACTGTAGAGTTATTGCCTTCGGTTTTTAGAACACCAACTAATGATAAGTTCTTATCAGGAGTAGTAGATCCGCTAACGCAACCCGGCCTTCTTGAAAAAACTGTTGGATATATTGGACGCAGATACGGAAAAACCTTTAATGGAAAAGATGTTTACCTAGACACCGACAATACACTACGCAGCAGATATCAATTAGAACCCGGCGTTGTTTATAACAAAGATCAAAAGATTACAAATTATTATGATTATCTAGATTTTAAAAACCAATTAAAGTTTTTCGGAAACACCGAAGACAGGGATGATTTATTCACTAGCCAAGAACACTATACATGGAATCCGCCAATTGATTGGGACAAATTTGTAAACTACAGAGAATATTTCTGGGCTCCGGATGGTCCTCCTCCAGTTGCAGTTTACGGACAATCGTCGGCGGTTGTTAGCACCTACAGAGTAAAAACCTCTGTGAATAGTTTTATTTTTACCCCCGATGGTTACACTAACAATCCGTCATTGACCTTATATAGAGGACAAACTTATAAATTTATCGTTAATGTTCCTAAAGACGGATTCGCTATTAGAACTAGCTATGACACCGGATCGTTAATTTATGATCCTAATAAAACTTATTTTGCTGGATCGATAGTAGTATACGATAATAAGTTATGGAAGGCTAAAGTTGAAGTTAGTGCCAACGACGGTAGTAGCATCGATATTGATAGTCAAGACTGGGAATTTATAGAAATTGTTT
>Ga0255175_1000619_pt1 | contig 14200 bp, 14 predicted proteins | sample Atl_Atl_RepC_8d_FD_183628 | JGI IMG/M metagenome (GOLD analysis project Ga0255175, IMG submission 183628) | Freshwater microbial communities from Altamaha River, Georgia, United States - Atl_Atl_RepC_8d | ecosystem: Environmental > Aquatic > Freshwater > River | place: USA: Georgia | collected...
TTTAAAATTTGAACAATGGAATCAGTTGAATGAGGCAAGTGTACTTACCTCTATTAAAAACTGGCTAAGCGGTAATTTCGGCGGATCAGTTGAAAAACTAGATAATCTTATTCTTGCACTTAAGAAAGCAGAGACTGGTTATATCCAGGAGTGGGAGGACGTTGTTTCTGAAATAGATCAACTGGAGATAAAACTTCAGGGTGATGTTAATGCCGCTGAGGAGAAAACTTCTTTGAGAATGATCGAAAGAAAGAAGCAGATTCTGGATTCATTAAAGAAGAAGAAAGAGAAAGAAGTTGAAAATGTCTTCCGTAAGGTTGACGAGATAATAAAAGGTAATAAAAGACTTTCTGACTATTGGGAAAAAGAGAAGGCTCAGGCCGACGTTGATATAGCTAAGAAGATGTATGATATAGCTAAATCTCTTGGTAATGACGATATGGCTTCAGACCTTTATAGCAAATACAAGAAGTTTCTTGATAAATCCACTAAACTAGAAAGCATTCTTTCCAAAAAATACAAAGGTAAACTTGGTAAATTGTCGGACAAGGAGGAGAAAACAGCTAAGAAAGAAAGCTCGCTTGATAAGCTTGCTAAAAAACCGCTAGGCGAATTCTCTGATAGTGTAAAGGACTTAGACCCTAAGGATGCAAAGGAACTTATGAAGATATGCACAGAGGAGAGAAATAAACTCTATGTTGACATGGATTTAGAGATCTCTAAAATAGAGGAAGAAATTAAAAAGAAAAAAGATAGGGACTTTGAGATTGAAGCTGAAAGAAACATAAAGAAGATCAAAGAAAAATATCTTGAAAAAATCAGGGAGTTTAGATCTAAAATAACTTTAGCTAAAAGATACTCTTAAAAAATTAGTTCAGATGAAAGAATATTACAAATATAATCCTATAGCTAGGCAGATTTTCGAAGCTGAAGCAAATAATATTGGGGACGGAAAAAAGAAAGTATTGGATTTTATATCTAAGGTTGTTGCTAACACGATGGACGTTTTCAAGTCTATAGTATTTGATATGGCATCTCTGAATGATAGAAATCCTGACGTTCTTAGAAATAAGTTATACGATATTTCCAAATCCGGATCTCTTGCTGAGGTTGTTTCTAAGTTAAAGGATTACGCAGAGGATGCTAATCTTTCAAGCAGATTGCTTTCTGACACGAAGGCAATGTACATGGAATCCCTTGATAAATTCTGCGATGTGCTACACAGGATAGAAGAAGTATCAGCTGATAAAGGAAAGGATGCCCTACAGGAATTTAAGAGCTATTGCTCATCCATACAAAGATCTGTGGATGCATTAGCTAAGGTTAAATTGAAAAAGATAGAGGAGACTAAAAAACTTCTTAATGAAAGCATCTTTATGGGCTATGGCGAGAGAATAGAGAACCTTAAGAAAATACTCTATAATCTCATCTCTAGCTGCGATGGTAAGAACCAAAAGATGGGATATGGTAAGGATTGGAGAAGAGTGTTCATCGATCTTGACCAGAAACTTGACGTTCTAGAAGCAACCAGAAACGGTATTAGCGAAAGAGACAGAAAGCATCTTGAAGATCTAGAAAAGCAGATTGAGAAATACATGAATGAGTATTACTCTGCTGTTATACAATCAACAAACAGAAGCATGTCTGATATTGATCAAGAACCAGAACTAGCTAAGTTCTATTCTGATGCAACAGAGATTTGCTCCGATGCTTTAGATATGCTTACCAGAGCCAAAGCACAGTATCTTGAAACAATGAAATCCCTTAGAGAGGAAATTGCTGAAAATGAAGCGGAGGTTGTTAAATTCGTGTTTCCTATTAAGGCAGGTGATTCTGATGAAAATAAAAGATTTGCTGGGACCGGCCTAATATCTCATATTCAGGACGCTTTAGCAGATGGCATTCCTAGTTCTTCCTCTGCTCTTAAAAGTAGTGGAGAAAGAGGCACATTCGGACAAAAAACAGAGTCTGTGATTAAAGCCATCCAGAAGAACATGGGAAATAAGAACATAGATGGAAAGATAGACAAGGCTTTGCTAGATTCTATACTTGTTTCTGATTTCATATCGAAAAAACACAAGAATCAAATCATAGATGATTTAAGAGCTTTAAAGAAGCCTTTGAAAGAATCTGTTCTTTCCTTCATATATGCGGATCCTATTTTCGAAGAAAAAATAGTTATAGATAAGGAGTCTTTCTCTAAAGATCTAGAATCATATCTCACTGACGATAAGGGCAAAAGCACATCAAATAAGATCTCCCAAAAAGAGAAGGATGCATTTGATACTGAGGATCTTGCTAAGAAGCTTAGAAAATATTACGATCTCAAGGTTGAAGCCGATGACTTTAAAAGAGAGGACGGAAACTTCAAGTCCTCTTATTCAGGTCCTTTCATAGAGGCATGGAATAGTGCTGTGACAGAGGTTGGTGAGAATACCGACTATCAGTACTTCTTCTGGGAAGGCGGAGCATATGCTATAGATTCCGATAAAACTAGTCTAAAAACTCCTTCCAACTGGAAATCCTGGGCGGATGTGAGACAATTGAGAACAATGTCCGATGAAGATTGCTTAGATTTTGTTTCTAACTATATGAAAGACTGGGGTACATTTGGTATGACTAGACCCAACTTCAGATCAGCTGCAATAAAGAGCTTATATAAGAAGAACGCAGATCTTGATCTCGATTTCCCTGGAATATACGAGATGGTCTCTCAGATTGTAAAGGATTCTGAAGTACCGTACATACCTTTTGATCTGCTTACCAAAAAGATAGGTAAGGCTGTTAAAGAGATGTCTCAGATTGGTGAAAGTAATCCCGATCTTGGTGCTTCTGATATGGTCGTTCTAAGCAATCTTCTTTGTATGGTTGCTAACACCGTTACTTTTGATGGTGAGAGATTCTTAAGCTCTATTAAATGGATCTATGAGAATGTGCTAACTCCGAATATAGCAAAGAGAATATCAGGTGATAGCATTTTATCCGATAAGTCAGAATCTGAAAAGAATGGCTTTATGCTTGAGTATGATGGGTCTACAATGAAGGTTAAATCAACATCAGAGATTATCAACAAGGATGAAGTAATAGATCAGTATAAGGATATAGACGGCGGATTAGAAGGATGGTCAAACCTTTCTAAGATGGCGAAGAGTAGCTCCTCGCCTATTAAGTGTGCTTTCGGAAATAGCGTTTATTTTATAGCATCTAGGGTTTACCCCAGCGTGAAAATTCACGTGAAAAGAATGAATTCCACTGAATTTGCTCAAATGCCTCAGGAGGACAAGAGCAGATGTTACAACGTGAAGAATTCTTAATTTTCATTTCTTACCGAAAACAAAATCGATCCTTGTAGTATAATCTTCATGATTATCATATTTGAGGGCTGCAGAAATTCGGGTAAAACTTTTCTTAGTAAGCAGATATCGGAAGATGTGTGCATTCCGCGATTTCAGTTTGATTTTGTAGAGTATTTTAAGGGTCTTGGTTTGGAAAGCAGAGAGAGCAGGTCAGCTCACTCTTTTTCAATGGGCAAAGATCTAATGCTCATGCAACTTAATCGTGACGGGTACATCAGCGAGGATCTTATAATAGACAGAGGATTTCTAACAGTTTTATCATGGGGTCTTCTAGAGAAAAGAATAGACCTCCCTGCTGCGAGAGAACAACTCAATCTTTTACATGCAAATGGATTGACCAAGGATTTACACATCATTTATGTCGAGGGAGAAAATCCGGACCACTCCAATAGGAATAAGGACATGTGGGATGGCATAGAAAAAACTGGCAACGAAAAAGTTGCATATGAGTTTATACTTAATCAAATAGAATCAGATTACAGAGACATTAAAGTGACTAGATTCAGAAATGAATTTAATGAACAATCAATACACGATTTATCAAAAATTATAGAGGATGTGCGGAATAATACTAGCAACGGAATTTAATTCATCAGAGGAGAGCTTAAATTCGATCTCACACAGAGGAATAGAAAGAACTGATAAGAAGTTAGAAGGCGTTACGCTGTGTCATCACAGGTTGCCAATTCAAACTGTAGAAGGTGATAACTGGTATCAACCTAAGCAGATATCCGAGGGTATATACATGTTGTTCAACGGGGAGATATTCAACTATGACACGACAGCATATTCCTCCGATATAGAGTATCTCTGCAATTTATTCAGCACCTATAAATTTGGAGGTGTTGAAATGTTTTCTGCTCTTTTCCTTCCACATATGCAAACGTGGGATGGCTTTTGGGCCATTGTGATATATGATGCTAAGACTGGTGATGTTATTTGTTTTACTGATCCTTTGGGTAAAAAATGTCTCTATGTAAATAGCGACGGTGAAATATCCTCGGAAATTAAGGGTGTTTATCGTCAGGGATACACGATAGACCAGACATATATTTCTAGTGTTAGAAAATGGGGATACAACACGGACAATAGAACTCCATATAGAGAGATTAAAAGGATCATTCCAAACAACATCTATTCCTTTAATATAGGATCACCTATGTTCCATCAGGTTTATGAGAACTACTGGGAAGGGTTTGATACTCCAATATATGAACTTCGTGGCAAATCCTACGAGGAGCATATGGATTGGTTATGGGATAAGATGGTTGAGAGCGTAAAGAATAGAATGCTCAGCAAGAATTACCCGATCTCCGCATTAATTTCAGGTGGTTTGGATTCGTCTATCATTGCTGGAATTATGAAATCGGAATCGATCGACAAAATAAATTGGTTTACCATAGAGAATGGTGAAACGGAATATGTTGATATATTGGCCAAGCATCTTGGTATCTCTGTTACTAAATTGACTTATGAGATGGACGAATCCCTTAACAAGGAGATCTATAAAAAATGGAATGAAGGTCCTATTGATTTAGGTTCTGTCATACCGCAGTATCATCTCTTCAAAGCTGTAAAAGAGCAGACCGGATATAGAATAGTTATTAGTGGCGATGGCTCTGATGAACTTTTTGGTGGTTACTCAAGAATTCATGAATTCGATTCACAGAAATCTGATGTTTTTGAAGAGCTATCTTACTATCACTTGCCAAGACTTGATAAGATGAGTATGGCTCATACACTTGAATTGAGAACACCATTTTTAAATCTTGATATAGTCCGATTTGCTTTACATTTGCCTCTTGAATGGAGAAAGGATAAGAAGATATTAAAAGATACTTTTTCACCGATACTGCCATCTGAAATAGTAGAGCGAAAGAAGATTGCATTAAAAAATCCACAGATCAAGGAAGATAAGATAGCATACAGACAGAAAGCTATAGATCTTTTTCTTTCTGAAATGTAAAGTCTCAGTGATATATAGACTAAATAATGTATTTTTATGTCTAATCACATTAAATCTTTTGAATCGTTTTCTAATAAAAATTCAGATAGCGATGGTCTTTTGGAATTTAATTTCGATGCTGGGAGTCTTTTAAGTGGAGCTGTTAATTTCTTCGGTCCTGGATTAGGTTCTGCGGTTGAACAGAAATTAGTAGAGTTTCTTCTAAATAAGCTTGGTATAAAGCCAGATACAGCAGCTTCTATGCTTATACAAGAAGTTGTTGAAGCAATCCCAATGGAAGATTATCCCAGTCTTCTAACTGGCGAGAATCTTAATATGAAATACTTAAACCCTTATCTTGCTGAAGCAATAGTTGATTCAGTGAAAAGAACGGGTTTGGATCCTATCTTTGGACCTTTAGCTGAAAAATTTGGTCTTGAACCAGGCGGACTTTTAACAAGAACTTTTGTTGAATCATTTGAAGCTCTCGGAGAAGACGAACTTAGAAAAAAGGTATTGTCTCTTCTTAACTTCATAGCAGGAATCGAATTTAGCTCAGGTGAATATGCAGCTAGTCTTGATCCTGAAACCCAAGAGAAATTATCTAAAGGAATAGGTAAAGCATTATCCACTCAAAGCCCTTTAGCAATTAAGAAAGCTAAAGAGTTAAAGGCAAAGGCTGCAGAGAGAACAGGTGGGGAGTCAAATTGGTTTTCCACTCTAATGGGCTCGCTTTCGAAGCCAGGTAAAGTGACAGACGCATTCTAAAATATATCAAAGAAATGAATTTAAACGACGTATCAAAAAGGGACGTTCTTGATTTCGATCAGTTCCTAAAAAAAGTTCACGATTACAATTATAAGCCTCTAGCTCCTGAGAATCAGGAAGGAGATCCTGGTCTTTCGGGTCTAAGTCCTATTAAAAGAGAACCTGCTTATGATTATGCAGGTTATGCTGATTCAGTTTTTGCTAAAGATTCTAAAATCGGATATCCTGGTCTTTCTTTCAGAGATCCTCAAAACGGTAAGGTTGCAGCTTTCATGCATGCAGGGTCTATGGAAGTATTAGGTCAAGGTGGCGGAGCGCAGGACGTTGGCTCTGAGGTTTCTGAATCTGCTGATCCTTTTAGAATAATTAGGCTTTCGAATTTCTAAGCCCTTCTTGACTTCGAAAGGGTTTCAATAAACTTATCCTTTGCTAGTTTAAGGATGTCTGATTTTTCCGAAAAATCCTCATAGATCTCAACGATATAGAAAGATGGAGTGAAGTTCTTATCTGCTCCCATTTCTGATAGTATCTCGTGATAAATGTGTTCGTAGGAAAGCGAGAATCTCTTGTTGCTTAATTGTATTTTCTTTAACACAATTACGTCCTTTTTATTCCCGTCAGTATCCATAACGGTTTCTCTCCAGTAATAAGGCACAAGCCTTTCAGTGATCATATTTCTTATTAGTAGAACACCGGATCCAGAAAGCCCTGAGATCTTATCGTATTTAGATTCAAGTTTGAATATCTTAATCTTTTCTTCCTCCTCTTTGATAATTTCTAGACATATCTCAGAGAATTCGTAAAGTATTCCCAGTGAAGAAATTATGACTTCATCAATTTCTTTTAAAACCTCACTTTCCTTGGGTAGATCTGAGATATTCTTATATTCTGACATATTTTTTTTGGATAAACCAGAAAGAAGAACTTCCGGTATTTCCCGTCTTTCCTTGAAAGAATTCATGGCTCTAACCAGAGTTGATATCTCTTTTAAACTGCTTAACACTGAGGGACCGTCTAGATTTTGACTTTTGTTTTTAAGAAAGTCTAATAGGACGTAGCTTTTATGTTCCACGTCTAGTGGGCTCTCCAAGAACCATGTGGGTTTCAACTTCTCCATTGCTTTTTATTATACCTGTTCACTTATATATGGTTACAAAAAAATCTCTGAAAGATATATAGATTTGATTAAAATTATGGGAAGAATACAAGATTATCAACATTTTGCAGCTGCTAAGACAGATAGACATGCTAGAGGAGAATATTCCTTTATACATACTCTTGGCGAAACTGACATCACTTTAGAGAACGTACCAGTTGAGCTAAAGGAATTATCCGATGTTAACGCATCGATAGAATATTCTATTGAGACTATTGCTACTAAATCAGGCATAGATGGTATATCTTTTAGAGTGGATATGATAGAATTGGTTTTTGTGGTTGATAAGTATCCTAATAACACAGAGGAAATAGATCTAGATATTGCTCCTGGACAAAACATAGAGCAAGGCAGGGTAAGACCAATGGAGCTGGAAAATCTAATCCCAACTAATCCAACTAGAATAGAGATCAACATGGGCAATAGCCTAAACGTAAGCAATTTTATAATAAGTGTATTTTTCGGAAATGAATAATAAATTGCTAAGATTTGATTCTTTTATTAATGAATCCTCTTCTGTTCTTAAGGGAACCATTCCATCTATAAAAGAAAGATGGGACGGAGGTTATGACATAAAGGTGTGTGATTCCGTTTTAAATGGTGGAAGAATGGACGATTCCTATATCAATATCTCCAAAAAGACAGAAAAAGCGGTTGCTTTAGCTTATATTCAACCAGACGGAAAGACTTCAGAATTCTTATGGATACCCTCAGCGGCATGCTTTAAAAAGAAGTTTTCGTCGGGACACGGCGCTTATTATCAAGTTGAAATACCTTCATATACTTATTGGTTCAAGAATGATGAAAATAGAAGAAAGCTAGAGAACTTTCTTAATGACTTCATGGATGCTCAAGAGGTAAAGAAAAGAAAGGGCATAGACGATATTCTAGAACAAGCTAAAGACGACATTGATCTTATTTTAGATCAGGTTGGTATAGATGATTCTGTTGCTTCTCTGGAAAGAGGAAAATCAGATTATGAGTTCGAAGGCATTACTGAAAATGGATTGAATGTTATCGTAAACAAAAGATCCAAAGAAGATCTAGTCGGAGACTTTGAAATTTATAAATCCAAAGATGAAACTAGACCTGTCATAAGATTTAGTTACATGAAGGGAGCGAGCAATCCATCTTTTACGTTCAATATCAATGGCAAAAATTACCAAACTAGCGGTAGCATCACTGAGGTTGAAAGTAACCCATATAAAAAGTATCTATTGCTAAGATCCCTTAATAAAGAGACACAAGCAGATAAAGATGGATTACTTAATTACTACACTGACCTTCTAAAGTCTCAAGACTGGGCATATCAGTACTCTGATGATTCCAGAACATATAAAGCAGGCCAAAAGTCTCTGGATCATATTAACGAGGTTGGCGAACTTCTAAAGGAATTTATGCCCGAAAAAGAGGTTTCCGACATCTATTTAAACTTTTCTAATCGAAAATAATAGAAACTTATCCTTTTTTAATCTCTAGAATCTAATCATGGAAAGAATAGATTCGATTGAACATGGTCAGATATTAAAGTTATCAAAGCCAGGTGGTAATCTTATTTACGAATTTAGAAGATCTGATGATCCTATCATGACCAATATGGTTGATGTATGGAGATACGATAGCAAGAAAAAGAGCAGGGGCAAAAGCTCCTGGCTTACCAATAAGGATTTTGCTAACTACATACATCTTCTTAATGGTGAAGGATTTACTTCTATAATATGGGAAACTAAGTGAACTTTTTAAGTAAAATGGAAAGAACTACATGTTCAAGAAAATTGCAAATATCTTTAAAATAAAAAAAAGGAATATGTCTGATAATAATGAAGAAATCAGTGTTGAGATTTTAACGAATAGATTCGCGAATCACGATTTTCAATGGATCAAGGGAGAGAATCTAATGGATGTTGTTGTGTTTGATTCTGTTACACAACAGGAGGATCAATTTTATATACACTTCAAGGGGGGTACCCGAATTAACTATAGCATTCTCGAAGAATACATGACATGGTTTCCTAGTCAGAGAATCGAGCCCAGACCTGCTCCGGCACCAGTGGCACAGTCTCAAGCATCAGTTTCATCTATAAAATTCGGTGATTCTGGAACAGCAACAATAAGTCAAGCTTCTCAGTCTCCGATATATAATCTGTTAGCAAGACAGAAAAAGAAGCCGGTTGAGATAGAGCTTAAGATCAAAGTTCCTTTACCTTCCAAAGATCTTTTTAATGTGTTAACCAGTTCTTTTGATGACGCTGAGAATGAGATTGTTCAATTTATTATCGATAGCATAGACATTGATGATATCAGGAACACTCTCTCCAAATCCATAAGAGAAAATTATTATGGTGTTGGAACACAAAAATCAAACTCTCAGAAAGAGACTGTAAAAAATAAAAAGAATATTGAAGAAAATGAAGAATGACGACAAAATATTATTTTCATCAGATCATTTGAATCTGATAGAAAGGGAAGGAATGGTTGGTGTAGTTCCTAATTTTTCCAATGTTGTTATTCTTCCCTATATCTCTGATAAAGAGGGTCTTCCGCTTCTTATCGGTGTACTAAAAGAGTATAACGTTTTCAGAGAGGGCGGATATTCAATATCTCCTATAACTGGATCTAGTGATGAAGAGGATCCTAATTTTCTTGAAACAGCTAAAAGAGAACTTCGTGAGGAGTCCGGATATAATGCAGAAGATAATGATAGATGGTATTTTTTAGGAAATGCTATCTCCTCTAAATTCGTGGACCATGAGCAACCTTGTTTTGCAGTAGATGTAACGGATCTACAGAGAGACGAAGCCTCAACAGATGGAACCGAACAGGAAGCTCTTTCTAAATTTGTTTTTATTCCTGCAAATGACGTTGTTAAATGTAAGGATGTTTTTATACCCGCATTATTCTTGAAACTTTTTAAATTCGTTTTGGGAAAGGATCTACACACTTCTGATTCTGAAGATCTTTTCAAACCAAAAGGGTTTAATATCACACTATAATTTTTATGAGTCAAAATAGAAGAGAAAGAAGAAGATTACAGAGAGAACTTAAAAAAGTTGATCCTAGTAATGCTTTATCCGAAATTATCACTCCGGAAATGGGAGCTGAGATCAGAAGAAGATACCTGCAGAAGCTAAAAAATGAGCAGATCGAAACGCAAGAGTCTAGTGAAGCTGAATATACTCCATCGGCTCTTAACCTTGCTCCTCCAGAGTCAACTTATGGTTCATTCAAGAACCTGGTTATAAAAAGAGACTGGGATTCTATTTCCGAGGATTAATTTACTGTCTATTTTTAGAGGAATATATATTAGGGAGATTCTTTAAGATCCCTTTAAATTAAACAGATTCCTCGATGGGTTATTATTACGTAATAAATGGTGTTGACGCTGCTCAGAGTGACAATGTAAATTCAAAAACACCCTCTGTACTTCTTGATGAGAGAGTACTACAGACTAATGCTCAGAATGTAATACAGAGATCCAGTAATCTTGGATCTGATAATCCTTTTAAAGGACCTTCTCCTAAAACACTCTTTTACGATGCAGGATTTAGAAGTCCTGGCAAATATGGTCAGTTTCTCATGTATGCATTCGGGAACGGAGAGAATGATTTCATGCAGGCTTACTACACTTCGGAGAATGCTGCATACAATTCAAAGATATCCTCGATACAATCTAAAAACCCATCGGCTGCATTTCTGGTTAACTCGAGTGCAGCACTGGAGTCATCCTCTTTAAGTAACACATTAAATTCTTTCTTGTCTCTTAATCCGGGTGGGGATATAGTAGGTGGTTTGGCTGCTCCTTATAATTGGAAAGATTTTCTCTATTGTAAATATTATGGCACAATCCCTAATAATTACATGGTCACACTCAGAAGATTTCCGACACCAATGAAGGACGATCTTAGCCTACCTTCTTTTGTTAAGAACTCGGACGTTTCGAGAAGGGAAGGCGCAGGAAGACCAGTAGCCCAAGCAGTAACTTGGTTAGGAGAGGCTACCGGGAATAAATTGAGTGAAATAATTGGATTTTCTACTGGTTTATCGTGGGATGAGAAAACTCAAGGAGAAACTGTTACTCAGGAGGCTTTTGATAAGGGTCTTTTTAATTCTCTTCCTTTTACACTTGGAGATATTGGAAATCTAATTGCTGGCGGAGGTGGAGCGGAAAATGCTCAGACTTTTCAGGATATAATTAGCTTGACCGCTGCCATATCAGATCCGAACCAAACCCAACAGAGAGCGGGATTAGCTTTTTCTCTTAGAGATAGAGCTACTGAACCTGGTGGACCACTCTCGGATTTTATTTGGACAAGTGTAGACGTTGTGGAGAAAACACATATCAGAGGCAGGGGTTTAACATTCAATGAGGGTGGCGGTGAGATTTCTCTTAAATTTCATTACGATCTCACTTCCATAGGTGAGGTAAATACTAAAGCAGCTATTCTTGACCTTATGGGAAGCTTACTTGCAATAGGAACCAATTACGGTAACTTTTTAACACCTACTGTGAGGTATAATAGTGAATTTCCTGCAATAGGATTTCCAGGAGGAAACGCTGGTCTTACTAACTTTTATAACGATCCTATCAATTTTATTAAGAAGAACTATAACGATCTAAATAAATTCCTTAGCGACCAAGAGGCTACAAAATCAGAAGCTGAGAAAATAAAACAGACAATAGGTGAAAGCGGAACACAGGATTTACTGAAACAGGTATATGAGGGAACAAGTCCAGCCATGGAAAGAGCAATTAGCATAGCTTTGCAAGAAAGCTTTATACAGAAGATCCAATTGCCAATGTCTTTCCTAACGGGCGCACCGATTGGCGAATGGCATCTTGTAGTTGGTAATCCGTGCAACCCAATAGCTATGATTGGTAACCTTATTTGCTCAGGAGTTAAGGTAGAATTTTCAGAAAGACTTGGTCCCGATGATTTCCCATCTGAATTAATAGCAACATACACTCTGAAACACGGCAGAGACAGGGAAAGAGGTGAAATTGAATCTATGTTTAATAGGGGTGATGGAAGATTATACCAGTCCTCTCTACAGACTTTTGCAAATGGTCAATCCTCTGGCGCATTTGCTGATACTCAGGGTAATATTATCGATCAAGATTATGCTCAAAGAGTAACATCCGGAGCCATACCTTACACTCAAAGTGATGCAGATTCTCAGGGTCCTATAACAAATCCTTAAAAATATTTACAAATAATGGCATTATCGATAGACACATTGACCAGAAATAAAAGCGTTTTCAACCCAAACGCAAACCAGATGAATTCAAATCTGGGAATCTGGGATTTAACAAAGTCCTCACTTAGCTATCTGAACGTCAATGTACAGATAAAAACTATTTATATGCTAAGTGAAGATGATATCATGCGTCCAGATATAATAGCTTCGGCCAAATACGGGGATCAGTCTCTAATGGGATCTCTATGTAAGTTTAATAGCATATCTAATCCTTTTTCTATAGGCTCTGGACAATTTTTATATCTTCCAACTGTAGCAACTTTTGAAGCAGCATTTAACGCAAAAAATAAGCTAGAGAAGGGAGGGAATACAAACTCCAGTCCATCTCAAGCATTTAGAAAGAACCAGGAGCAAAAGATTGTTAAAGCAAGCGAGGGAAGAAAAAAGTTTGTTGAATCTAAGATCAAGAATCAACCTGCCCAAATATTGCCACCCAATATGACGCAAGCTAATGAAAGACCTACAGTGAGAAAGAATGGCATTATCGTGTTTGGACCTGATGCTGGTGGTGGCGGTGTGAATGGGGTAAACAGCTCAAATATGAATCAGTAATAATTTTTTGAATGTCTACTATATCAAAAGACCAAATTCAAATAGCAACAGTAGCTAGTAACACAATGAAGCTGGATCAAATAGGTGATTTAGCTAGAACTGCTGAGGGCCAAGGTGATTTGCTAAAGGACTTATATGCTGATAATACTGATGCTACTCTTGGTAATAAAACGCCATTGATTGTGATTAATGGATATTATGTTACTAAATATCTAGAGTACTTCAATTTGGATATGAACGGGTTCATGCCTGTTGTTAGATTTAGCTTCACAGCCATAGAGTCAGCTTTCATTTCAGTCAGCTTCCCTAAAGATGGAGATATAGTTTCAGTTTACCTTAGGTCTATTGAAGATGTATACAAGCCCATAAGGATGGATTTCAATATTCTTACTGTTGATGCTGAATTGACTTCTAAAGTTTCAGAGAAAGGTTTCGATACAGATGCTTTGGGTAAGAATTTAAAATTCAACATTCTAGCAGAATGCAGGGTGCCTGGTATCTATACTCACAGAAGCAAATCTTTCAGAGCTTCTACATCATATAATGCTCTACTACAGGTAGCTCAAGATTTGGATTTGGGATTTTCCACCAATGATTCGAATCTTAATGACACCATGAACTGGATATGTCCCAATTACTCATATTTTGATTTCATTAAGGATGTAACAAGAGATTCATATAAGGATGACGATAGTTTCTATATGTCTTTTATCGATTGCTACTACAACCTTAATTTTGTAAATATGGGTAGCCAGTTTTTGTATTCAGGTGATCCCCAGGTTGTGGCAATGGTGAACCTCGGACCCTCTGGTATCACACCAGATGCTGTTGTTCCTAGCGCTTCAAACCCCGAGCTTAGACAGGTTCCTCTCGTTATCACAAACTCCTGGAAGGCTGGATCAGTTCCTTTTGCTCTTTCTGGTTATATTTTAGTTTCAGGTGCTGGACAAAAATCTAACAAGATGGGATATTTTACAAGAATATCCTATTATGACGAGAACAACCAAACAAGTAATTTGGAGGATAAAGTAGTTGGTTATGATATTGAATCCGGAACAACAGATAGCATAGGCCCAAACACCATATTACAGAAAGGTAGAGCAAATGAGGATTTATATAGAAACGAGAAGAGAATAGAATGGCTTGGTGTTGTAAACGAGTATAGTG
>Ga0255175_1000622_pt1 | contig 14186 bp, 16 predicted proteins | sample Atl_Atl_RepC_8d_FD_183628 | JGI IMG/M metagenome (GOLD analysis project Ga0255175, IMG submission 183628) | Freshwater microbial communities from Altamaha River, Georgia, United States - Atl_Atl_RepC_8d | ecosystem: Environmental > Aquatic > Freshwater > River | place: USA: Georgia | collected...
CATATGGTAGGAAAATTTCAAGCCATAACTGCTGATATGTGTGATTTAACCTACAATGCTGATGTGGTAATCAACACTAGTTGTGAACATATCACACAAGAACAATATGATAAGTGGCTTAACGGTATATCGCCCGAGTCTTTGATAGTAGTTCAAAGTAACAACTACGATATACCTGAACATATCAGAACAGCAGATAGTTTAAAAACGTTTGAATTTCAAAGCAAATTAAAAATTCTTTGGAGCGGAGAATACGAATTGCCTTTATATAAGAGATTTATGGTGATTGGTCACCTTCAAACTCAGTAACATCGGGCCAGGGCGACTTAGCATTAGCTCCACAAAATGCTACACAAACTGATAGTCTATCTGTATCAGCCCATTTTCTTTTAATTTCATTATAAAAACTACCTTCTATAATTTCGTTCCAATTATAATTATGTAGGTTAATAAAATTATCTCCGTGACCGTGCCATAACTCTTTCCAACCTTGATTAGTAAGTTTACCGAAATCGGTTTCGTATTGATAAATCGCCGATGCAACATAACAGCAAGGAAATAATCTACCCTTGACGTCTATATAACAACTGCTTTCGATTAGAGCATCGCAATTTATTTTTAGATGTTCAGAGTCCTTTCTCCAAGTATCCGGAGTAAATGACGGTAAAGGATCGCTGACAAATTCTGGATCAGTTGAAGGTTCTATAGCAACATTATTCGACCCAACAATCTTTATTCCTTTTATTTCACTGACTGCGAATCTGTGTGTTTTTTTAAGAAGGAATTCTTTAAATCCTAATTCTTTAGCAAATTCTTTTGCTTGTTCTCTCTGATGCTCGTTGTGTCTGAATACAATATATTGCCAACTTGCAGTTCCGCCGGCTGCGATAAACGCTTTGACATTCTTAATAAGATTATTCCAACTTACATTTACTCTATAAATGTGATTAGTATCTTCTAATCCATCTATAGCAAACATCACTTTATCGTCTGAAGATAATTTTTCAGCTAGGCTTTTCCACCAACTTTCAGTTTTAAGGCCTCCGTTTGTGGATATAGTAATTTTTATATTAGGATTTTTCTTTTTAACTACATCGATAACGTCTAAAAAGTTTGGAGCGGCACACGGATCTCCAAGTGTTCCTGCAAAATGTATTCTGTGTAGACCGGCATAAATGTTATCGGGTATCTTGGTTTCAAAAAAATCTGTTGATAGATATTCCTGATCGAACACTCCTGAATCTATACCTATCTCTTCTCTAAGGCATTGCGGACATCTAGCATTACATAGAGTGCTATTTTCGATTTCGATAACTGAAATATTTTTATAAAACATTATTTCCCTTTTACTTCAATCATTGATATTACTGAATTGTATCTATATTGATCAACTAAAAATTTAAAAATATCTAATAACTGAGATTCTTCTACCAACGAGATAGGTGAAGGATCTTTCGCATTATAACACCAAGCAGGGTTTACCAATGTGTGTCTTAACTTACTTTGGTCAAGCAAAAGTTTTTCTGAAAATTCTTGTAAAAGATTTTTATGATGATCTTTGGATTTAAATCTATATCCCATGCTGCCTACTGTTATAAAATAGGTATTTAAGTTTAATTTTTTATGTTCTTCCCAAAGCAATTCTAATATGATGTTTTGACTTTCGTCCGGTATACAGTTCACAATAATTTCGTATTCTAAGCTAAGGCTAATGACCTTTTCGGCATTTTCTGGAAGGCCGTGTCCTGTGGACCTAGAAACAGCAGTGGCAGAAAAATAATCCGCTACTAGTTTTCCAATTCCAGATGTTCCACCTAATACAAGTATTTTCATTTTATATTTTTCTTTATGTTTAAAATTTCATCAATTAAATCACTAGGATAATTATGTCTAAAACTTTCAAAACATATATTTTGTAAGTCCCATAATTTATATTTTCTGTTTATATCGATATTGTATTTTTCTAAAAGAGGCACTAACTTTTCTTGTCGGCTGTCACTGAGTTGTATTAGATATTCGCCTATTGATTTTTCAGGCTCACTTTCTTCAAATGTAAAGAACCAATTGACGGGTCTTAGAACATTGTCATCGTAGATGATCCAACTGTTAGGGTGCATACTAAATTTCAATATCCCTAAACTCCACATCTCGTTAAATCTTTGCTTTATTTGCTCTCGCCAATCCGGAAGGACGATATCATACGAACTTTTATATCCCATCATATAAAAATCATCCCCTGGCCATTTAAGAAATATAGATCTAGAATGTTCGTCAACTTCTAAAATTTCTGCTACAGGGATCTTAGTTTTAGCTAGGTTATAGAATTTAAGTTCACGTTGAAATCTTTCTTCTAAGAGATCCTCAGACCAAAGTTTATTTTCTTCAACGTTTGTATGATAGCCAGGATCTCTATAAAACTTCATACATAGAGTTTTATTGTCTGGGCTTACATATGCTGTATATACAAGATTAGCTCGGAATCTATCTCCGGGTTCTTCGTTGTAGTAATAATCCCAAGTAGAAATATCTGTCATTTAGTTTGAATCCATTTTGATTTTGTTTCTTCGATTTTCTTTTTTATTTTTTTACGTGCCGAATCAATAACATCTTGATCGTGTAAAATATTACTCTGTAGGTAGTAACCGAATATTGTGCTGGTATGTATTACGCTATTATTTTCAATCTTAGAAATTATTTGATCGCAGTCTTTAATGATGTCGATGTGTATAAATTCTTTTTCTACTTCTTTTAGGTTATTCCAATTTTGAAAAATTTTATCTAGATCAGATATAGTTTTGGCTGACTCTTCAATGCCATTTTCTGTTGACGGTTCTGTTGTTAAGTTGTGATCAATCGCATACTGATGTGCAAAGTGAAAATAATCAATTCCGTCCCAGTTTTCGTAAAGATATTTTTTAAACTCTATATTATTTTTATTAGTATCATAAAAAATTATCTTTTTAGCATTAGAGTGTAGACACATCGACTCCCCTAACAGTCCGTTAGCAGGAGAAATTACGCAGTTAAAATTATCAGTTAAAGAAAATTTATCCCAATGCAAGATATTTAGATCATTAAATTTTAAAAGATTTTTAAAAAGTTTAATTACTGAATTTTGTAATGGATCTAAAAACTCACTTGGTTCTAATTTTTTAAATGCGATTTCAAAATGATCAGATTCTAGTTCTGGATAGATATATCCCCGGGTGGGCATAGCAGGAAAGTTAAATTGTTCAAGGAACCAAGATACATCGCTATGTTTTTTTTCTAAATTAAATCTCCAAGTTAGATCGAAATTTTGAACATTATAGCCGTTGTTTAATACTTCTGCTATTAGACTAGTGCCAAACTGCATATGTCTTTCGATAATATCCTCGCCATACCAAACCGATAAAGGCGCATGACCGTCATGTAAATCGTCTTTACTTCTGACAAATGATTTTCCTTTATCTGTTCTATTTGTAAACTTTATGGTATTTTTTATTGCTTTACAATTAATAATAAAACATTGATGATGAATGTAAGGGCAATTATCATGATGCTCATACCATAACAAATGAGCTATCAATCCTGTTTTATCATCTATAGTTTCTAATTTTTTTCTAAGGTGATCTCTATCAATGATTATGTCTCCGGCAGACTGCACAACGATCCAGTCGTAATCATTGATATAATTATTAATTTCTACAAAGTTATCTACTTCTGCTAGATCGTAAGAACCGTCACTCCACCATTGTTGACAGGCACGTGTCAACTGAATAGCTTTATTCTTCATCCATGGATTTTTAATATAAGAACGAACTAGACATAAAATTACCTTCGATGCCATATTTCTCCATTGCGTCAATTAAAAGTTTTTTCCATTCGTCAGTCGAATCGTGATGATGAACGATCATGTGATATCTATCTTCATTGCTGTCGTTTCTTACAGAATGCTCAAGGCCAGTATTCATAGCATACACATCGCCTGGTTGAAATTTTAATACATCACCGTCACCCCATATCCAGTCGCAGCCATCGGGATTAGATAGAGCGATGTTTACTGGTTCTATATTCGGGACAAACGCATCTGTATGAGGAGCGATATATCCACCAGCTTCTAATAACATGAATCTAACTCTAGCAAATTTGTTAGTAGGAAAAACTGTTTTTAACCAATTGACTGTTATAGGACATCGATCTGCTGCCTTAGTCCATATAAAATGTTTTGCTGCTTCGCCACCGTCAGTAAACCCATAGGCATCATATGATGCAGGTTTATCGTGAGAGAATCCATGCAATGAAACACTGTGCCAACCTTTATGGTCGTATTCTCCGGTTCGATAAGGTATAAACATATCTCGAATAGCTTTAGCTTCTTCGAGCATTTCTTTGTGAGGTATCGGCAATTCCAACTTTAGACATTTGCCTTCACTCAATAAATATTCTCTGGTCATTTTGGAATTCATAAATATGCTACTATTTATAGAGAGCCAAAATGATAAAAGGGATTAATGGTCAGCCGTATTTTAATTTAGATCAATACCTTGACGTAGAAGGGTTTGCAAAATTACATGCTGAAATGTCCAAAGGAATCGTCCTATCAAAATACAAAAAAGAAGGTAACATTGTTAAACCTTCTGGGGCTATGGAACCCGGATCTTGGCAAGCAGATCTTAAACCATCCTGCGTGGCTCTCGAAGAATACTATCAACTACCTGAAACTGATCCTATTAGAGTGGCGGGAAAAGAATTAGGCGAAATGGATAATAGAGATCAATTTATTCAATATCTTAAACTAACTATGGGCGCCTATGATGCATATCAATTTGTATTTCTAAAGACAGAAGCTGGCGGATGGGATAGTCGATTTGAAGAAAAGGAATGGACTCCAGACGCTCAATATTTTCCTAATTTAAAACTGTGGTTAGAAAATCTAATTACCACTGGCATTTTTAAACATCTAGGTAGAATACTATTTTTTAAACAGGAACACGATTGCATTCCTGTGTGCCATAGAGATCTATACGGAACAGACATGGGTGTCCACGGTTACGGAACCCACAGAAATGAGTTCATACATATATCACCTAATGATCAAAAACAGATGTATCTTTGGGATCCGGAAACAAACAAAAAAGTTTATATACCTTCCAGAGCTTGTTGGTTTAATGATTCAGACTGGCACGGAGCCGAAAAGAATAATAAACAGAGTTATGGTCTTAGAATAGACGGTAAGTTCACTGACGAGTTTCGTAAAAAATTAGGAATAGATCACTTAGACGATTATTGATCGCAGACTATTTGTAAACTAATTTTAGGAGTAAATCCTATGTTACATGATCCGTGCCATTCGTTTTCGTCCTCAAACAAAAACAAATCGCCGGCTGTATAATTGTTTAGACTTTCTTTGCCGTAAAAGAAAATATGCCCTGGTATATGATCTTGACAGGCCATCCAGTAACGCTTAACAGGTTTTGGATTTTTATATAAATCTTGATGCAATGGAAATACATCACCTGGGTTCAATTTACAAAACCACCAACTTGAAACATTTTCAATTTCTTCGGGAATAGAAATTTTTATATCGAAATGATTCTGATAATACAAAGACCAACCGATCTTATTAAAATTAAAACCCGAATCGGCCCAAAGTTTGGCTAATCCAGTTTTATAAGATTCAACATTGTGTTCTGGTCTGCGATCTCCGTCCGATGATAAAATTGTATCAATGGCATGTTGAGGCAACCAGGTTTGAAAATTTCCTATGTATTTCATGATAACTATATTTAATATGGAAGAACAAAGACAAAAAATTATTAAACTTGTAGAAGAGAAGACAGGATCTAAAACATTCTGCGTTCTACCTTGGATCCACATGGCCACTCGTCCAAATGGAGATTCGAGGCTTTGCTGTGTGACTAACGCATCTGGTGCTCATACAGGAGACTACGGAGTAGGACTTGTTAAAAAAGAAAATGGCGAGCCTGCCAATTTCGGAAAAGACAGTCTGTTGAGTGCATGGAACAATGATTATATGAAATCAGTCAGAAAGACCATGCTCGAAGGAAATATACCTGCCAGTTGCACTAAATGTTTTGAAGAAGAATCTAACGGAGTAGTTAGCAAGAGATTGTGGGAACATTACGAGTGGAATAAAAAAGGATTAGACTTGTCAACGCTTGTAAAGGATACAAGTGAAAACGGATCAGTTCCGGATAAGATTAGATATTTAGATCTAAGGTTAGGACATACCTGTAATTTAAAATGTGTTATGTGCAGCCCACATGACAGTTCTAGATGGACACAGGATTACAATCAATTAGTTTCTAAGACAAAGAGCACTGTGGTGCTTAAACAGATAGGTTGGGATTCAACAAACTTTAATAATCAATGGTATGAAAAACCAGAGTTTTGGGATGAAGTATTTGCTCAAATTCCTAACATAGAAGAAATTTATTTTGCAGGTGGCGAGCCCTTGATGATCAAGGAGCATAAAAGATTTTTAGAAGAAATAATATCACGAGGCTATGCATCTAATATACAGTTGAGATATAATTCTAATGGAATACTAATAGATCAACGAATGATCGATATATGGACTAATTTTAAACAGGTTAGATTTGCATTCAGTATAGATGCGTTGGGAGATAGAAATTATTATATTAGATATCCAACTGAATGGTCTGACATAGAAAGAAGTCTTAGGATGCTAGACAATACTCCAGATAATATTCATGTCAGCATAGCTTGTGCGGTCCAAGTGTTCAATGCCAAACACATAGTTGATTTTGCTAAATGGAAATTACAACAAGGATTCAAAAAAATCAATAAATTTAAAATGGATGATTTTGAAACCGGCGGTGGCATAATCAGCTTGCACCTATTATTCATTCCGACATTTCTTAGTGCAAGAATACTTCCTAAAAAAGACAAAGAAGAAATACGCAATCAGTTTTTAGAATTTAAAGAATGGCTATGGAACAACTACAGACAAGATGACAATTTTTGGAAAAACAATCCATACGGGTGGGTTCGATGGGAAGGTATATTAAAATTTATAGAGTCCGAAGACCACAGTCACCTGCTTCCGGACTTTAAAGAATACGTAAATAATCTAGACAGCATACGATCATTAAATGCTATTGATTTTTTTCCTGAATTGGCAGATATATTAAAATGAAATTTTGTAGAATAGATCTTTCAAAAACTAATTATGTTCCAATGACAATCGGCGAACAATGGAATTATGTAGTGGATAGGCAGATCGTTGAATTAGATCAGATTTATAAAGACTATTGCCGATACAAAAAATTTGATAGTGTAATGCCTATGTTCGATAGACAATATTTAGATAAGTCTACAGATATTATTGGTTACTACAATAATGGGGAACTGGTAGCTTGGGATATGATTAGAATCTATGATGATAAAAATGCCGAGGCCTTGCAGTTTGCCTGGAACTATAAAAATCCAGATTTAAGACTAGGTATAGAAAGTTTAAAAAATGCCTGCGCTATCTATAAGCAAAGAGGGTTTGATTATCTATACCTCGGAACCACAGCCAAATACAAACAAGAGATAAGTGGTTACGAAGAATTAGGACCCGTCTAATCTCCATGCTACTACATCATTATAAAGAGATATTGGCCAGTTATCATAATACCCAGAAGATTTAAGTTTTAAGCTGGCCGCATTAATCTTTTCTAATCTCTGAACTAATATAATATTGTATTTGCCGTTTCTGAAATCTAAATGATGAAACGGTTCGGGGATATCTTTATGATCTTCCAGACATACAAATCCGTAGGGCATCCAGTAGTCATTTAAACATCTTACGTCGACAGTGAACTTTACAGGATCGACATCACCACAAACAAAACAGATAACATCGTATTGATCATTCCACGTGTCTAGATAACTGTTAATTTCATTGGCATAATCAGCTACTTCTAAAAACATTATCTTAGCTGTCCGAGCATATGGGCAAGGGGGCATATTATTCAACAGTGGTTCAGGCTTGTCTAAAAACTCTGAGATCCACTGCCTAAGGTATTTTTCAGACTCCGTAATCAATCTGTCCACCTCTTCTTCTAATATCTAATGTAAGACAATGCCATCCGCCATCCCAGAAAAATCTATTACGTAATGGGCATACGATGGGCTCTAAATCTAAATTTTTTAATACCTTTAACAGTTCTGGATTTTCAGCATTAACAACTACGTGTTTGTCATCTACTATTAGACAATTTAAATCGAATATAGTTTCTTCACAATAACCTGTCCAGTTAGGAAGGAATGCTTGAACAAATTCAGTAAACTGATCGTTATGTTCTTCTCCAGGAACCCACCAAGCTCCGCGATTTTTATCACGTAGTTCAAAAAAGGCTGCGACCTTGTCCCATTTGGTATCTTCAAAATAAACTATATCCCAGTTGCTGAATAGGTTTTCGTTGCCCTTAAACCAAGGACCTGCTATCACATATCCAGGCTTAAGAACACTAAAGATGCTGTCCAGGTGTCCACCTATCTTTAAACTTTTATAATCAAATTCTGGAAATTTAGATTTTAAGAAAGGAAGTATATCTTCGCTTTGCCAAAGATCTACTATGCAGGTCTTACCCAGTCTAGTTAGATTAGGACTACAGAATCCTGCAAGATTGTTAACACCGTCTGTGGGATTTTCAATAAAATAGTTTTCTTCTAGTCCTTGATCTATAGCTTCGTATTTTAAATTTAGGTCAGTTCTGTTAAATTGATACTGTCCATTGTATACCGATAGATCAACTTGATCCTCACCGAACCATTCAATGAATTTTTTTGTATACCCTTGAACTTCGAAGGTCTTATCGGTAATCAGAAGTTTGTTGCCCATGATAATGCTATCGTCTCTGATCTGTAGAGGACTTGTAGGAATTAAGTTACTTTTAACTATATTTCTAGATGTGTCGTAACCTAGCTTTCCGTTAACATCGACATAATCTAATATACTATCTTTATAACCTAGTTCTTTAGGACTAGCATGAAGCACCTGTATATTGTGACTGCGCATCTGACTCTTAAAGTATTCTATGTCTTCGTTAGTCTCATCTACAATCTTTTTTAATACATCGCCGATCTTTTTATTTTTTACACCGTCAAAAAAACTTGAATCGTAAGTGCTTCCTACTGCTACTACTTCTAACGGTTGCAATTCGTCCCAGCTATTAATTTGAATTTTTTCAGACATTTATTTTTTCCTTAGTTAATGGTATATCCGCAGCGCAGGTGCACCAATCTCTTGTGCAAATAATCGGCTCGGACGGTATTAGAAAAGTTCCATTATAGATGTTACCTAAACTACCACCTACCCTACAAGTGGCTCGATGCACTTCGCCATCCCAATTTATCATAAGACTTTCTAGACCTGCATGACATTGCCAATCTTTAAATTGATTTAAATGTTTTTTAATGACGTCGTTAGAATGAAAATATATTGGTTCTTTTTTATGTTCATATATTACGGTGTTAGGTTTAACTGTAGATTCTTGGTCTAATATCCATTGTAAATCTTTTCCGTCATATCGAAGGTCGTCAAAAACATTATGGTCGCCTTCAGTCCACCTAATTCGTCTGACAGCATACTTAATTCCTATTTCTTTGAATTTTTTTACAACGGTTCTTACGTTATCCATTTTATCATGATGCGCCATGATGTTGACAAAAAATTCTCTTTCTGTGGAATCATAATACTTTAAAATCGTATCGAATACTCTTGTCCACTCGTGTTCAAAATGTAAGCTGAACACCAGATGATTATAAAAGATTTCGTTATTGAGATACCACCGGTAGCCTCTGGTTCCATTGGTAGTTAAATTTACCCAGAAAACATATTTTCTTTTTAGGTATTCTAATAAATCTTCGATGTCAGGATGAACACACGGCTCCCCACCCGTTAGGCTAATCCTTAACGGTTTTCCTAATTCACATAATCTATCAACAGTTTTTTCTAAAACATTTATATCAGTGTGAGGACTAAAGTTATCATGGATAGCAGATGGGCAATAACTACAGTCGTAATTACAGCGTTTACCTAAATTCCATTCTACCTTAATTTGGTCTTGATGTGGCCAAGAACTAGTAACCTTATACATAAGGTTTAAACTCCGGTGTTACATCTGTAAAACTTTGATTGCGAGTAGCATCTAATCTTCGATTGAATTCTATGCAATCTGGCCATAGATGACTTAAATCATAACTTAGGTAATTTTGAATACCCTGTATTTGTCCTTCTGTGATCTGCATCAATTTGGGATTATTTTTTAAAGATTTAAATTCTCGCATTTTAATCTTAACTTCTTCTAATCTAGTATAGGCCAATTCTCTTAAAGGTTCTGGTAAGGTTTGTATAGAAAGAACGTTAGGATATTTTACCATATTCGTATAAAAAATAATTCCTAAATCTTCTAAAAAACATTCTATCATTTTATCTAGAATCATCACGTTACTAACCTGAACAGCCACAGCACCTACTATTCTACTAACATTAGGTATACTCTGTATCAATCTTATATTGTTTACTAATTCAGACCAACTGGCATTGCCACGTATATATTCGTAGCTATCACCAATACCGTCGATGCTAACATTAACAGCTACGGATTTAAATTTAGGCCAATACTCCCAGACAGTCCTATTACTTTTACCGAGCATGGTTAAATTGGTAGCATATTTGATTTCAATTTGATGTCCGTATGTGCTTAACATATCTAATATTCTATAGTGTTGCGGATCCATCAATGGTTCGCCACCAGCGAATTCTACACGCCTAAAATACGGTAGTAGTTTTTCAAAACTATTCCACCAGTTGGGATTATCTTCAAATTTATCTAGATGAGGTTTGATCTTAAGATTATGCTTATTAATAAGATCGACCATTATATTATTTTCTTTAATATAAAAATCCTCAACTGCTGACCAATCATTCCAAGAAGTGCTGTCCATAGGATGACACATTCGACATTTTAGATTGCAAAGATTATTAAGTTTAATTTCTATAGTAGGAATATCAAAAGGCATAGTATAATCTTCATTGAGCTTATCTAAAGCATTGGGATATAAATTTATACGTGCCTCAGGAATAACACCTGCAATGTGTCTTTGTCTTAAACTTTCAACACCTTGATCTTCTAGACTAAAACACGGTTCACATTCTGGAGGACGTTCTCCGTTGAGAACTTGTTTTCGAATGCGACACATGTTTTCATTATTCCAAATTTCTTCCAAAGTATTATCCTGTATAAACCCTATAGGATGGCTTCGACAACATACTTGTATGCCTCCGTCTTCCCTAGTAGCTAACCCTGTAAACGGGTGCATACAAAATGTTTTACTGTTCTTCATAATAATACTGTAAATTATCTACACCGATCTTTTTTCTAAACTCATCAGTAAATGCACCTTCGAGTTTCATAGTCAGCGAGCAAAAAGGAATGCCGGTAAAGTTTCCGTGCCAGTTGTGGTGATTGTAAAATGCAGAATATCCTTCTATAGCTACTTCTTGTTTGACAGCATTGCCTTCTATGTCGATGAGATAAAAGGGTCTATCAAGATCAAATCGCATCCATATCATTTCTTGTCTATGTGGGAATGTTTTAGGTTTATTGCCGTTCTCGTCTGGTAGATAATTATAGTCTCTATGATATCCTAGAGGCATATAATGTTCGTTCATAAAAAAAGTTACGGTTCCTAATTTTTTAAATGGCAGAGATTCTAAGGCCTGAGTAATTTTATCGTCTACTCCGTCTATCCAATAATACGAATCCCAATCTTCATCTGTAAAAGATAAAGCATCTGCAGAATACAGCTTTCTTTCCGTGGTCCGTATTTGCAACATGTGATAAGGATCATAGGCTTTATATCGTAATTTTAAATATCTTACCAACCCGGCATTGTCACCACTTTCTTCAAAATGACTGAGCTTTGTGTCTAGATCGGTATCTGTTTTTCTTTCTTCGTTGGCCTTTTTATAGACGTGATATAACATGTCCTTTTCGTGAAATATATTAGGAATATTATCCGGATCAAATCCGCCTATATGAAATGTTCCTGTTCTAGCTTTCTTTTGAAGGCTAGAAAATAAAAAATGAAAATCGTCTTTAAGATCTAAAATCTTTTTTAGATCGATGTGACTATCTAATGTAATAAACGGTTTGCCATTAATTGTTAACATTCTGAGCCCATTCCCTTTCCTTACACCAGAAACATTCTCCACATTTAGGAACTGTTGTATTGTAAGGCGTATAGTTTGTATAGTTTAGATTATCAAAGGTCCCCTCGCAGCTTCTAGTTAGGTCCCATAGATCTAATATTTCTAATTTCTGATATTGTTTATATATCCACGATTTTTCTACGAATCTAAAAGGATGTATAGCCCATCCATTCATGTGCTTCATTGTGTGTAGGTATTGATTGTTATCGTTAGGATCGATATCTCTTTCAACCATTCCTTGAAAATCAACACCTCGAGGATTTCGTGTGACTGCATTATAATATGCCTCTATACCTTCTGCATGACAAATATATTCCGCAAAAGCACGTTGTTGTATATTGTCTCCGCTAACTTTCTTTCCATACTCATCTGTTAGTGATGGTCCGGTATTCGCATATTCTAATTCCGGAGCGATAAAATTAATATGTTTTTTAAATTTAGTATGATAAAATCTTTGGAACAACCAACGATACACTTTATCGAAATCATATTGTTGCCAAGGTTTAGTTTTCCAACATCTTACATTATTAATGATATGTATAGTTGTGTCAGTATCTCGATATAAATCGCATAGCAAATATGACAGCAAAGCACTGTCAGCGCCACCGCTAACTGCTATGCCTATATGTTTCCATGATAAGTCATAAGGTATATCGACGCCGTCGATATTATGTTGATTCATTTTCTAAATACCTTATTAGAGGACTGATCCCAACAGGGTGTCCATTACGCAATGCTAGATGAATTGATTTAGTCGGCACTAAATTAAAATCTCGACATATCTTATTATAACTAACTTCGTGTGTTTTCCACAAGTGATCAGGTTCTAAATTTTTTAAAAAATGATTTGCTACCATAATGGGAATTCTATTATTCATATGAAAATCATTCATGATAGTTATGGAATCAGGATCTCGAGATTTAGTCCATCTAATTGCAGTCCTATTCCAACCAAGTCCTAACCCCTTAGAAAGACTAATTGCCACAGATACCACAGCAGGACTACTAAAATCGAAATCAATAGAGCGGCCACACGTGATCCACGCTCCGTCGATGTGTATCGGAATATTTTTTTCCATACATTCATTTAAAATACTCTCCATGTCTGGATGTGGAGCACCGATGCTAGGAAACGGCATCGCGATGATTAAAGGAACTTCAGGAATTAGCGATCCCACATCCTTAACAAACGCTAGTCCCAATCTTTCGTGATATCTATAATCGTTGTTTAAAACCTGTATAGGACCGTCCATATATAGATTATCAATGAACTGTGTGCAACCTATACAAATGTCAGATCTATAAAAACTGTCAAAACCTTTTAGATTATTAAAGGTAGATTTTGTTATCCAGTCTTTAAAATTATTTTGAAAATTTATATACAACTGGTCAGAAATATCTTTTTCAAAGTTTCCATTTAAAATATCATTGATCAGTTCATCGATGCGTCGGTCAGTGAGAGGCTGCGGTCTTTCAATTTCTAAAAATTCATCAGAGTATCTCTCGGCTATTTTGATTCGCATATAAATATTTGACTTGATAATATGAGTATTTAATGCTAGAATTTACCAACAAAAAATTTTTGATCGAGCCTATAGTAGATCAAGTTAATCAACTTTGGTTTGAAAAACGTCTTAATCTAAATACGCCAACTGGTAGCTTTTTTGGCGATAGATGGGAGACTCTTTCTGAGTTTAAAAATACACCACTGGGAAATCTTCTAGACAGCATTGGCCCAATTGGTGAAGCTAGGTTATTAAAATTATCTTCGGCAGAAACATACACGGCACACGCAGATCCGGATGATCGATATCATCTGGCTATCATAACCAATCCTCATAGTTATATTATTGATTTTGATAATCAAAAACTTTATCATCTACCAGTCGATGGCAAACTCTGGAGAATGGATACTTCTAGAATACATGTAGCAGCTAATTTCGGTGGTAGAGATAGA
>Ga0255175_1000632_pt1 | contig 13886 bp, 11 predicted proteins | sample Atl_Atl_RepC_8d_FD_183628 | JGI IMG/M metagenome (GOLD analysis project Ga0255175, IMG submission 183628) | Freshwater microbial communities from Altamaha River, Georgia, United States - Atl_Atl_RepC_8d | ecosystem: Environmental > Aquatic > Freshwater > River | place: USA: Georgia | collected...
TTCCGTATTCCAGGTTCCATCCGGCGATGGTCGGAGGACAAACATTGGCGACATTCTCCCAAAATAACTCCCCCCTGCAGGTGTTCACTCCCCTGCCCGAGGGCACGCTGCTCGCCACACGGCTTTCCGGCCGCGAGGAGATGGGGGACACCTACCGTTTCACGGTGAGCCTGATCGCCCAAACGGGCACGCAGATCAACATTTCTTCAATGGTGGGCGCATTCGCCGCCGTGCAACTCACGCTGCCGGGGGGCGTCCAGCGGGCCTACCACGGAGTCATCTGGGAATTCTGGCAAGAGGATGGTGACGATGTCTTCGACCGGTACACCATGGTGCTCAGGCCCCGTACCGCCCTTCTGGAGCTGGTGAAGCGATCTCGGGTCTTTCAAGGCATGTCCGCCAACCAGATTTTCTCGGCAATCCTTCAGCCCCTGAGGACTCCGGACGGTTGGCGAACCCAAGAATTCATTACACCGCTTCCCACCCGCGCCTACTGTACCCAGTACCGCGAGACCGACCTGCAGTTCCTGCGCCGGCTCTGCTCGGAATCAGGTGTTACCTACTTCTGGTCGCACACCACCTCCAACCACTGCATCACGCTGACCGACAACACCTGCATCACCTCGGCGTCCCTGGGCACGGTGGCCTACAAACCCCAATCCGGGGGAACCGCAGAGGGTGTGGCTATCAATTCCTGGCGATTGGGGCAGAGGATTTGTCCCCCCTCGGTCCAAGTGGTAGGGAGCCAATACCAGGTCTTCAATCAGGAACTTCAATCAACTTGTCCTGTTCCCAACACTGTCCAGGCGGGCACCCTCAAGCTGGATACCGTGCAAGGAATAGCTCCCTGGCAGCAGGATGAGTTGTCAGCGTCGCGATTCTTCGACAGTATCACCCCCTCGGGCGGTGACGAACCGGACGCCATCACCAACATTTACAATTCCCAGGCAACCCAATCCGAGGTTGGAGCCTGGGCTGCCTCGGCCGGTTCGGTTCGCGCCTTCGCCACGGGAAACTGCTGCCAGATCGCTCCAGGGCACTCCTTCAGCCTGACAGGCCACCCCAACCAGGACGGCGAATGGCTGGTGGTGGCTGCCGAGCACATCGTGGAGGTGGAGGGCCGGTTCTGGGCAGGAGAGCCCTCGGCGTTGAAGGCTGAAGTCCGGGCGGAATGCGCACCGCTTTCCCTCAGGCAGGCCATCTGGCCATTCCTGCCGCGTCCCGCGATCGCCGGCCTTTTGACTGGCATCGTCATCGGGCCGCAAGGTAGCGAGATTTTTCTCGACAAGTACGGCCGGGTGCAGGTTCGGTTTTGGTGGGACCGCGACAATTCCACGAGTTCCTGCTGGATCCGCGTGGCGCAGTCATGGGCGGGCAACGGATGGGGTGCCTCCTTCTGGCCACGGGTTGGGCACGAGGTGGTGGTTGGGTTCGAGAATGGCGACCCTGACCGACCCATTATCGTTGGCAGCGTTTATAACTCCACCAACATGCCCCCCTACAGCCTTCCGACCAACCAGTACATCGCCGGCTGGAAAAGCCTAACGCAAGGGGGTGATCCAGCAAGGAACTTCCACCAGATCCTGATGTCGGACGACCAGGGCGGCGAGGTGGTCCACATCCACGCGGAGAGCATGTTCATCGTCAACCAGGAAAGCATAGCGTGCTCGCAAAGGCCTTCCGCGAGCCTCAACCTGCAGGGATGAAGATGGCGAGCCAGATTTTCTCGTTCATTGAAAATGCATACGACTGGTACAAAGACACGGTGGAATCCAGCTCCACATCCATAAACATCGGCCACTATTATAATTTTTTGATCGGAAATAGATCAAATCCAACCTTTGGCTCATGCCTGAATCCGACGATTTCTGAGTACCTGCTTTTCAAATGGGTTTACAGCAAGATCAGCGGGGGCACCGGGTTCCGCATGAGCGGCCCCACCAGCAAGTGGTACACTCCCTACTCGGATTTTTACAAGGAGATGTTCGGCTACAGCGGCAACTACAACCTGAACGCGCAGAACCAATTCAACTTCCTTTACTACGGGATATCCTTCCAGGTGACCCGGATACCCTCGCAACCAGTCTCCATCAAGTCGCTGAACCTATACGACACCACCGAGACAGCTATCGTCACCGACGCGGCCCTCAATCTTTCACAAGAGCAACTAGCCGCGAGGATCCGTGGCATCGATCCGGACTTCAAGGTCCCCTGGCCAGCCGTGGTTGAAGCAATCTTGATTCTCGGAATAGTCTGCCTTCTTGCCGCAACACTGGTGGTCCGTTTTGTCTTCAGTCCACAAAACCAATACGGCTACAGCTCCGCAATGGCTGGGCAGGTCGACTCCGAAACCAGTCCGGACACGGTGGAAAGGCTTGCCCTGGATTCATTGCCGGCAATGGTATTGGACCAGATCATCAGCACCGAGAAAATCTGGTTGTCCAAGCTCTACGAGGCGGAACTCGCGACCCAGTCGGTACCAGCTCAAACCAGCAACCAGCTCACCCTTGTGGGCAACACCGTGGACCAACTTGCGGCAGAGATCGAGGAGATCAACCTGAAAATCGACAAGACAAATGCCGAGATCCTGGCGCTTGGCGTATCTATCATTAACGTTCCGCAGGTGGAGTTGCTGACCGCCCAAATAACCTCCTACAAGGGACAGGTAGAGCAAATCCTAGCGGTACAAGCATCAGTAATTGAAACCAACAAGTATCTCATGCAGTGCGCAGCGAGATCCATCGAGGTTCAAGAAGGAGAACAAGGTCCAAGAAACGCAGAGGTTCAAGAAGATGAACCATACGAGCCAAGAAACGCAACCCTAACTCCTTGGTGATCCAGTTGTTGCCAGCCTAAACCGGCATGGAGAGCGTTTGCATATCCCCGGAGGTTCAAGGATAAACAGGATCAAGGGACACCAAACATGTAAATATAGGTCCGATAGCAAACACTTATTGCCAATAACAGTAGGCAAATCTAGATCCGCATTGAGAAAACCACACCAGACGCCCTCAATTGAAATGAATTAGATTTGAGTATCGGCTGTTTGCGAGGATAAGATCATGCCGACCAACATAGACCTGAATGTGGATGTCCACAGTGTCGCCCAGTATTACCTCTCCGCCCTTGCGGGTATCGTGGAGATCAATTCTCTGGGGCCTGAATCCAGCTTTTCAGTGCAATCACAATCGGTTTACCTGGGGGCGTTTGTTCCGGAGCTTGCAGAAACTGGGTCTCTGGCAAGTCTTGGGCTGATCCAGTCGGGAACAGGGGGCTTGGTCAACATCGAGGCTTCCGGGGCATCCCCTTCCGTCAGCCTGGTGGTCAACCTACTGGAGAATCCTGATTGCATCTCGAACCTGATCCTCAATGCCGAGGGATTCATGGTGAATTATGGCCTTCCAGGGGTCGGCGGATTCATCTCGATAAACAGTTCAAATGTGGCCATCTTCATGGGTGACCCAAGCGCCGGAAGCTCCTTTGTCATGACACCGGACTCCATCACGCTGAAGGTCGGCCAGGCGACCATGACTCTCACGGCGGAAGGGCTGGTGACCAACGCTCCGGCTGTCAACACTGTTTGTGATCCAACAAGCGTCCTCATCAATGCCGAGGGTATCACCGAGGTTGTCGGTGAAACGGTGCGTGAGATGAACGAGGAGGGGCACACCTTAACCGCCGCCGAAACCGAGATGAATGTGGGGGTTGAGGGACTGGAAGCCGAGGTGCCCACGCACACCTTGGAAGCGGACGGTTCCTTGGAGACAAACACGGCCCTTTTCAGTCTTTCGGCGGATGGCATGCAGACCATGGAAGCCCCCATTTCCATGCAGGAATAGTCCACGGTTACCATTAACATCTTGGAGCGGAAAAAAATGATCGGTGAATTAGATTCCTTTTTCAAGGCGATTGAAAAGGTGCAGGGGTCTATCCGATCAGCCATCCATTCCAATCCCAAAGGGGAAATCCGCGACACCTTCCTGGGTTTGCTTGACATCATTGAATCCCACAAGGAAAAGCTTGCGGCGGAAGGCCCGGCTGCCTTTCAAAAAGCCAGGGAAAAATTGGCGGCAGACAAGGCAAAATTTTCCGCCATAACCGGCAAGGCCGAAGGATTGTTCGCCAAAATCCGGGCCCTGATGGCCAAATGCGACTCGGTTGCAGAAAAGGGGCGGGCCATTGTGGAGCAGAGCAAGGAAAAACAAATCCCTCCAGCCAATCGCCCTCCCAAATTAGCCAAACAGCAAAGGCCCGCATTTCCACTCAGTAAGGGTGATGCGCTTCGCAACTTCCTTTGCATGGAACGAGCCGCCCTTTCCATCAAACCGCTCCGCGGGCCTAACGCCCAACCACTCGGCAACATCTGGGATGACTGGGGGCCGATCCATTCTGATTCAAAACCATGGCAATCGGACACCGAACCTCGACCAGGTTTTGACGAGGAATCGGACGAAGACTGACCTCCAAGTGTTGGAGACATCATTTCCTAAACGCTAAAGTGTGCTATTTTATTGGAATTAGAAGTGGCTACAGAATAGGTCAAACCTAATTTATTCGCCACCAATAAGCGAAGCCCGGAGGATTGTCAGGTGGCTGGTTTTTCACAACAAAACTCGCCGCTGCAAGTGTTCACGCCCCTGCCGGTGGACACGCTGGTTGCCACCCGCCTGACCGGGCGGGAGGAAATGGGTGATACCTACCGGTTCACTGTGGAGTTGATCGCGCCGGTAGGAACCTCTATTGATATCTCCTCACTGGCGGGAGCCTTTGCCGGTGTGCAACTCACCCTGCCAGGTGGAGCCATGAGGGCCTACCACGGGATCATCTCGGAATTCTGGCAGAAAGATTCCGATTCCATCTTCGACCGATACGCCATGGTTCTCCGGCCGCGAACCGCCCTGCTGGAATTGGTGAAGCAGTCCAGGGTCTTCCAAGGCCAATCAGCCAACCAGATCTTCCAAGCACTGCTTGAGCCTCTGAAGACACCCGACGGCTGGCAGTCCCAGAATTTGGTCACCCCGCTTCCCGAGCGGGTCTACTGCACGCAATACCGCGAGACCGACCTGCAGTTCCTGCGCCGGCTCTGCTCGGAATCGGGTGTCACCTACTTCTGGTCGCACACCACCTCCAACCACAGCATCACGCTGACCGACAACACCAGCATCCACGCGGTGCCTCTAGGCACTGTGCCCTACAAGCCCCAGTCCGGGGGTACAGCCAATGAGGTGGTTATTTCCTCATGGCAGGTCGGCCTGAGGCAATGCCCTCCCGCTGTACAAGTGAGGGGAAGCCAATACCAGATCTTCAACCAAGACCTGCAATCCAACTGCCCCGTGCCCGTGACAGTCCAGGCGGGCACCCTCAACCTGAACACCGTCCAGGGCATCGCGCCCTGGCAACAGGACGAGTTGTCGGCTTCGCGCTTCTTCGACAGCGTCACCCCCTCGGGCGGCGACAACCCGAATGCCATCACCAACATCTACACCACCCAGACAAGCCAGTCAGAGGTGGGAGCCAGGGCCGCCGCCGCCGGTTCAGTCCGCGCTTTCGCCAAGGGCAACTGCTGCCAACTCACCCCCGGCCACTCGTTCCGGCTGACCGGCCACCCCAACCAGGACGGCGAATGGCTGGTGTTGGCTGCGGAACACACCGTGGAGGTGGAGGGGCGGTTCTGGGCCGGCGAACCCACAGCCTTGAAGGCGGAGGTGCGGGCGGAATGCGCTCCGCTGTCATTGCGTCAGGCCATCTGGCCACTGCTGCCGCGGCCGGCCATCGCTGGGGTGCTCACTGGCATCGTCATCGGGCCGCAAGGCAACGAGATGTTCATCGACAAGTACGGACGGGTGCAGGTCCGGTTCTGGTGGGATCGGGACAACAGCGCCACCTCCTGCTGGATCCGCGTGGCGCAGTCTTGGGCTGGCAACGGCTGGGGGGCGTGCTTCTGGCCGCGGGTGGGCCACGAGGTGGTGGTGGCCTTCGAGAACGGCGACCCGGACCGGCCCATCATCGTGGGGAGCGTCTACAACTCCACCAACATGCCTCCCTATGCGCTGCCCTCCAACCAATACATAGCGGGATGGAAAAGCCTGACCCAGGGTGGCGACCCGTCGAAGAATTTCCACCAGATCTTCATGTCAGACGAGAGCGATGCCGCGGTGGTACACATCCACGCGGAAAGCATGTTCATCGCCAACCAAGAGGCGCAGCAAGTCACCCAGCGCCCAGTTCTAAGCATCGACCAGCAGGGGTAATCCGCATGCCGGCCTTCGAACTCATCGGTCTCGCGTTGGAGTCGCCCGCGCTCGCCAAGGTGATGCCGGCGATCCTCAACACCAACTACAGCTCCATACTAGGAGACAACATCAATTTTGTGATCGGCGGTGGCCGCATCAACAACATGTACGGCACCGACACAAAACTGGTGATGGACTGGGAGGAGCTGATCACCCAGAAGTTTTTCCCCAGTCAGATGACGACTGTCAGCCATAATGTCATCAATAGCAAAACCTACGGCATGTTCATGGGTATTGGCGGTGACGCGACCCTGGTCTTTGGCAACCGGTCCAGCTTCTTGTATTACGGCGAATCACTGAATGTCAGCCGCATTCCACATCCCGCGATCAACATATCCAGCCCCAGCACCAAAGATCCTGTGCTGATCAAACAGTTGCTGGAGGCTGGTATTCTGGAAGCCAACACCCAGACGGTCCCCCCACAAATCCAATTGTGCCTGGCCGCCGGGTCGCTGGCCCTCTTGGCAGCATCACTTTTGATGCGTTTCTACAACGGCCTGAACGGTATTTATTCCAGTGCCAAGGTTGCGGCCAGCGAAAACGAAACCCAGGAGATAATACTAGCCGCCGGCTGCATGCTCATCTCCGGTTTGGAAACACGCTGGCTGTACCTTCTGAAATGGCTTGAGGCAAACACCTCCATCATTATCCAACAGGCTTTGAACAACCTGAACGACCTCCAGAAAAAAGTAGCCCAAGCCACCAAGGTTGTGGACGCTGCCATAGCGCGGAATGTTCAGGCTCAGGAACAGTACGCCGCCAATCTTGCGCAGGAAGTTCCAACCGTGACGGCGGAGGCGGCCATGGTCCGCAACGCCCAGATCATCGAGGAAACCTCGCAATCCATCGCGGATTACATGGCAAAGAAAGAAGCGGTCATGGCAACCCTCGCCAATTTGGCTTGGACCTATGGCCTGACTCCCGGCGGGGGAGCCGCCAACGCCATCAAGGCACCCGTAACGCCGGTGGTCAGCCAGAAAGCCAAGTACCAATCCTATGAGCTTGCTGTGAATGATTACACGCTAAACGCCCTGACCAGTGATGTGAACATCAAGGCCTCGGGACCCGCCAAAAGCGTCAATCTAAACGCCCAATCAGTGAACCTCGCCGCCAACCTTACGGTCCCGACCGCCACCAATCCCCAAGCCCAAGCCTCAATCGCCATTTCCCAGGGAGCAGAGGAAGGTACTGTTTCCGTCGAGGCCGTCGGTACCACCCCTGCCATAAACCTCAACGCCAACATCCTGCCCAACCCGTCAGGTTTGGCCGCCAATATCCAGATCAACGCGGCTGGAATTGCCATCACCTACGGCCCCCCGGAAGCCCAGGGGGTAGTCTCGCTGAGTACCGGGGAAGTCAAAGTCGCCATTGGGCCGGCGGAAACAGGTAGTTCCATTCTTTTGACACCCGCATCCATCGTGCTCCAGGCTGGGGAGACAGTGATGACCATTTCCCCCGACGGAGTTTTTACCTACACGCCTTCCACCATGATGACCACCGTCGGCGACACGCTGGTCTCAATCACTTCTGAAGGCATCAACGAGGCCGTCGGCGAGGTGACCCGCGAGATGAACGCCGAGGGCCACACCCTCACCGCGGCCGAAGTGCTTTTGCAGGTTGGCGTTGAGGGAGTTGTGACAAGCGCCCCCACTGGCACCTCGGAGTTTGACGGTTCCGGCGAAACCATCGCGACAATGCTCGACCTGACCTCGGATGGGACCGCCGCCGTGGAAGCGCCATTATTCACCGTGGAATAACCCCATCAGGACTCGCACATGTCACAGGACCCGGCCGGCATCCTTTCGTTTTTTGAAACTTTCGGCGAGATTCACAGCCGTTTGGTGAAGGCAACCACCGAATGCGCCGACCCGGCTATGGCAGACCTGTTCCGCGCCCTAGCGGCGCAAATGGAAGGAACCGGCGCAGAATTCAAGTCTGTCGCCACCCGGTCTGTGGAGGAGGCCCAAAGGCAATTCAAGGAAACGCAGGTGGCGACCGAGGCAGCTCTGGCAAAAGGCCGGGAAACGGTCGATCAACTCCGTTCCCTGGCGGAACAGAATCGTGAATTTTTGAAAAACGCGCCCAAGCAACCTAACACCGACTCCAAAAAACCATCGCCGTCTGTTCCCAAAATGAAACCCCCGAAAATGAAGATGGAGCCACTAGATTTTTCCTCCGGGAATCTCCTCCGCGACTGGCTCCTACCCGCCGAGGCCCCCAAGCTGCCCACCACCCCGCACACCCATGGCAACATCTGGGACAACTGGAAAGCGGTTCCCCCGCCGGTTTCCGGCCAGGAGGACGGCCTTTTAGAAGACGACACCGAGTGAGTAGGTCTGGTCAGAGTTCTTGCGTCTGTGGGTTTCACACAACAGTCCCATGAATATCCTGTCCAGCCGCGATTCATTCGGGTAGTGTGAGTCATGATCAAGGAGGCGAGTCCCTTGGCCGCATTTTCCCAACAGAACTCGCCGCTGCAGGTCTTCACCCCGCTGGACGAGAACACCCTGCTGGCCACCAGCCTGCGGGGCGGCGAGGAGATGGGCGGCACCTACGCCTTCCGGGTGGGGCTGGTCGCCCAGGTCGGCACTCCGGTGGATTTCTCCAAACTGCTGGGCGCCGAGGCCCGGGTGGAGCTGACACTCCCGGGCGGAGCCAAGCGGTGCTACAGCGGCATCATCAGCGAGATGCGCCAGGGCACCGGCGACGCGGTGTTCGACAGCTACTCCATGACGCTGGTGCCCGCGGCGCACCTGCTGACGCTGGTGCGCCGGTCGAGGATCTTCCAAAACCTGTCGGCCACGCAAATCATCGACCAGGTGCTGCAGCCAGCCTTCGCACGGTCGGGGCGGATCTCCAGCAATTTCGCGGGTCAGACACCCACGCGGGTCTACTGCACGCAGTACCGTGAGACCGATTGGGAATTCCTGCGGCGGCTCTGCGCCGAGTCGGGCGTGACCTGGTTCTGGATCCACGGGACAGACGGGCGCGTCTTCAAGATCTGCGACAATTCCTCGGTGGGGGCGCCCGAATTGGGGGCGGTCCCCTTCCGCCGCGCGGCAGGCGGCACCATCGATTCAACGGCCATCCATGATTGGCAACTGGCGCAGACCCTTTGCCCTCCTTCCTTCGAGGTGACGGATCACAGTTTCCAGGTGTCGGGCCAGGAGATACGCAGTTCCGCGGGGGCACCCTCGCAGGTGATGGCCGGCTCCATCCGTTTGAAGTCGGCGCTGGGCATCGCCCCCTGGGAGCAGGATGAGCTTTCCGCGTCGCACTTTTTTGACAGCGTCACCTCAAATGGGGGGGAAGATAGTCACGCGATTCCTTCCATGTTTTCCTCCGAGCGGCCCCAGTCGGAAGCCGGAATGAGGGCGATGGTTTCGGGCACCGTGCGGGCCGAGGTGACCGGCAACTGTTGCCAAATGGCCCCCGGACACGCGTTTCGCCTACAAGGACACCCCAACCAGGATGGCGACTGGCTGGTGGTATCGGCCGAACACACGGTGGAGATGGAGGGCCGGTATTGGGCTGGTGAACCCTCGACGCTGAAGGCCGAGGTGCGGGCGGTGTGCGCCCCACTGGACCTGCGGCAGGGTATCTGGCCCATTCCCCCCAGGCCGGCCATCGCGGGTGTGCTCACCGGCGTGGTCATCGGCCCGCCGGACAGCGAGATGCATGTGGACCCATACGGCCGGGTGCAGGTGCGGTTCTGGTGGGATCGCTCCAATCCGTCCACCTCCTGCTGGATGCGCGTGGCGCAGTCGTGGGCGGGCAACGGCTGGGGGGCAATGTTCTGGCCGCGGGTGGGGCACGAGGTGGTGGTGGCCTTCGAGAACGGCGACCCGGACCGGCCCATCGTGGTGGGTAGCTTGTACAACTCGGCCAACATGCCGCCGTTCCCGCTGCCCGAGCACCGCTACATAGCAGGGTGGAAAAGCCTGACTCAAAATGGCGACCCCACCAAAAACTTTCACCTGATGCTGATGTCAGACGAGGCCAACGGCGAGGTGGTGCATATCCACGCGGAAAAGAGCTTCATCGCGCACCAGGAAAGCTTCCAAGTGAGCATGCGTCCAGATTTGGATATGACTTTCCAGGGCTAATCCCGAAGGGGAATGATTGATGGATTTTTATGAGGACCCCATTGGCAACCCGGTCGATTACCCCAAAATCTGGGAATTGGTCGGCAAGGGAACCGTTTCAGCAGCCAATTGGGCAAAAGACACTTACGAATCCCTTGGTTCCAAATCCATCTGGACCACCATCCAAGGCAGTTCCTTCAACAACATCATCGGACTGCCCCTGGGTGGAAGAACCGACAACCTGATGGGCAACAGCGTGAGAATCATCTGTCCCTGGTGGGGACTGATCAAGCGACTGAAATCCGGCCCAGACAGCGAGGTGGGCTGGTCTGGCCTGGTAACGGGTATCGGTGGCGACACGGCCATGGTCTTTGGCAAGAAGACCTATTTCACTTACTTTTCTGACTCGGTTATTTTTGAATTTTCAAATAATAAAATTGAGGCAAATTATCAGGTTCCAGACGGCGTCAATATCGACAGCTTCTCCACCATGGGGGCCAAAGGCCTTTATTACGCGCCAGCGATAACCGCGGTTCTTGGCGCCCTGGCCCTTACCACGACAATACTGTGCCTAAAACACATATGGAAATTTTCCAGTTCGGATGTCGTCGGAAACAACGCATCCGTCATGAAATGGGCGATGCTGCTTGTCCCACAAATTGAATCCCAGTGGCTATATCTGGCCAAATTCCTGCATACCATGGGCTACTCGTCGATACCCATGGAAATCCGCGAGGAAACAGGAGTCATTAAGCAGGCCTATTACAAGTCCAAAAGAGAAGCCAGGCTCACCGGCCTGCAACTCGACAAGATCAAGGGAAAGATAGAGGCCGCCAAGTCCACGATCGAGAGGAAAAAAAAACAAATCAGCAATTTGGAGGGATTTCTTGCCATTAGTTTCTGCAACGAACTTGTCCCTATAAAAATCGGCCAAATCCAGCAGGAAATCGGTGATCTGGAGTGGGATTTGCTTGCCTACGAATCCGAGGAGCGGGTTGCCACCGAGAAGGTGCTGAAAATTTCCGAACAGGCCATCAAGGACTCGACGAACCTGGCCTCCTTGGGCCCAAAAGCCTGACCTTCATCCATCAATCAAGAGCTTTGCCGCCGGAAATTTATTTGGAGCGACACATGCCAGACCTAAGCGCGATGGGCGCAACCCAGATCTTTGATGTCTCCACCCATCTCGTCACGGCTTTCGATGGCCAGATTGACCTTTATGCGATGGGGAGCGATTCATCGGCCAGCCTTCGTGCCGAATCCGTCAAGCTGGAAACTGGCGGAAGCTCCGTCTGGGCGACCAATTCGCCGGGAGGCGGATCGGTTGATGTGGTTGCCTCGGGCCCCGAGGCGGTCATCAGCATGAGCGCTCCACCGGAAACAGGTGGATCCGAGATCATGATTACCCCCTCCGGCGTCCTTCTTGCCTATGGGCTTCCGGCAACCCTGGCAGCCATCGCGCTCACCCCAGCCGGGCTCACGCTTTCTGTCGGTCCACCAGAAACCGGTGCCTTGATCGAGATGACCGCAGGTTCCATCCTGCTCAAGGTGGGCGAGACCGAGATCGCCCTCACGCCGGCGGGGATCGTGTCAAAGGCTCCCTTGATCGAGTCCTCCTGCGAGGAGACCAAGGTAAGCATGGGACCGCAGGGAATCAGCGAGTCGGTAGCAGAGGTCACCAGATCGATCACGCCCGCCGGGCACGCGATGGCCGCCGCCGAGGTGGCCATGAATGTGGGCGTGGCGGGTGTCACCGCCACCGGGCCCACCAACTCGGGCGATTTCGAGGCGGCCGCCGAGGTGAGCGCCGCCATGCTGACCCAGGCTGCCCAAGCCATGGCCTCACAGCAAGCCCCTTTGACCAACATCAACTAGATCGCTGGAACTTCGACGCTACGCTTCTTCCGGAGAATGGATGATGGAGCTTGATCCGGCCGTGATCCTCGGCCCCTTCCTGGAAACGGTTGGCAAGGCGCAGGAATTGGTCCAACATACGCTAGGTCTACCACTGACCCAGGCTGACCGGGAGTTGCTGGAAGGGTTCCAGCAGGAGATCGTTGACAAGAAGGCAATGTTTGAAACCCTGGGCCCCCAATTCCTGCAAAAGTCCAGCCAGGGGCTGAACGAGGGCATGCGGCGGCTGGAAGACTTGCAGAAGGAAAAGGAACAGGTTCTCCAGCAATTGGATCAACTGAAAAAACAAGCGAAAGCCAGTGCCGAGCAGGCCCGAAAAGCTGCCGAGGGACACGCCAAACAACCGCGGCGGCCGATTCCTGTTCCCACGGCCAAGCTGCCCGAGCCAGCCAAGCCCCTGGAACTATCCGATGGCGGTGTGCTGCGTGAACTGCTTTTGCCCACCGCGGCGCAGCCGGTGGCGCAGGCGCCCAAGGTGGCGGGCAACATTTGGGAGAACTGGCGCAAGGTCGGGGACGCGCCTGTAGGGGAAGATGAGCTGGGATTTGAAGAGGACCATGAAGGCTGATTTCCTGCCGGATGGGAAAACTTACGGCGTTCATTTTTGGTCCTGGATTCTTTTCCACACCTGCCGGGTCGGGTAGTCTGTAACTTCCCACCCGGAGGGCCACCCTTGGCTGATTTTTCCCAGAACAACTCGCCGCTGCAGATCACCCTGCCGCTGCCGCCTGACACACTGCTGGCAACCCGGCTGACTGGTTGGGAAGAGCTGAACAAGGGCTACTGCTTCACCGTGGAGGCGCTGGCGAAGAAGGGCACCCCCATCGCGTTCGGCCTGCTGCTGGGCCAGCCTGGCACCGTGCAGGCAAAGGTGGCGGGCGGCGTGGACCGTTTTTTTTCCGGCGTCATCTGGTCGATGCGCAAGGAGCGCGCCGACAACGACTTTGATTCCTACACCGTGGTGCTGCGGCCCGAGCTGGACCGCCTGGGCCACACCAAGCGGACCCGGCTTTTCCAAGACATGTCCGCTCTGGAAATCATTGGCAAGCTGCTGGGGCCAGTGGGCGGCTCGCAGAATCTGATCACCCGCCTGGTACCGCCGCGCGCCTACTGCGCGCAATACCGCGAGACCGACCTGGAGTTCTTTTTGCGCCTGTGCTCCGAGGAGGGTATTTCCTTCTACTGGCTGCACCTGCCGCTGGTCTCCACACTGGTGCTGACCGACAACACCAAGCTGACTGTGCCGGCGATGACGATCCCGTTCGATCCGCTGAGCGGTGGCACCAAGAACGATGGCGCCCGCTTCACCGCCTGGGGCTTCAGCCAGGAACTCGGCCCCACAACAGTGGAGATACGCGACAGCCACTTCCAGTTGGCTGGCATGCCCCTGTCGGGCAAGGCGGGTGCCCCGTCGGTGCTGTTCGGCGGAGGGCAACCGCTGCGTTTCCCCGATGCGCCCGGCCCATGGGAGGAGGATAACCACTCGCAGGCCCGGTTCATCGACGGGGTCACGGCCGCCGGCATTCCGTCCCCCATCCCCCCCATCGCGGGCGTGCTCGACGAGATGGAGCGTTCGGCGGCCGACCGGCTGGTG
>Ga0255175_1000644_pt1 | contig 13613 bp, 12 predicted proteins | sample Atl_Atl_RepC_8d_FD_183628 | JGI IMG/M metagenome (GOLD analysis project Ga0255175, IMG submission 183628) | Freshwater microbial communities from Altamaha River, Georgia, United States - Atl_Atl_RepC_8d | ecosystem: Environmental > Aquatic > Freshwater > River | place: USA: Georgia | collected...
AATGGGATCTTAGCTGCTGTTAAATCAAGCGTTATAACTCTAAACAGCTTTCTAAGTTCCTTAGCTTTAGCACCCATGTCTGCTGCATTGTGTCCTCTGAGAGCATCGTTCAATTCTTTATCTGTACTAAGCATACCTAAAGAATCTAGTACCAATAAGATCTTTGGATTTTCACCAGCGGTCTTTGCTTTCTTGACAAGCTCTAATAGATTAGATACGAAAGTTTGAAATTGAGAAACTGTCTGGATAGGCTGATATCTGATCTTGTTAAGATCGATACCGAAATTTTTCGCGCTACTCTTATCAATAGCACCTTCAGTGTCACAATAGACAACGTCATATCCTTGCTTCTGAGCTTCTCTAACGACATTCAAACAGAAGAAGGATTTACCTGTACCAGGATCACCCATTACTCCTAAAGATCTTGTGTTAGGAATACCTCCAAATAGGGATCCCGATATTTGTGCATTAAGAAGATAATTGCCGGTTGAGATCCATTCGTCAACCTCACTGAAAGAATTTTCTGCAAGGATAGAACCTGTCTCAAAGCCTGATATCTTTGAAAGCTCCTTATCTAGTGATAGAAAAGAGAAGCCTTTTTCCGATGTAGTTTTAGCCATAATTAAATAGAAATATTTTCTATATTATACTCGGAAAACAGCAAGAGGTTTCTTTTAGAAATTTTAAGTTTTAGGTTTGGCCTTTGTGATAATGGATTACTAAAGCTAAGTTTGGGCTCTAGTATGTCTTATATAAGATATTACCCCGGGTAATGACAAGTAATTATCTTAGCCTTTGTATAGAATATTGTTTCAAAAATGCGGAAAAAATTTGAAAAAAAATTAGTTCCCATATAGATCTTTCTTTATATCCTCTCTTTTTTCTAGGAATATCCTAATGTCCTTGTTGACTTCTTTTGTATCTAATGATCCGTTTGGTAACTTGTAATTCTTTCCAGTAAGCAAGGACAAGTGTCTAGAGATGTCTAACAAATCTTCCTCTGTCACTGCTTCCCCTGCAGATTTGGTCGTTCCTAATATAGAAGAAATCTCCTTCTGCATTTTCTCGATATTCTCTTTAGTAGCAGCTTTACTTTCCTCGTCGAATCCGTCGCCACCTCCAATTCTATCTATTTTGGAATTCCCCTCTTCGTCTCCTTTTAGAAAATTCTTTACTATATTCTGCAGCTGATTAGAAGCAGCTTTTTGTTGAAGAGCCGAAAGCTTAACCATATCGTTCACTATTTCTTGTGCTTTTGCTATCTTAGCATCGCCATCTAAAAGAAAATCGTTCGCTACCTGAACATCCCCATATTTCTCAAGGGATCTATTTTTCCACTCAGCGATACTCATATCTCCTGATTGTGCTGATAGTTTTTCGAGATTGTCTGTTATCTCTTTGATCTTATCTGCTCCTGCGCTACTACCTCTTATCTCTGAAAAATTCTTAGAAGTTAGAAACTGAGCAGCCTCCTGAAGCGGCTTTTGGTATTTAACTGCTGAGCTCTTGATTTCTTTTTCAAATGGTGAACCTGCAAAGAAATCTACGAAGCTGTCTATAACACCAGCCAGTGATATTACCTGATTGAGTAATGTCGAATACGAAACCTCCTGTGTTTGCACTGTATCGTTGTCGTCTGACTTCTTTCTTTCGAATAGAGATTCAGAATTTCTTAATTTCTTAATTGATTCGTTAACTGCTCCGCTTTCTTCGTTCTCCTTGTATTTCTTTATGATCTCGGGAAAAGCCTTTTGTATTGACTTTAGATTGATGTCACTATCGTCTAATAGATTAATTCCTCCGTTAGCGTAGCTGTCTATTCCTGCTTTTATAAAAGTAGAAGCACCATTTCCAGTGACACTGTATTTTTCCTTAGCGTTCTTTAAATCAAGGACCCCTCTGTTTTTCATTTGAGTCCAAGATTCTCCTTCTTCAGGAACCTTTTCGAACTTACCCCAAACCTGACCGAATTCCTGTATGAATTTCTCTCCCTCCGCAGCAAGCTTCTTGATATCCTCCCACATTTTTTTATGGGATCCCTTATCAGGTTTAACTTGACTGAGAATGCCTATGACTTTGCTGTAGATATTGAATTTCTCTAGAAGTTGTTCCACCTCAGGTTTTCCTTCTACGCTTACTGGAAGAATGGCTCTCATCATAATTAAAGCAGATAGAGCCTTATCGAGCATTAATCTATAGATTGAATCGTCAGCTGACAGTTCTTTTTCTGTTGTTTCTTCATTCTTTCCGGTGTCTCCTGAGTAAAGTTCAGAAAGAATCCTATTTACAAATCTTACTGCTGCGTCAAATCCAGGATCTCCCTCCTCATAAGTTTTAGAAGCTCCTTTATTTTCTAAAGTGATCTTCTTAAATTCATCTTCTGATCCTTTCTTTCTTTTCGTATCAATACCGGTTATTCTGTCCCAATTTCTTATACCTAGAACTATCTTATCGTCCTTAGGCATTAGCTTGGTGTCTCCAGAAATATCTATTATGTCCATTTTTTTATTGGACTTGAATTTAGTTCCGCCAAAAATTCCATTTCTGAAGGTAAATTCATCAGAAGAGAAGGATCCACTATTAGGATCCTTCTTTTCATTTAGATAATCTGAGTAACCCAGTATTTTCATTTAGTTTTTGTCTTTTGTCTTATTTCTTTTCAGCTCCAGCTTCTGCCTTAGCTGCCTTTTCAAAAGCTTGCTTTACTTTATCCTTTCCTCCCTTTTCTTCAATCTTCATAAGCATAGCTTGTAGAAGTGGACTCAAAGTTTTACCGTCGCTCTTTACATCGGGCTCGATAAGTGAAAGAGACTTAGAAACCTCTTGGATTGCTTTTTCTGTTCCCTCGCCATAAAGTCCGTCTGCTTTAATTGGCTTCTCTAAGAAGTTGTTTAATAACCCCTGGATCTTTTGGATAGTCTTGAAATTTTTACCAGCTTTCTTAAGATTTTCAACTTCTTTTTTACCGCTTACAATCTCTTTGTAATCTTCTAACTTGAGACTAGCTTTCTTGAAATCATTTAATGCTTCAGCTTCTTTTTTCTCACCCTCCGCTTTTAGATTTTCAATGTTCTTTTGAACAATAGCTCCTACCTTCTCAACGCCTTCTTTAATTTTTGCTTGTGCGTCTTGAATCTTAGCAAGTACTGTTTTTTCTATTCCTGATTTAATAACCTCGTCAGATATAGCTTTCTGTTGATCCTCTTTTACCTTTGCGATAAGCTGTGGTATTTCCTCTAATCTTTCTTTTCTAGCCTTTCTCTTCATTCCTTCCCATTTAGCATCGTCTGAAAGTTCTTTTTTAAGTTCTTTCACTTGGCCAGCTAGACCTGACATTGCTCCTTTTATTCTCTCTGTTGGAGGATTTAAAAGAACCATATTGATTCCGCTCTCCAAAGTGTTAAGATCTCTGATTAGATCTGATCTATCATCCTTAAATGTATTTTTCTCAACTATAGGATCACCCTCGATAAAGTAGCTTTCATTAACAGATTTTACCGATTGAATAAGACTGTTTTGGTAGTCTAAAACGCCATCTGCAAATGCTTCCTGTAGTTTCTTCTTATCCTCTTCGCTAGCAGTCTTTAAAAGCTCTGTATAGGCTTCTCCCAAAGTTTTAACTGCTGGAACTATCAATGCTTCAACTTCTTTCTTAATAGCTTCGTCTTTAACTAGTCCAGCTACTTTCTTAGCTATTGCGTCGATTGTCTCTGGCTTCTTATCAACCTCGGATTTCATGATAGCCTGAAGGTCTTTAACTACGTCCTTATATCCTTCCACTTTAGAAGCTAATTCTCCATAAGCCTGGAAATATAGACTTAACATTAAAGGAGCAATAGCTGAGATACCCTCTTTTTTAGTTTCCTCTGCTTCGAGGATCATTCCGAAAGATTTAAAATCTAAAATTGGTTTCATTTTATACTTGTGATTTTTTGTTTATTATATATCTTTTTTTGTTTTGCTCAGTAGAAGACCTGGATAAATCTTTTCATCGCTTCATCGAGAACTGGCTTTAGGCCTCCGCTTACAGGACCTGAGAACTTAGTAACAGAACCTATTTTACCTTTAGAATATTGACTAATTGGCTTCCATCCTGAATTATATGAACTATCTCCCTTGCTATACATGTCCCACGTCACTATGAATTCTTTACCGTCATCATCAACTTTCCAGCTTCCCCAGATACTATCGCTATAGTCATCATCAGAAATACCAAGACCGCCGTTTTTATAAACCTTCAATATTATGTCGTCTGAAGATGAGCTCCCTCCTAATTTATCAGGCCAAACCTCTACCTCTATTCTTTCGTCTTTCGTTCCCCCTCCTTTTACAAGTGCTCTTGCATCTTTTTCTCCACCCCAAGCATTTTCTTTAATGTCAGTCTTACCTGATCCGATACCCCAGTATCTAGAGAGATCTTTTAAATTTTTAAGAATTCCTTCCAACTGACTGTTTAAACTTGTAACTATATTTTTAAAAAGCTCGACATTTTCCTTGCTCTTTAACTGCAGGTCCTTAATTTTAGATATTTTGCTGTCGTCATTACTGGGCTTATTAGCCCCCTTGTACAGTTCCCAATATCCCGATGCTAGTCTTATCCAATATCCGCCCAAAGAGGACCCACTTGACTTTATGCTTTCTGGAGTAGTAAATGTACCGGGTGTAAACCACGTTGTTGTGAGGTCCTTACCTGCCTTCTGCCACTTCCTATTCTCATTTTCGTTAGTGAATATATTATCTCCTATTTTAAAAGTTATCCCGGATAGTTCTTTTGAGACGTTTTCACCAGTAACAGTTTCCTCCTTTTGTGTGGAATTAGTAGAATTCGGTGATTCTTCATTTCCTTCTTCGTCCGACCCTGTGAAAGAGGATAGATTAGCATCGTCATATCCTTTTTTGTCTTTTACTAATTTAGATGCTGCTGCGGGGTCGAATGACTTTGCCTGCTCCACAGTTGGTATGAATCTTTTAGACTCGTCCTCAGATGGGACATAAGAACCGTCTTTATCGAAAAGAGATTTATTGTTATCAACACACCACTCAATTTCCTTGATGGTTTTAAATGCATAAGCATTATTAAGTACCTTAATTACATCCGGATTTTCAATTTCAATCCATTCCTTAGAGTCGTTGTCGATAGAGTCGCTGTCACTTGAGTACCATTCGTCTCCGTCTAGTTTAAAAGACTTTTCCTGTCCTTTTATTAATTCACCTGGACCGAATCTGATAAATGAGGACGATTTTACAAAATTTCCATCTGGAGTGTAAGACTGGTACCATTTTCCCTTTCTTTGGCCTAAAGAACCACCCATAGATTTTATGCTCCAATCCAGATCACCTGATTTTGCCTCAGTTGAAAGCAATTTATCGGCTTCTATTTCTTTTTCTTTCTTTACCAAATCTGATAGAAGAATATTAACCTTGTCGGCAACCACCATGAATTTATCCATCAGTGGCTTAAGTTTATCCCCGTAAGTGGTCTCTTTAAATATTACCTTGGTGTAATCATTAACGATGCCTATTATCTCCTGTTGTAATAGATCAATTCTTTCCTTCGCTTGCTGTCTATTTAGGGTTGACCAATTCACTCCGCTTCCTGAACCGCTCTGTAGCTCGTCTACTACGGTGTCAATTTTTCTTTTGAACGGGTCAATACCTCTTTTTAATTTAGGATTTGCTGGATTCCCATAGACCGCATCTATATCGGTTTTAACAGCATTCGCTTGAGTTAAAAGACCGGAGATATCCGAGCTGAAAACATTAAACATGTTTCTAGGATCCAGTTTTATAGACTCGAGAATAATCTGTGACTCTTTTACTGCATCTGGCTTAAGAATAGCCTCTTTATTCTGGTCACACCATTTGGCTATGAAATCAACAAGTCCCTCCTTGTTACCACCACCATCATCCTCCTGCTCGATAATTTCCGAGATGATCGGTGATAGCTTTTTCATCTCGGTGTGTATTGCTTCTATTCTGCTCTTTATCTCTGGATCTAATTCTTGATCAGTAGATTCTACACAGGCATCGAAGAATTTTGAAAGTGCTGCTGGAATCCCCGATAGGGGTGATGATTTTATATCGTCTAATAGATTTGCTAGTTCCTCACGGCTGGCGCTCTTTGTAATAGGAAGGACTGATGTTGCAGTATTTAGAAAGGTTGATAGTATTGAGTTGTATTCAGGGAACTCAAGAACTAAATCTTCATACTTTTGCTCGCCCTCGTATATTTTATTGAAAAGGGAGAAAGAAACTATTTTTCTCATTGGCCGGATTTTTTTGCTTATTTATATATCCGACCAATTCTGGCTAATTTTTGCCGTAGTGATCTAGCCAATGCTCAATCATCTCATCAAGCATCGTTTCGAATGTGTATTTAGGGGACCATCCCGTTAAAGAACGAAGTTTTGAGCTATCCCCTTTTAAATCATTAAGTTCTTCCGGACGAAGGAATTTATCATCCTGTACCACATAGCTTTTCCAGTCTAGATCGAGCTTTCCGAAGACATATTCGACTAGATCTTTTACTGAGTGCGATACCCCCGTTGAACAAACGTAGTCATCCGGAGATCCCTGCTGAAGTATAAGCCACATAGCTTCCACGTAATCTTTAGCATGACCCCAGTCTCTAGTTGCATCTAAGTTACCAAGAGCTAACTTATCAGATAGTCCTAATTTTATCTTAACAGCTTCCTTACAGACCTTATTGGTCACAAAATTAGTTCCCCTTCTTGGAGATTCATGATTAAAAAGTACACCATTTGAAATGTACATGTTGTACGAGTTCCTATAGTTGCGACAGATGTTGTAAGAGAAAACCTTAGCACATCCATAAGGTGAAACTGGGTTCATTGCGGTTGATTCCCTTTGGAAACCATCAGAGTCTATTGAATTGCCGAACATCTCAGAGGATGAAGCTTGGTAGATCTTTATCTTTGGATTAAAAGATCTAACTGCTTCTAGTACGTTAAGTGTTCCTATTCCAGTTGCTTGAGCAGTATATAGTGGTTGGTCGAATGATATTCTAACGTGTGATTGAGCTGCAAGATTATAAACCTCATCCGGGTTTGATATTCTTAGTGCATTCAATAGTGATGCTATATCTGTAAGATCCGCGTAAATAAGATTCTTACCTATCTTACTATAAACAGAATCCAGCCTAGCCGTTTGGTTTTCAGCTACGGAATTTCTTTTTACCGTACCATATACTTCATATCCTTTGTCGATTAAAAATTCTGCAAGATATGACCCATCTTGTCCATTAATTCCCGTTATAAGTGCTCTTTTACTCACGTCTATTTTTTTTAAATTGTAATACTCTCTTTGCAAATATTTTTATATACCGATGCATATCCTGGATTTAGATAATAGTTTAAAAGATCAGTATTACTCATGGCCTTTATGCTTTCAAAAACACCCCAGTTCGAATTAAAATGTGGATTAGTTACCCAGCTATCGTTTCCTCTGAAGTGCTCGAAGTGATAAACAAACTTTCCTTCCATCCACTTGACGTTAGAAAGCTTTTGGAAACGATGCATTCTTTCCTTATCTTCTGGTCCGTATGATATGAATTGTTCGTTCTCGCCCCCATATTTTCTATAGACATCAGTTTTAAAGAATACGCAATGTCCACATTCAGAAGAATGTCTATTGGTTTTTCCTGAGTTATTTATGAAATTAACATCGTATTCTGAATTTGAAAATCCAGCATAGTCAAAATCTTCCAACACCTGTATCTGTCCCATGCCGTTTTCATATGGGTATATTACCTCGCATTCGCCGTTTAGTATTTGATTTTGACAATCAATATAGTTATCGGGGTCTAATATCACGTCAATATCATAGTTGACAACCACCGGGGTTTCCACCATATCTAACATCTGATTAAGATATTTTGTTCTGTGGAATGCTGTCTCCTCCTGGGCTTCTATTAGCATAATATTTAGATTCCCCAATTTATTTAGAAAATCCAATCTTGTTTTTCCAGTGGAAGATGACTCGTGTATAATGACGTTAGTCTTGAAATGCCTATTTAAAAAATTCAATGTTGTTTCAGCATTTCTATACCTATCCTTGTGCTCTATTTTGATGGGTATTATAAAAGTTGTTTTAGTTAAATCCTTCATTTTCTGTATTCTAATAATTTTTCAAATTCTCTAAAGCATCCGTGTCTGTACTTTATTAAACTGCTAGCATCTAGAATGTTTCGTCTATCCATCAGATAATTTACTCCGATGTATCTTATTGGGGCATCACCCCATCTTTTAGTATAAATCCCACCTGTTCTATCAAGATGATCGAAGTATTCCAGGTAGCCGTTCTTTATAAACCAATCTATTCTGCAGATCTCAAAATTTGTATAATACATCTTTGGGTGTGCCACCTCGTTTTTCTGCTCAACTTTTTTAGATTCCATATATAATTTGGACTCTTCGTACAACCCTTCTACTACTAACGGGTTGTCGTCCTGTATATTGTTAAAGCAGTAAAAAAAGTTTTCATTGTACATTTTTAAAAAAGGATCGAATCCGATTTTTTCCAATATGAAAGAATCTGTATCGAGCCTCATATACCAATCGTACTTTAGCAATTCTTCATTTCTAAAAATATCACCAGCCATAAATCTGCACATGTGTCTATACCCTAGGTTAAACCCAGGATGACCCCATGCTACAGGACCGTTACCGTGTGTTGGGTGAGGCGTAAATTCGGGAATATCTAGATGCGAATTAAAAACCGGTATCGAAAAATCTACAGTTGAAAATTTGCAGTTTGTATAAATCTCTGTTATATCTTTTTCCCACTCTGTTTTAAAACTATTTTCCTTAAAAATAGTAACAGTATATGGATAGTCGTCCAAAAAATTTCTCTTAAGTAACAGTAAGCTTTCCTTAATCTCTTTTAAACTTTCGTCTGTGCTATTCACAAGATAGATTATCGTTGCATTCTGAAGCATATTTAGATGGTGTTATAAGTAATTGTCCCATTTAACGGTAGGCGACATCTCCAAGTTGCAATGTGTTGAATATCCAGGAATGGGTGTAATTAATTTCCTACCCATATTTCCAAGATGCATGAATTTTGAATTATCAGACGAAACCCCATTATGATGATTTATCGAATAAAACATATGTATATCAAAATCTTTCATTAAGGTAGAATATTTGCAAGCATAAGTGTTACACGTAGAAGGGGTTGTTCTCCAGTGACAAGATTGTGAAACGTATATTTTTGAAACCAAATCCGGATAATCCTTATATTTGTCTAAATGATCATACAGAGAGATGTAATCGGAGTCCAGATCTTCTATACCCTCTATCATAATCTTTTCCCATCCTGGCTGGTGTAAATAGTCATCCTCTAAAATGTATATTATATCGTCATCCTGGTTATTATCGTTCCTTATTATTTCTAGAAGAGCTAAAAAACTTGAAGCCTCTGTACCGCAGTTTATTTTTAATATTTCAACATCATCGGAAAAAAATGTACTGGACGAATCACCGTAATGACAATCATAAATTACCTTTATGCTGCAGATAGATCTATCTGTTTTTGATAAAAAACTATCCCATACTTTTTTCTTGTCAAACCACTCAGGCCTTTTACGGTTTGTAATCTCGGTATTTGGTGAGTAAAATGAATGCCTAACGTATACCTTTATCTTTTCCATGTGCTTAATTTTTTCATAGATCTGTAGGTTGGATCAACGTGGCCCGTTTTTTAGTTTTTGGTATTTTTAATTACAATTAAACCGTTATTATCGTCAGTTTTATAATCGACTGTCCATTCAGGATTCTGATCTAAGAATTCATATATCGCTTTTAATATACCACCCTCCCCTGACATTTTATTTCTATTTGGATGGTTTATATCCATAGAGGGATATCCTTCCCCTTGTTCACCGTACAAGTGCGTGTCGTGAAAAGCAATATATTTACTTACTTTTTTACCATGTAACCTAAGTTCCTCCTTTAATTGGGAGTAGCAGTGCCACGTATCTATGAATAGCATATCAGTCTTATCTATTTCAACATTTAAAACGTCTTTACCAATATATTCGCAATCAACCCCTTGAATTTTGGCCTCTTCTAGTATTTTTATTAGAGAATTCACTGATTCAACCAAATGAGGCTCTGGTGTTGAATATTGGTAATCGTATGAAATGAATTTATTGGGATTTGCATACAAAAAAGCTCGGGTACTCATACCACCTCTTGCACCCATTTCGGTAACGTGATTGCAATTCTCAGCATATTTCTTTAAAATTGGTAAGTGCTTATATATGTCAGATTCTATTAAGCATGCTTCTTCGTATAGTTTTTCTATATCCATTATTATTTTATTTATTTTCCCAGAAACTATATATTCCTTTATCCACCTCGTACTTTTCCCATACAAATCTATCTCGTCTTGGCTGGTTTTTAGCCCATTCCCACATTTTACGGAGCCCGTCTTCTAATGAAGTCGTATGTTTAAATCCCAGGATATCCTCTGATTTTTTCCAGGACGGGATTGAATTTTTAACTTCATGTCTTTGTTCCAAATGTAAAACTTTATCGTATCCTGTTACTCTCTGTAGTGTTAAATTTGCATCTTTTATAGAATGCTCTTCAATACCTCCAAGATTTATTATCTGCTTTGAAGCTGAATTTAAAACAGCTGACTCGAATAAAGGACACAATATATCGTCTATGTAACTGAAAGCTCTAGTCTGGCTGCCGTCACCGAAAATCGTCATGTTATCACCTTTTAATATTTGATACATCCAGATACCAAGAACGTTCCTATATTTGTCCCAAATATTTTGTTTGATTCCATATACATTATGCGGTCTAATTATGCACCAATCTAAGCCATGCTGAACCCCTGCTATTTGAATATCCATTTCACAAGCGTATTTAGCAACACCATACGGATCTATAGGTTTTGGAATCTGTGCCTCGTCAAATATACCACCATATCCGTGGCCGTACACCGCCAGAGTAGATGTGAAAACTAATCTCTTAACTTCATTTTTAATACATTCGTTGACTATTAAAGCTGTTGCCCTTAAATTGTTATCGTAATTAAATGTTCTTATAAAAGGAGAGAGTCCTTCTGCTGCATAAGCTGCAAAATGAAATACATACACAGGCTTATGTATAGAGAATATCTCAGATACTTTTTCCGGATGTGTGACTAGATTAATTATATTAAAATCGACAAATGGATTCACATTTTCTAAATAACCTCCGCTTAAATCGTCAATACCTATTATTTCATATTCTGGCTTATTTTCTACTATCCAATCAGCAAATCTTGATCCTATAAGTCCAGCGACACCCGTTATCAATATTTTATTTTTTTTCATATTCCCTCATTTCTTTTATTTTTCTTTCATAATCTGCTATGTATTTCCCATGAAATCCGAAAGCTAAAGAAGAATTAAATCCCGCGTCCAAATTTGGCCAGCAGTAACCCATCTCTTTTACTGGGTTTTCTATAGAGAATTTAAGAGCTGTCTCCACATCAGGAAATAAAATCCCAGATTCTAGAAGATTTTTGTAATTCATTATGCACAAGAATGCATCCTCTCCGTATCCCATGCATGAGCTGTATTTACTGGACTCCTCTAGAAATTTTTTGCTTCTGAAGCTAAATCCTCCATTTCCTACTCTGGATTTTTTTTCATTTTCTATATAAGATTCTCTAGTTTTTTGGTATTGAAGATTTAGCCAGACGTCCTCATCCGGCCAGGGTGCTCCTATGTAGTCATACTTAAAAAAATCATCATTCCAAAGATGTGGATTTGTAATGAATCCATCAGTTTGAATTGTTATACAAAAATTTGTCTCTATGTAATCGTTCAGCTTATTACAAACAAAATCATTATAGCCATTCCACGTCATACCTGGTATCTCGTGGTACTCTACCATTCCCAGATCTGAAACAGGTCTAGACGTTGATATCAACTTTACGTTTTCAAAAAGTATATTTCTATTTGAAAAATTCAAAGCTTTTAAGGATGCTTCAGAATCAGATCCATCTACGCAAACTAGTGTTACATCTTTTTTTAAATTATAATTCATGAATTAAGTGCTCTGTAAATTTTATTCTTATAGTGTGAAGATTCACTAAAGTATTCATCTTTAATCTCACCCTCCTCGTTTAGTTTTGCTAGTACCAAATATTGGTTCTCGTCTATGTACATTTCATTCATAGAAAAATCTCTCCTAAATTCCTTCAGTTTGTGAACGTAATCATTTCTAATTAATATAGCATTTGAGGTGTAAGCGATAACAGAATATCCCATTTTCTCACCAAGACCCCACACAGAATCGAAAGAGCACCCTGAATCATATGACTTAAAATTAGACCCTGGTTTAAATCCTATAGATGTTTCTATCACTATAATTATTGGCTTTTTCTCATTTATCGATTCCATTACATAATAATCGCTGCTATCAATGTCTATAGACATAATAACAAGGTCGTCCGGAGAATAAGCATATCCTATTTTATCGAGTATTTTTTCTATAGAATTAGTATCTTCATAGTTCGGTTCAACTGTGAAATTATAAATAGAAGAATTTTTTGGGCCAGTAAATGCAGACACCTTTGAAGGATCAGATTCTATTAATATAGCATTGAAAGATCCGTTTCTGTAGAGATTGTATATGTTGCTCAAATATACGCCATCCCAAGCTCCGAATTCGATCAAAGTACCTTTTTTTATCTCGAGTTCTTCTAATAGCTTAGCCAATATACCATCCTCACCATTCTGAGAATATTCATTGGCTGCATATTTCAGATAGGGAGACCCCATTGGGTTTAAACCTAGATATTCGTTAATTTTCATATAGCATAAAAATTATTTACACCTATAAATACCATAGACGCATCTTGCACCATGAAACCCTGGTATACCTGACGGCTCGTAGTCTTTTACGCAATCCCCAAAATATTCGACAAAATCGTTCTTAGAGAAAGTGAACGGATGCTCAGTGTTTGTTGGAAGGTCTATTGGTTCAAAAAATCTTATAATTTTAGATTTTTCCTTGCATTTTTTTACTAAAAGATCCGGATCCTGAACATGCTGCATTAGATTAAATATCCAAACCTCGTCTACATCAGGCAATACAGCATCCTCCAGTCTCTCCTTTATTATTTCTATTTTCTTGTTGACGTATAGGTGATCGATACCATCATATTCAGTGGGCTCCACTACGTAGGAAGTGTTATAGTTACTGCAAAAAAGAAGACCCGATATTCTTCCTGGACCTATCTCCATTATTTTCTTCCCTGCTAGATCCTGATCTATATCTAGATATTTAAAATAATTACTATATGTATTCCTATAATGCTCATAAGACATTTCTATAGGTTCCTGTACGTGGTAAATCTTTTCCCCGATCTGTGCTTCCTCCCACCTTTCTAAACTTATTGGATTTTTCATTCTATTTTTTTAATTTGTAAATTTTAATTGATGTATATTTGTAAACTATAATTTTCTTCCCGACGCATTTCCGGAATTGAGATGATGATAGTGTCTATCGTATACTATTTTTTGATTTTTGTGATTTGAATCCAGAGCCCACTGTCTTGGTGCTCCTTTTTCTCTCGATCCCCCCAAT
>Ga0255175_1000653_pt1 | contig 13448 bp, 8 predicted proteins | sample Atl_Atl_RepC_8d_FD_183628 | JGI IMG/M metagenome (GOLD analysis project Ga0255175, IMG submission 183628) | Freshwater microbial communities from Altamaha River, Georgia, United States - Atl_Atl_RepC_8d | ecosystem: Environmental > Aquatic > Freshwater > River | place: USA: Georgia | collected...
TTGTACCCGAGTCGTTTGAATTTTTGTAGCGTGTCTGGCGGACTCTGATATTCTGCGGCCCATGTTCGAGCAATTCCGTAATTTCGCCAAGAATTTCGCCTCCTACGAAGCCGAGCGCAAAGCGCGCGATGAGCAGCGCGCCCGGCAGGATGAAGAACGCCGCCGCATGGACGAAGCCATGAAGGCGCGTATTGCCGCCATCCGCATCATCACCGGCGATATCCGCTACAAATACGCCATTATCAACACGGTGCGCGCCTGGGCCTATATCCCCTGCCCGCCCGGCCGCGCGGCTGACCCGCACCAAGCCACTGATGTGGCTATTTACAATCTGCAGCGCGAAGCACTCAAGCATAATGCCGATGCCGTGATTCACGCGCAGTTCCACATTCTGCGCTACGAAGTCCCGCTGCAGGATGGTGGCTATATGGCCGCCTATGAGACCCATGCCTTTGGCACCGCCGTTAAAATCCTCGGCGCGCCGGAAGACTGGAAAACTCCTGAAGGCGGCGAAGCTCCGCAGTAAATACCAGGAGCCAGCATCTATTTACGGCCATCTAGGATCTGTACTCATTTGAAGCAAGGCATATCAACGACCAATGTGTCATCCCCGCGCAGGCGGGGATCCAGACCATAGCGCGTCTGCGCGTTTACGAATCTTATGCTCGCTGAATGCTCGCAAAAGCTAGATTCCCGCCTGCGCGGGAATGACATATATATAATATATATCTGTAAGTATTATATCTTTTTTGTTATTATCATCCGCACAGACTGTGCACAGATACGGCAGATCAATGACTTAGCCAAAAAATCTGCACAGATTCTGCACAGAACAGAGCGCCCCCTTGGGGCGCAGCATGAGCGGGGAACATATGAGCTTCATCATCGATAAGGAAGAGATCAAACCGGGATTGATTATCTTCCGGCGCGGGGATGTCGATCACCGAAACTACTATTGCCGTATCAAACTCCCCAAGGCCGACCGCTACAAGACGGTCTCCCTCAAAACGGCCATCCTTGAGGAAGCCCGAAACAAGGCGTTTGATGTCGATGCCGATGTGCGGTTCCGCATCAAACACGATGTCCCCATCTTTAACCGCCCCTTCTCGGAAGTAGCGGAAGAATACCTTAAAACCCAAGAAGCACGGGCATTGAGGGGTGAGATCAGTGCTGCCCGCCCCAAAAAGCTGCGGGCCGTCATCCAAGGCCCGCTCAATCGCTATGTGGGATCAACCCAAGTTAATCTGATTGGTGACGAGCTGTGGGGTAGCTACCCGGCATGGCGACGTGAAAACGGCGCAGGACGCAACCGCCGCAACGGTGTGCGCGAGGTGTCTGCCGCTATGCTGAAGGGGTTCGCAGACGAGGAAGCCAAGCGTCGTGCCAAGGCTCAGCAGACCAGAGGGATCCGGCTGGCCAAGCCGATTGAGGTTGAAACGTCAGAGGAAACTGTAGTCCCCTTCATCAGCGATTCGACCATCCGCTTCGAGCTCTCTATTTTTGGCGCGATCATGAACTTCGCGATCAAGAAGCGCTATGTTCCGCCTAGCCAGCGTTTCGACGAGAGACCGAAGCTCAAGACTATGCGCCGTGATGAGTTTACCTTGGAGGAATATCGCAAGCTGCATACCGTTGGCCGGAAGTGGATTGGCCAATCCAGCAAACCATCCAGCATCTGGTATCGCACTGTCACCTACAACATGATCCTGATTGCTTGTAATACAGGCATGAGGCCATCGGAGATGAAGAACCTGCGCTGGCGCGACATCTCCCCCGCCAAAGACCGCGAGGGGCGGGAAATCGTCGTGTTATTCGTGCAGGGCAAGGGCAAATCCCGCAAACTGGTCGCCCCCAAGAGTGTTGGCGACTATTTAGAGCGTATAAAAGCAATATCAAAAGCCACAGAACCTAATGACTGCGTCTTTACCACCACTACAGGCGAACCTGCCAAGAGCCTTTATAAAGCCCTGATTGCTGATCTCCTCGCAGAGGCTGATTTGCGCGAAGGTACACAAGGGATTCCGCGCTCCACCTATTGTTTCCGCCACACCTATGCCACGCTCCGCTTGCAAGAGGGCGTGGACGTTTATTTCCTTGCTGAGCAAATGGGAACCTCGGTCAAGATGATCGAGGATCATTACGGCCATGTGAATACCATCAAGCATGCAGATCGCGTGCTGCAGGGCATGGCCGGGTGGGAAGTGCCGCAAGATGATGAAACAGACGCGCAGGCTCAAGCGTCTAAAGCGGCACAGACACGTAATAACTCCAAACAGAGTCAGCGCAACAGGCAGCGCTGACCTGCTCGCCAGAGCCATGTTTAACCTCACAACTGCCAGTGGAGAGAATGGTGACGGCGGTTTTTATGCAAGGCGTCCCCGCTGGGGTGGCGCTGATATGGCCTGATTAAGGCCTTGTAGCCGCCAAAGGCTTGCAGTCTAATATCAAAAGCCAAACGAGTTGACTTTAAATTTTATGATTTAGGGTTGCCACGTTAAAAGAATCTCCTCACCCTGACTGATAAAATCACCTACAGGGTCTGACCGCCCTTCGTATTTGCCCCACCAATCTGCATCGCGTGTCCGCGCCAAACAACTATTCAATAAATCTGCAATGAAATTAGCATCTTTTGCGGGCCACCACTGTGCTATAGACTTTGCAAAACTTTCAAGAGGATCTAGGTCTGAGTATTCACCAACCACCAAACGAGCCATTCGTTTGAGCTGTTGATCGAATGTTGCTAGTATATATCGCTTCTTTTGTGGATATGCGCCATCAATTCGACGAGTAAGATCACTAAGATAAGTAATATCCCAAGCTGCATTTTTTGAGCCTTTAACTGCTTCTCGTCTATCTGCAGACCTCAGGCCTTTGAGTAGTCGTTTACGGGGTGGTGAATTGGGCGCAAAATAAAGACATGGCAATGTGATTGATGGCCCTGCCAAAATAAAGTCATCACGCATCCAATGAAGAAGCATTGAAACTCGTTCAATTGCGGTGAGTCTATCGTTTAACTCAAGTTCGGCCACTTTTAAAGCAACGACATAATTTTTTCGCCAACGCGAAATCGGCTTAGCAAGATTCATATGCTCAACAACCGATGGAGTCCTAACTGTGCTAATCCTTTCAGACTGCCCTAGAGCAGCTGCTATCCACTCATTAATATTTATGTTGTTATCTGCAACCCGGAACCATCCAAGCTCTTCAATGGCGGCTTCATTAGATTCATTGAACGCCATTTCATGAAAAGAGATTGATGGCTCAATTTCAACATCCAAACACATGGCGAACGCCATGATCGCCGCTGCCTTTCTACAATGCTCATCAATTGGTTGTCCTCTAGCAGCTTGTGCCATTCTAGATACTACATTTCGATCAGGTAGTAGGATGGTCTCTATACCTAAGGCGTCTCGGGCAAAGTAATTCTCTGGCGAATAGACTTCTGAGTTAGGGTCAGGTTGATCGGCTACCAGTACATCATTTTTCCGTAGATAGTCAGAGATTTGCATAAGACTATGCATGGGGAAATCTTGTGGTAGCTGAATGCGTATTTCCATACTTATTACCTGCGCAACTATAAATAAGGTTATTTAGCTGGCCTTTCTAAATAACTCACTGATAGTCTTTGCAGCTACAAGCTGATCATGCCGGACGTAACGAATACCTTGCATCGATCCAGATGGAGCGTCCCCAAATACAATGGGGCCAACAGGCTTAGCAGGCTCTGAGAAAATTACTTTATACTTACCGCTCTCGCCATACGGCTCTATTCTTGAAACAGGAGCAAGATGCGTAATCGCAGAAATGGGTGAAGACTGATAAGCAGCGATCCACTTAATCTTGTCCAGCATTCCTCCAGAAATGCGTATAGCGTACCAGCAGTGTTGACCCAGAAATACTTCTGCAAAGCCATCTTCTCTTGCGGGCACGATGACCGTATCTGGTTCATTTCCATGAGCTGAGGTAATTGGCGTAATATTCTTGGCTACGCTAACAACGGCCCTAGGTTTTTCAAAGACCTGCAGTCCTGCTAAGGGCATGATTTGCAGCATCTGATGTAAGAAGGCTTTAGTATCAGCCTTATCACTTTCACTCAGAGCTGGTTCCTGCGGAGCGTTGCCGTTAGCTAGACGGCACCGTCCAGCCAACTTGGCCTGCTCAACTAAAGCATACTCCAGCCATTGGACATGCGCTTTATTGAGGGAGCCATTCGGGGAAACAAAGCAAATACCCCAATCCCAAAAATCCTTAGCCTTACTGTGACTATCAATCCGGTTACCAATACCGTCGCCTTCACCGATATAAATCGTCGGGATGTCATCCTCTCCGCTTTCGTAACCACGTAGGATGTAAACACCGGGGAGATAAAATTCCTTTCTTCCTTTGGTTTCTGACCATTTTTCCCTAGGAAAAACTATGCCTTTACCAGTCCAATTGCGGCGTTCAATAATCTTAACGCCTTCGGGATCGCCGTCAGGAACAAATATCTGGATTGTGTAAGGATCTGACATAACTTCCCTCATGCATACTGCTATAGTTAAAAACTAAAAAACGCTCGTCTTAACGATTATTAGAAGCACGAATCTGGCGAGCAAGCCTATTTTCTTCTGGAAATTGCCCATCCTGAATATGTATGTGTGGCCATCATGCAACTGCGGTGGCGTACATTGTCGTTCTGGTTCTGCCTAGTGCTGGGCACTGGGGGCATTTGGTACTGGTCCTATTCAGAACTGCTGCCTCAGCAATTTCGTTTCAATCAATCGGTACCTCAGGAAAGCCAGATATTTATAGAGCAGCGGGCGCGTTACATTGAACGCGAACGTACTGATCCCGAATTCCACGCGCTAATGGAGCGCACGCGGGAAGAATTTCGCAATAGCATGCAAAATCAGCCGCCGGAACCGGCCTTGCCTTGGTACTGCAGGGGCTTTCTGCAGGCTGCCTGCACTAAGTACATTGATGCACCACCTAAACAGCAGTCTGACATCAGTGCCGCAATCATCATTGCACTATTCTTAAATCTTCTCTGGATTAGTTTGGTTCGAAAATTCTATAGGAAGAAAAAACAGCCCGATACATACGTTCTTGGCTCAGCTGGATTCGCAACGATTAAGGAGCTAAGTGACGCCCAAAAAACAGCTCGCGGTAACGGCAGTGTTGTATTGGGTAAGGAAAATGGCAAAATTCAGACCTATAAGAGCGACAAGCATGTCCTGATGATTGTCGCAAATCGTAGCGGCAAAGGTGTTAGCTACATCCTGCCGTCCCTGTTGAGCTATCAAGGCTCAGTATTTGTGACCGACCCTAAAGGTGAAAACGCGAATATAACAGCTCAATATCGGTCTACTCTTGGAAAGGTATGTGTTATTGATCCATGGGGAATTTCTGAGGGTAAGGCCAAAAACTACTTGGTTAGCTACAACCCACTCAGATCAATTATTCAGCGCGGCGAGAGTAAAATATATGCGGATGTGCAAGCCTTAGCAGGTGCCATGATCGTTGCGTCTGGCGATCAGCGCAATGACCATTGGAATCAGAGCGCTGAGCAATTACTAACAGCAATCTTGGCTCATGTCTGCACGGCCCCGAATATTGAGCAACGTGATCTCGTTAAAGTTCGCGAACTGTTGATGCACAATTTCTTCCCTGAAATTGACCCAGAGACCAATGAAGGCAATGGTACCAGTACACTAGAACAAATGATGGCCAATGAAGCCTGCAATCGAAAGATTGCGGCAGAAGCTGAAGCAATTTGGAATACACCTGAGAATGAGCGTGGCGGGATTATCTCTTCCGCTCGCAAACAAACCCAATTTCTAGACGAGCCGCATTTAGCGGCATCCTTAAAAGATGCAGAAAATCAGGTTGATTTTCTTGATTGGAAAACTGGCACTATGTCCTGCTATCTATGCGTTCCCGCGCCATATATAGAAAGATATGCACGCTGGTTACGCGTCGTGATCACATCTGCTGTTGACAGTATGATCAGGGAGCTAAAACCCCCAGCTTTGCCGGTTCAGTTCATTCTGGACGAGCTTGCATTCTTAGGCCGGTTACCAGTCGTAGAAGCATCATTCGGATTAGCAGCAGGATATGGTGTACAGATATGGGCGATATTCCAAGATATTGGGCAAATTCGCGACCTATACAAAGAGCGTGCACCAACATTCTGGAATAATGCAGGCGTGAGAATAGCATTTGCAGCTCACGACCATGATACAGCTGAATATATTTCCAAGCATCTAGGAACAACGACCGTTACCACTATGGGGCAATCCATTCATGGCAGCAGCGGGCAGACAACCGGTCAAAGTCTTAACCAGCACGCCCGGTTGCTGCTTAACCCTGACGAGGTCAGCCGCAACTATGCCAGAGAAACCGGAAAAGCATTGGTATTTCTGGATCCGATAAGGCCGGTCGAAATCACAAGAATTCTCTATTATGAAGATGAGCCGTTTAAATCACGCGCAGCGCAGACTTAACTGCTCTTAACACACATCATAATATGGCCGGGGCAGCTCTAACTGCCCCGACTCTTAGTGTTTAGCTAAACAGGAAATCTGTGCTGTCTAACGCTGTCTTGTTGATCCCGGTCAGGGTAAATATGACATTGCCGCCCAAACTAATGGTCGCGCCAGCTGCGGTATCAGCAAATGTTAAGCTGCCGTAACTCGCACCTGTCCCCAACAGGCGGAACTTATCAGAGCCGTTTTCAAAGTCTGCAACGGTGTCATTGCCGCCACCCGTACGCCAGATGTACTGGTCAGCCCCGGCTGCGCCAAATATCCAGTCATTGCCGCCGCCAGCGTCTACGATGTTAGCACCCGTGCTATTGTAGATATAATCTGCGTAGTTAGAGCCTGTTACATATTCAATACCCGAAAGGGTATCAGTACCGCCAAAACCATCGCGCGCTTGATTAATACCAACTGACACGCCATTAAGGGTGTGAGCTGTCGAGCTGTTGTTAACCAGAACACCGGATGTTGATGTGCTGTAGTCAACCGTGTCGTTGCCAGCAGCGCCGGTGATTGTGTCATTACCGGCACCGCCTATGAAGGTCTCATCAGCTGATCCACCATAGAACCAGTCAGCCTGTGCGGAGCCGATAATTTTCTCAATAGCAGTGAGCGTATCGGTACCACCAAGTCCATCTGCTGCCGTTCCGGCAGCAATCGCTACGCCATTCAGTGTTTGGCTAGACGTGCTCATATTCAAAAGCACATTTGAGGTTGAAGCGCTGTAAGAGGCTGTATCAATATTAGTGCCACCATTGAGGATATCATTTCCGGCATTGCCGATCAGGATATCGTCACCCCCATTTCCCTTAAGCGTATCGTTGCCAGCCCCACCAATCAGCGTGTCTACACCGCCATTATTGCCGCTAATTGTCACTACGCCGGTAACACTCTTACCAGAGATGTCAAAAGTACCTGCAGCGCTAGCGTTAATTGTAAAGAGACTGCTGGCCCCACCAGCATGAACGAGGGTACTGAACATGGCGAGTTGTGAGCCACTCATAGTGAAGGCTGCGCCAGCACCAGTAATTGAGAGTTCCTCAATATTCGAAAGGGTTACACCAGTCAGATTATTATTGCCAATAACTAGCTTGTCATACCCAGCACCACCATCAGCAATTTCGCCTGAGGCCATATTTGTAGCCATGATGGTGTCGTTGCCGTCACCGCCATACATGGCATCTACATACAGGCCGCCGGTCAGCGTATCATCACCGGCATCACCGTATAGTGTGCAAGTTCCATAGGTGCTGGCTGTAATCAGATCATTGCCGCCACCACCATGAATGATATCCGAGCCCGCATAACCACCGCGCAGGTCATCATTACCAAGAGTACCTGTGATAATATCAGTGCCACTAGAGCCGGTAAACACCATCTTGCCGGTAATGGTCTTGGTAGAGAAATCATAGGTACCAGCGTCCGCCCCGAGAATATTATAGGTGCCACCCGGCGTTCCCTCATAAGTCAGGTTGGTAACACTTGAAAGAAGCGCGGCCCGGAGTTTATAGCTCGCTGCCGAGAAAAGAAACTCTTCAACGTTTGAGAGAACCAGCAGGCCGGTCGTATCGTCAACCCCAAGCCGCACGCTATCAAAGCCGCTTCCGCCATCTATAATTTCAGCAAGGTTTGTGCTGATGCCAGACCCCAGAATGAGGTCATTGCCATCACCGGCGTAAATAGCATCGAGGCCATATCCACCAGAAATAACATCCGCGCCTGCGCCGCCGTAGATGACATCATCACCATCACCGCCTTCCAGCGTATCGTTGCCGTCATCGCCGTAGATGGTGTCGTTTCCAGCATCGCCACGGATAATGTCGTTACCATTACCGCCGGACAGCGTATCATTCTGCTCGCCGCCATTGATCGTATCATTGCCACCCAAGCCGCTGATGATATCAGCACCGCGATTACCGTTTATTGTCTCGGCTGTTTGCGAGCCAATGATCGTTGAAGTGCTTGCGGCAATATCATAGTCGTTAATGGTGAGATTACCGGTTACAGTTATCGCAGACAGGTCATATGTGCCCGCTTCTGATGTTGTGAGATAAATGTTACCCCCGTCACCGGCAGAACTGGTAAGCGCAACGAAGTGAGGCAGTAACGCAGCGTCAATAACCTGCGTACCACCGGTACTAACCAATTCCTCGAAGTCAGTAAGATCGGCACCAGTGAAAGTAACGCCAGCTACAGACAGCCGGTCGTATCCCGCGCCACCTGATAGTTTTTCGCCACTATCATAGCCAATGACTGTGTCATTACCCTCACCGCCAGAAACAACATCAATTCCAGCGCCGCCGGTCAGCGTGTCATCGCCTCTACCGCCGAACAAGTAGTCATTACCTGTGATGCCGTTAATGATGTCGTTACCATCACCCCCACTATAAACATCTGAGAATTCCCAGCCATTCATCGTATCATTGCCAGCACCCGCCAGCACGACATTCGTGCTACCCACATATGTATTGTAGGTATCGGCACTGCCTGAAAGAATATGCACAGCATCATCATGCACGTTGAACGTGCGGCTCATAACCTCATAATTCAGCTGACCTGACGGATCGCTTGCAACAATAGCCAATTCGAGATCAGATTTTTGCGCGGCCGTCAGTGTATCAATGCCCTGAATGGCATCGATCATTTTGAAGATGTTCGCCCATTCAAACCGCAAATCCGCCATACTCATGCCACTGGTCTGGCTGTTAATATAGGCGCTATCAAGTGCCCAGCTACCAGTGAAGGAGTCGGTCGCGTAGTTATACACCGGCGCAGTAGAAAAGACCTGATGCCCTGCGGTCTGAAATATAATGCGGGCGGCAATTGCGTTGTACGCAGTATCCCAGGCTTGTGCCAGCACCTCAGCCGCCGCCGCGCCGAGCGGGTTGGAAGACGTGCCCAGATGCACAAACGGCTGGCCCAAGAATTTCTCAAGGAATGTCAGCTTTTGCGCATCATAGAATGCACCACGGCTACCCGGTGTGACCGTGTCTACGCCAGCCCAGCGCAACATCAAGGCAGAAACCTTACCCTGCAGATTAAAGGATGCGCTGAATAAGGTGTCAGCATCTGCATTGGCAATGGTCTGAACTTTATCCAGTAAATTATCGCTTCCGATATTATCTAAACTCATGGCAATTGAGAGGGCTGGCATATTACCATAGCCGCGCAGAAGAGGCAGCAGATCAACCCTCGTGTCATAGCTATAATTCACATCCGATACAGTATTCATTTTATCGATAGAAAAATAGGCATCAACTACTTCGCGGGTGTTGCCGTTCATAGTGAAGGTGCCCGCCTGTTTAATGGTGTTTCCGGCGTTATCGACATTTACATTGCTGTATGAGAGACTGATAGCACTGATATTTTCCTCACTCAGTGTATGTAGCTCAGTTGATTCAGAATAACCGTTCTGATTGGCGTCTACCCAGACACGCAGGTTAGAAAAGTTTGTATCAGCTGAAGTAATCTGGCCATCAGAGTTAGAATCATACTGCGCTAGTGCGAGAAAACCGTTGGTATAGCCGGTCTGGTCACCAAACAGCTCCGAGCCATTATTTATCTTTCCATCCGCGTTCAAATCAATTGCCAGAAAACCATCTGTTTTTGATATCCATCCAGATGCCTCTGCAAAACCATTATGGTCATGATCCCAATAAACAGATCCCGTACTATTAATACTAGTCAAATGCACCCCATCTCCGTCTAGATCCAAAACAAGTGGGCTTGGAGTAGTTTTTGCAAGGTCTACCTTCGATTTTACCGCTTCGGCAAACAAAGGGGAAACAACGACATGAGATTCATCAATTATATTTTGGTGAAGTATAATAAACTCACGCTCTGTTGTCGCAGGAGCTTCAGCTCGTTGGAGTATGGCAGCTGATGTGGGTAAGAACTGTTGGAAATCCGATAACGTCTTCCCTGCAAGTCCTGAAAAATTATGAGCTAGCGGCTGATTATTAAGAACCAAATAGTAATCCTGCAGAAATGCCGCGCGCGCCTCGAAGTTTAAATCATTGAATGTTAGGGATGATCCCGGTGCAAAAATTGTGGAATAATCGTATGAGAGATAGTAATTTCCGTCGAACTTTTTATTCAGAACTGCAGATGCCGTAATAAATCCTGCCGTCGTCCACCCATGCAACTGATTTTGAATTACGTGGTATACTTCGTGAAGAAGAAGGGCCTTATCTCTCCAACTGTTTTGTGCACCCGCATAGTTTTCTTGATAGGCATTTGAACCGGCATATAATTCACCATCTGGCGTAACAATTTCGTTTGGTGATTGTCCCCAAGGCGCTCTTGTATGGTTATGTATACGAATATCGCTTAGGTCCAACCCAGAGGTAGCGCCATTATACCCAATAATCGGTATACCCAGAACGCCCCCGTAATAATTCTGAATAAGAGTAACCTCACCCGTAGTAAGTGAACGATCTTTAGACATCTCAACCTCTTCTAATTTATTGACCAACACTCCGACAAGGCGACACTCGCCCAGAATTAATCCCTGCATCGACTTCAGCAGAGAAATCTTCAAAGCTTGGGATTAAATGCTCATCAACCGCGATTTGCGTGCATTCTGCCGCCTGTAGCTTTGTCATACATTCTTTGAATCTCGGCCCTTTATTGAGAAATGGGTATAAGGAAAAAATATCTGGTGTTTGACCAGCCTTTCTATAAGCATCCTTGCTTAATTCAGATGCCCCCAGAGAATGGATATAAAGGACAAGAAGTTCAAATTGGCCAGTAGCCATATTGTGAGATGCTGGGGTCAGTTCCATATCAGAGAAGCCTCTCATAGCAAAAAGGCCAAATCTAGCTTCCTTATTCCCCGCCTTTGCCATCGGCCATATGGTGCTCCATATTCGAGCACACTTGTCTGCGTCGTTTATGCTTTTATCTTCCATGATCTGCTCGGAATAACTCTCTATCTCATCCCAATTTGCTTGAGATGATAAACTTATCGCCATTGAATCGTGTCGAGGCGCAGTGCACGCACCCAATAGGAGCAGAGAAACAATCAGGAAAACTCTTGACAGCATATTTTTACCTCTAGTCGCAGTATCATAATCATTTTCCAAGTATCTACAAGAGTTGCGGCACTGTAAATGTTGATTTGCCGTTGCTCACTTCAATAAGTGTACATCATATACACGCGTGACCTGCAACCGTATGCGCTGCGCCGTCAATCATCCGCGCGAACGGTTGTGCATCTTCTACAGCGCAGAACAACGATCAATATCTGCAGTAATTACGCTCTATATCTGCCCGATCAATTCAGCGTTTCTCATTATATAATCGTGATTTTATCGCTATAGAAATCGACAGACTAGTATAGCTGATTTGTTTGCCTCGCGTAATTTACAAGCGAAGAACAATCAAGACGTATCTCTTAAATGAGAAACGAATGGGAATTATCCCTGAGAATTTGGCATACCATTGCAAGCAGTGCGCGTTTTATACAACATAAGCTCCGGCGTTAGGCAGCAGAGCGAGATGGCCCAAATGAATTGTAAAAAATAAGTTATGGGTCTCACCCCTCGCACCGCAAGGGTCTAGCGATTAACGAGCATGCCGTTTCCCCAACCTTCCTACACTCTGCTACGTGCAGGTCGGGTGATGCCCCTCGGCATTTTCGCCCTTTGCGCTTGCTACCCCCACCCTCGGCGGGAGCCAAGGTTGCATTGACGCAACCCGCACTCACTGAGGAGTTAATAACATGACCAAACTATACGCACAGCCCTATGACTTCACCGCCAGCGGCTTCTATTTCGAGACAGTGGAAGAGTACAACACACAGGCCAGCAAGCTCAGAAATTCCTACGGCCAGCCGGTTGAAGAGTTCGAGTTTCAATTTATAGACGGTGAAGGCATCGATGCGGCTTTGTTCAAGGCGCTTGGCGTTCACCAAGGCAATTTCCCGTCTTATCTTGAGGCCACTGAAGACTGGAGCGAAGAGGACAAGATTAAAGTTATCATCGCTGTTGGCGAAGTTGGGTACAAATTTGATCTGGGCGGAGACAAGCCCAACCAATTCGATATTGACCTCTACGAGCTGAACAGCCTGAAGGAACTAGCCGAACAGTTTGTTGAAGAAGGCCTCTTTGGTGAAATTCCCACCAGCATCCAGAACTATCTGGACTATGACGCAATCGCCCGCGACTTAGCCATGGACTACAGTGAAATCAGAATTGATGGAAGAAACTACATTTACCGCTGCAGCTAAACCCACAACCTTTAAAACCAAAGCCGCCTTTCAGGCGGCTTGGCGTTATAGCAACGTCTTGGGAAGGGCCTAGCCAGTTACATATTAGCCCCTTATTACAGCCATGCATCTGAAAGTGTTTCAGCCTGCTGTAATACCAAATCAATAGCCCGCTGCTCAAGGTCAGGCGGATATTTATATTTGCGGAGAATGCGCTTGACCATAAGGCGCAAGCTAGCGCGGACGGCCTCGCGGACTGACCAATCCTCCTTGAGATTGCGGCGCAGCTGATCGGTCAGTTCAACGGCAATCTTTCGCAGCACATCATCGCCCAGCTCGCGCACGGAAACTTCGTTTGTCTCAAGAGCGTCATAGAAGGCCATTTCATCAGGGCTTAGGCTCAGATCTTCCCCACGTTCAGCCGCAGCCTTGAAGTCTTTGGCCATAGCGATCAGCTCTTCGATCACCTGAGCGGTCTCGATGGCGCGATTACGATACTTCACGAGGGTTTTCTGCAGCAGATCAGTAAACTTATGATGCTGAACAATGTTGGTTTTGAAGCGAGAGCGGATGTCATCACGCAGCAGCCGCTCTAGTAGCTCTACCGCGAGGTTCTTCTGCGGCATGAGGCGGATATCGCTCAGGAACTCGTCCGATAGTAGGGCAAGATTGGGTTTCTTCAGTCCTGCAGCAGAGAAGATATCCAGCACCTCGGTAGAGGC
>Ga0255175_1000658_pt1 | contig 13368 bp, 1 predicted proteins | sample Atl_Atl_RepC_8d_FD_183628 | JGI IMG/M metagenome (GOLD analysis project Ga0255175, IMG submission 183628) | Freshwater microbial communities from Altamaha River, Georgia, United States - Atl_Atl_RepC_8d | ecosystem: Environmental > Aquatic > Freshwater > River | place: USA: Georgia | collected...
CGTGGATGCCGCTGATCACCTCGATGGACGGGTTGTCCGAAAGGTAGGTCCCGTCAATCAAAATCGAACCCGGGGTGACCACAACCGTGTTGCCCTGCAACAGGGCGGTGTCGTTTCCTTCACCACCGTCAAACAGGTCGCGGGAAAGTCCGTAGAAGTCATTGCCCCAGTTGGACCCACCCAACTTGTCGTCACCGGCTCCCCCGTACAGGCGATCGAAACCGATGGCGGAATACCCGGTCCACCAGTAGGTCGCGTAATCCAGCGAATCGTTTCCGGCCCCACCGTACAGGTCATCATTGCCGATGCCGCCCCAGATCTCGTCATCCTTCGAGCCGCCGCGGAGCACGTCATTCCCTGCGTAACCATTGATCACCAGGTTCGAGAGTGTCCATGCCGATGCGTCGATGACATCATCGCCCTCGGTGCCATGGATGGCTGAGATAATCTCAACGCCATGATCAATCGATTCAAACCCGTCGAGGCTGAACCGGCTGTCCGTGATGATGACCTGGCTCCCTTGCAGGATGGCAGTGTCGTTGCCCGCCCCGCCCAGGTAGATGTCATGGCTCACCCCGGCCCAGCTTCCAGACTGGCCGCCCAAAAGGTCATCCCCATCCCCACCTTCGAGGATGTCATTTCCCGCTAGATTGTCGCCTACCATCCACAAGTCATAATCCAAAGCGTCGTTACCGGCCCCACCAACCAAGTGGTCATTGCCGGTGCCGCCGAAGATCACATCATCCTTGGTCCCGCCCTTCAGCAGGTCATCCCCGGCAAGCCCGAACATCGAAATGTTGGAAAGTGTCCATGCCGAGGCATCCAAAATGTCATCGCTGGCAGTGCCGGTGATGCTGAAAATCAACTCAATCGAATGGTTAATTGAAATCGTGCCATCGATGTCGAATTGGGTGTCGGTGACTGTGACCCGGCTGCCATTCAGGCTGGCCCGGTCGTTTCCTTCCCCGCCATCGAAGGTGTCGGCACCAAAACCGCCCAGCGTGTCGTTGCCCAACCCGCCAATCAAAAGGTCATTGCCACCGGCTATCCAGCCGACCGTACCCATCCATTGGTCATAATCCAGCAGATCGTCCCCGGCACCACCTTCCAGGGTATCGTTGCCTGCACCACCCTGAATGATGTCCCCGTTTGCGCCACCCATCAGATGATCATCACCGGCACCACCACTGATCAACACACCTTGCCCGCTCCAACCCGAGCAATCAATGACATCGTTGCCATCGGTCCCATAGAGGGACCAACTCTCGATCGAATGATCCGTAGTCGAGTGGAAAATCCCGTCGATGGTAATCCCGGAATCATTCAGGACAATCAAGGACCCGGTAACGCTCGCACGGTCGGTGCCTTCCCCGCCCGCAAAGGTGTCGCCGGCCAATATTCTCAGGGCATCATTGCCAGAGCCGCCAAGGACAGTGTTGACGCCACCGCCGGATTGCAGATCATCGTCTCCCGCCAAGCCCTCGATGGTGTCATTGCCACTGCCACCAATGATCCAGTCGTTTCCGGCGCCACCACGAAGGAGATTGTCGCCGGAACCACCGTTGATAGAGCTGCCCCCAGAACCTGCGATCAGCGTGTCGTTGCCTGAACCAGCGTAAATCGATGTGTAACAGGTAAGCACCGAGAGGTCGATCAGGTTGTTGCCACCCCGGGCATCCACAGTGGCCTGGCTCAGCCGGCTGGCCAACAGCGATTGCTCGCCAGCCTGCGTCGAATCCAGGTCATATTCGCTGACGAGGTTGCCTCGCACTCCCAGGTTATGCTTAAGCCGCCCATCGGCACCGATGCCAAAGACCAGAATGTTGTCGTTGTCGTCCCCTGTGAATGTGACCGAATTCCACCAATCGCTCGCGTACAGCGTGAGGCTGAATTGGATGCCCGCGGGCGCGTTCGGATCAATCGTCCAGGTTCCGAGGTCCGTAGTCGGCGAGGAATTCCCGGCGAAGCTGGTGCTTCCCACCAGCAGCGCATGGGCGCCATTGGCCAGGGCCGGGGTGGTCAGGCTGAAATGGCCATTGTGGTCGGCAGTACCTGATACAGCCGCGACACCATCCACATAAATCGTCACCGTTCCATCCGGGATTGCGGTGCCGGTGACTGTCAAGGTGTTGTCAGCGGTGATCTTGTCATCCTCGATGCCGGTGTCCTGGCTGACTGAGGCAACCACTGGAGCCGATAGGTTGGCAACCGTGTGCGTGAGAACCACCGGGTTGGCGCTGATCGAGGTGGCCCCGCCCCGCTGGGTGACATCCAGGAAACCAAGGGGCTCCATTTCCACCGGGGATTCAACCAGATAGGCAGCCAAAGGCGTGGCCGGTCCCTGATACCCGGCAGCCGGAACGAACCTCAGGCGATCTCCCGGATTGAAGGTAATTGCGGCGGAATCGCTCGCGATGCTCTCCAGGGTGTACCAAACAGGATTGTTGGTTTGCGAATCCCGGTAACCCTCGGGAGAAACCTGCCACTCACCCCGTGCCGGATCTGCGGTGTAGTTGGCGATGGCAATCCCTGAGAAGGTGTTGGCATTGGAACCGCTCTGGGCATCCAGCCGGAAATTGTCAATCGCCCAGGATTCGTTGGAGGAATTCTCATCCAATGAGGATGTCATCCTCAGGGAAAGGCGATCAATCCCTTGGGAAACATTCAGGGTAATCTGGTAACGCTGGTCATATCCCCACCACTCGTTGCTTCCCGCAATATAACCATGCTGCCTGGGCTCCATCGTCCAGGTGATACCGTTTACTGTTCCCGTTTTGGTTTGGTTGTCTCCATACCACCATCCGAGGTTGACATCCAATATCAACGCACCATTGGCATAGATTCGGAAGTTTTCACCATCCCAGGAATCGAGCCGCATAAAATCAAAGCTGATGGTGGCGGAAACACCGTTCAGGCTAAAGGATTTGCTGATTTCCTCACCGGAACCGTAGTTTCCGTTGACAGTACCCCAATTAGACAGGTTGGTGGTTTTGCCACCCAGCCAGCCACTGGCCCCCTGGCTGAAATCGCTGAATTCATTGATGTTTTGGTGGTCTGCCTGATCATTGAAATGGACACCAAACAGGCTGGCAACCGTGGCACCAGCAGGACTTTGGCTTCCAGACTCGATGGCTGGCAGATAAGCATCACCAGTCCCGACAGGCGCGTCATTCACCGCGGCTACATGAAGTCCCAACACGCCTCCAAAAACACCCCCATCGGTAGCGATAGCCGTGTAGTGGAAGGAAGGGAAACCATTGAAATTTTCGTTGGCAACATAAAGAAGTGTGCCAATATCCGCGCTGGATATCACCTGGCCAACTTGGACAGCGGCCCCGTTTAGGCGCAGGGTTCCTCCGCCGGGAAGGTTGTCAATGGCCACACCTGCCAGGTCAGCGGATCCAAGATTGCCGGCAAAGTCCAACCCAGCAAATTGGTAATAAGAATCTTCGACCAGAACCCGCTCCCCCGAATTCCTCACGCGGGTGGTCAGGGATACAGCCTGGGCTGAAACCGAACTGCTGCCGCCCCGGTTGGTGACATCCAACAGGCCATTGGTCTCGACGGGGAGGGGGGTCTCCAGCAGGTAAGCGCGGAACGCGGTGGCCTTGCCTTGATAGCCGGATGCCGGAACAAACCGCAAATGATCGGAGGGCCGGAATGTACGGGCCAGCGAACCCGGACCGGTGCTCTCGATGCCGGTCCAGCTTTGCCCATCGGACGAGAATTCCCATGCACCCTTGGCCGGGTCTGAGACATAGTCGGTCAGTGCGATGCCACTGAAGGAATTGGAAGAACTGCCACCCCGGTTGGATTCAATCTGGAAATTGTCAAAGGCCCACGATTCATCACCTATGTCGGAATCCAAGGTCGAATCCATTCGAACCGTGAGTGATGGGATTCCCTCGGGGATTTGCAAAACAATGTTGAAGCGCTGGTCATCCCAGAAGTTGCCGATGAAATCAGATTTCTCCCGCGGTGTGACTGTCCAGAAAATACCCTGGGTGGTGCCAGATAAAGGCTGGGCCTCTTGGCCATATGCATTGCAATAAAGGGGAATATTTAGGATTTGGGCGTCATTGGCAAATAGCCGGAAGAATTCACCATCCCAAGAATCAATTCGGAAGAAGTCAAAGGAGATGGTGGCAGCCATCCTGTGCAGGTCAAATGTTTTGCTTATCTGTTGGTTGTGCCCATAACGCCCGCTGATTTTGCCAAGTGAGGCGGATTCAAGGACCGTTCCACCCGTCCACCCGTCCACACCATTGTTGAAATCGCTGAATTCATAAAAACCTTGTTGGTCCGTGACGTCACTGAACAATGGGCCAAATATCTGGGAAACCGTTGAACCTGAAGGATTTTGATTTCCGGTTTCGACGGCGGCCAAAAAGGCTGATCCGGTCCCGACAGGCGCGTCATTCACCGCCAGCACCTGCAGATTCATGGTCGCCCCGAGGGCGGTGCCGTTGCTGCTGGTGGCCGTGTAGCGGAACGATGGATTGCCGTTGTAATTCGCATTCGGAACATACGAAAGGGTAGCCAACTCGCTGACGCCAATCACTTGACCCACCTGCACCACCGCGCCGTTGAGCACGAGTGCCCCACCCAATGGCAGGGTGCCCACCGTCACGCTGGCCAGTTCCGCCCCACCCAGAATGCCGTTGAAATCACTGGGCTGGAACTGTAGCGAGGAGTCTTCCTGCGTGGAAACCCACTGGCCAAACCAGACGCCCACATTCCCCTCGTTGTCCGTCACCTCAACTCGCACCTGCCGACGGGACGATACCGGAACGGTGGCGCTGAAGGTGCCATCGGAATTGAAGTGGAGTGGTTGGCGTCCGTTCCCATCACCCAGATCAATGGTGGCCGTCCAGGATTGCCCCTGGCCGGGATCCGTGAAGGCTCCAGTCAGGGTGTTGCCGTTGAGGGAGGCGGTGATCTTGGGCCTCAGCCCGGAAACCGTCACTGGAATGCCAAAGGAAGGATCAATGGTGACCTGATCATCCCCGCCCTGGGCGAAGTAGGTGATCTTCTGCACCGAGTACAGGTCGGTCATTTCGCCGTTCAACAGGATCCGTGGCAGGCCATTGATGGTCACAAACGAAACCGCGTCGTTGCCGGATGTCCCGTTCACCCAGACCGTGTTATCACCCCACTGGGCGTTGATGGTGTTCCGTCCAGTCCCGGCATCGAAAGTATCGATGCCGTAGGGATTGCCTCCAAGGTAATCGTTGCCCGCGCCACCTGAGATCAGATCATTGCCGCTGGCTTGCCCCCAGTCGCTATCTAGGTTGTCATCCCCACCGTTGCCTTCGAGAATGTCGTTGCCATCCCCGCCGCGGAGATCATCATTCCCCGCGCCACCCTTCAGGATGTCATTGCCACCACCGCCGAATATGTAAAGCCCCACACCGGTCCAGGCTGAGGCGTCGATCCGGTCATTTTCGGAAGTGCCGAAGATATGATCAAAACCCTCAATCGAGTGGCCTTCGGATACCTTTCCGTCCACCACCAGCCGATTGTCTGATATCTCAATCACAGATCCGTACAGGTACGCCCGGTCCGTGCCTTCTCCACCATAGAACTGGTCCGATCCATAGGGGTTCGAACCCAGATAATCATTGCCAGACTCACCCTTCAGGATGTCGTTACCGTATGCCTGGCCCCAGTCCCTGTCCAAATAATCGCCACCCGCTCCACCTTCCAGAGTGTCGTCACCGTCCCCACCCCGGAGGTCATCGTTGCCGGCTCCGCCCCGGAGGAAGTCATTGCCGCCATAACCGTTGATGTACAGGCCCACGCCGGTCCAGCCAGACGCGTCGATCCGGTCACTCTCCGAAGTACCGAAGATATAATCAAAACCTTCGATCGAATGGCCTTCGGATACCTTTCCGTCAACCACCAGCCGATTGTCTGATATCTCAATCACGGATCCGTACAGGTACGCCCGGTCCGTGCCTTCCCCACCATAGAATTGGTCCGATCCATAGGGGTTCGAACCCAGATAATCATTGCCAGACTCACCCTTCAGGATGTCGTTGCCGCTGGCCTGGCCCCAGTCCCTGTCCAGACTGTCATCCCCCGCTCCACCTTCCAGCGTGTCGTCACCATCGGCACCCCGGATGTCATCGTTCCCGGCACCGCCCCGGAGGAAGTCATTGCCGCCATAACCGTTGATGTACAGGCCCACGCCAGTCCAGCCAGACGCGTCGATCCGGTCACTCTCCGAAGTGCCGAAGATATAATCAAAACCCTCAATCGAGTGGCCTTCGGATACCTTTCCGTCAACCACCAGCCGATTGTCTGATATCTCAATCACAGACCCGTACAGGTACGCCCGGTCCGTGCCTTCCCCACCATAGAACTGGTCCGATCCATAGGGGTTCGAACCCAGATAATCATTGCCAGACTCACCCTTCAGGATGTCGTTGCCGCTGGCCTGGCCCCAGTCCCTGTCCAGACTGTCATCCCCGGCGCCACCTTCCAGCGTGTCGTCACCGTCCCCGCCACGGAGGTCATCGTTCCCGGAACCGCCACGAAGAATGTCGTTCCCCTGCCAACCGTAAATGCTCAAACCACCTCCGGTCCAGCCCGAGGCGTCGATGACGTCCGCGCCGCCGGTCCCGTAAATCCCATAGAAGCTTTCAATCGAATGGTTTTCCGACACCGTACCGTTCACTTCGATCACCGTGTCCGTGATCGTGATCAGGCTGCCCTGAAGCTGCGCCGTGTCATTGCCCGATCCGCCATCGAACACGTCATACGAACCGCTCGCGTCGTACGTATACCCGTACAGCCAATCATTGCCGGACCCACCTCGCAGAATGTCGTTGCCAGAGGATTCCCAAGGGTTGGCCCAGTCCAGACTGTCGTCACCGGCCCCACCTTCCAGGACGTCGTCTCCCGAACCACCGTAGAGACCGTCATTGCCGGACCCGCCACGAAGAATGTCGTTCCCCTGAAAACCGTAAATGCTCAAACCAGCTCCGGTCCAGCCCGAGGCATCGATCACATCGTTGCCGCTGGTCCCCTCAATAGCGGTGAATTGTTCGATGGACGGATTGCTAGACAGTCTGCCATTGATCAGGAAACTGCTGCTGGTGATGATGATGTTGCTGCCCTGGATCCGGGCCCTGTCCGTGCCGTCACCACCCTCGAAAATATCATTGGAAGAACCGCTGTAGGAATACCCGTTCAGGTAGTCATCGCCGGCACCGCCACGCAGGGTATCGTCACCCACAGATTGACCCCAGTCCGCCCAATCCAGGTAATCATTGCCCCCGTTGCCTTCGAGGATGTCATCGCCGTAACCGCCCCGCAGGTCATCATCATTCGATCCGCCACGGAGGATGTCGTTTCCTTGGTAACCCCAAATTTGCAAGCCACATAGGCTCCAGCCAGAGGCGTCAATCACATCATCCCCAGCCGTCCCGTCAATCTGAATGAGGTATTCAATGGCCGGATTTTGAGACAGTTTCCCATTGATCAGGAAACTGGTGTTGGTGACGGTGATTTCACTGCCCTGAATCCGGGCATAATCAACGGTTCCCTCACCACCGTCAAAAATGTCAAAAGAGGGTCCGGCCCAGGAGTAGCCGTTCAGGCAATCGTTGCCGGCACCGCCCCGGAGAATGTCATTGCCCGCGGACTGGCCTGAGTCGTTCCAATCCAGAAAGTCATTTCCATCCCGGCCTTCCAGGATGTCATCACCGTCGCCGCCGCGTATGTCATCATCCCCAGAACCACCGATCAGGGTGTCACTGCCGGTTTCTCCAAACAGCCAACCGCCCAGATTGGCTCCCTTTAGAACATCATTTCCAGCCTGCCCCTGAACCCAGTACCGGCAAGAAAGGGCGCTCAGGTCAATCAAGTCGTTGCCATTGCCGCCATAGGCATAGATCATCTGCAAGCTGTCCGGCAGTGTCTGTTCGCCGGCCTGGGTGGAATCCATGTCGTACTGGCTGACCAGATTTTGGATCAGCGGTAGGTTGTGCATCAGACGGCCGCTGGAATCGTAGGAGAAGACCAGATTGTCGTTGGCATCATCCCCGTAGTAAGTGATCTGAACCCCGGAAAGGATGATCGCAAAAGCACGATTGGCCGGCGCGTTGGGATCAATCGTCCAGGTGCCAAGGCTCCCCTGACCAGATTGGTTGCCAGCCAGATCGGTAGCCGCGATCCACAGGGAGCGGGGCCCATTGGCCAATTCCGGCGTGGTGACGCTGAAATTGCCATTTCCATCCGAATGCCCCGAAGCAACGGCCACCCCATCCACGAACACGGTCACCGTGGTATTCGGTTCGCAGGTGCCGGAAAGGGTGAGCGTGTTGTCCGAGGTGACCCGGTCACCCTGCACCCCGGTGTCATCGCTGATGCTGGAGACAGTCGGCGCCGCCGGAGCGGTGGTGTCAATCAACCAGGTCCCCAACCCGGTGGTCTGGGTGTTGCCCGCCGCATCCGAGGTTTCCAACTGCAGATCGTATTGGCCGTCGGCCAAGGCCAGCGTTTCTATTTCAAAAGCGCCCTGATCATTGGCCAGCCCGGCTGCCACCACCGTGCCGTTTGCCTTCAGGGTTAACAAGGCCCCGCTTTCCGCTGTGCCACGGACCGTCAGGGTGTTGTCATTGGTGATGCGGTCCCCCGCAACACCCGAGTCCTGCGACACCACCACCGACGCCGGCGCGCCCGGCGCGGTCAGGTCTATCTTCCAGGTGCCAATACTCAGGGTCTCACCCTGGTTGCCGGCGCCATCCACCGCAAAGGCGGAGAAGGTGTGGTTGCCTTCCGCCAAGCCATTGGCCTGATGCTCCCAGGTGCCGTTGGCCCCAATGGTGACCGAAGCGATCTGGCTTTGCCCATCCATCAACTTCAATGTGCTGCCAGCGGTTCCCGTGCCCTGGAAGGTGAGGTTGGCCGAGGCGGTGATCTGGTCGTTGCTGCTGCGGCCCGTGTCGGGAGTGATGGAGGTGACAGTTGGGCGAACGGGCGGGGTGACATCCGCCACCAGCAGGTTCAGGGTGCGCGAGACCGTGGCACCATTGCCAGTGATGCTGGTCGTCAGCGTGGCAGGACTCAACAAGGCGGCCCCGCTGCCATTGGTGTTGTAATAGCCCGCATTCGGGGTGTAAGCAAGAAATTCCAACACCGCGTTGATCTGCGCGGCAGTGCCCGAAACGGTCACCTCGGCGGTGCCATTGCCCGACACAGAAGCCAAAGCCGCCCGGTCCGCTGCCGATCCACCCAGATTCAGCACGCCGTTGGTGGCGCGCAGGGTCATGCTCAGCGTGCCACCCGGCGAGGCCTGCGTGTTGCCCCGTACCGCCAGGCTGTTGCCGGTCGCCGAGGAAAAGAAGAAGGAGGTGTCCTGAAGGGCGGTCTGCGTGCCAGGGTTTTGCAGGCTGGGCACCGGCAGGCCAAGGCGGATGTTGTTAGTGGAGTAATTGGCTGTGTAAATGTTGCCATTGCTGGTTGCAACTATCCCACTTACAGTTCCCAAACTGGCCGAGCTATTCAATCCACCGGAATTTCCCGATGTGGAGGATCCTCCAATAACAAAACTGGTCCCTCCGGTAAAAATACTCAAACTTGTTGAATTGGCGAGTGAGCTGACCATTTCACCCGATGACATTTGAACAACAGTGGAAGAGGAGGAAACTCCTGTCGTGATGGTTGAAACCAAACCATTGGCCAAATCAATTCGACGAATCGCTCCTGTCGATTGGTCATGGACGAGGAAATCGCCATTGCTGGCTGTCGAAACCCCATAGGGCTGTCCGAAGGATGAACCTGACAATGAGCCATCAACGCTGGCGTTTGAACCGTTGCCGGCCAGCGTTGTGACGGAATTGCCTGTTATAGTCACCTTACGGATTTTATTATTACCTGAATCGGCAAATACAAGGTATGTGCCATCGCTTGATAAGGTTATCGCACCAGGATTTTTCAACAGGGCGGCGGTGCCTGTTCCATCATTTGATCCAGCCAAACCAGTCGTTGATCCCGCGATGGTCGTAACCTTCCAGGCACCGGTGGAGTAATAAATTTTACGGATTCTGTTACCGGAGTACTCTGTGACATAAAGCGATCCGCCACCATCAATCGCGATTCCTGAAGGCCCAACAAATTTTGCAGTCGCCGCTGAAGTACCGTTGGCCAATGAAGTGCCACCCCCGGCAAAAGTCGTCACATTTCCATTGGGGTCAATTTTCCGGATAACATTGTTCGAAAAATCGGCTACAAACAAGTTTCCATTTTGATCAACGGCCATTTGATCAGGACCATTGAACCGCGCGTTGGATGATGTGCCGTTTAAATTACCGGATAGCCCCGATGAAGACCCCGCGAACACGCTCCAAGTGTAATTCTGCGGTGGGTTGACGGTGATCACAAAAGCCTGGGTCGTGAAATTGCCTTCCCCATCAGTCACCTTCAGCCGCACAACGGCCTTGCCGGTGATGCCTGGTTGGGTCTTGTAGGTCAAGGATCGGGTGGCCCCGGTGCCCGAAAGGGCCAGATCCCCATCGCGGATCAATTGTTGGTTGTCAGTGGTGGCGGTCACTGTCAGCCCGGCTGTGCCCTGCGGATCATTCAGGGTCACCGCCAAGGGGGCCCGGGCCAGTGCCGTGGAACCCGTCTCCTGCAATACCGTCTGGGCAGTCGGAACACCGCTGAAAACAGGGGCGGAGGCTGCTGATCCTACCGACAAATAAATGGTCTTTTGGGCTACCAGCGGATTGGAAGCGCCATCCATCGCATTCACGGACAGGGCCGCCGCGCCTGGCCCGCCGGTGGTGTAGGCCAAGGTAGCCAAGGTGGCTCGTACATCGGCCAGCGCGCCGACAACGGTCACGGAGGAACTACCCGAACCATCCACCACCGACGAACCCGAGGCGGTCATGCTGGCGGTGCCAGCCGATGCGGTGACCCGCACCGTGAAGTTGCCCGTGCTGGCCGGGCTGGGCGAATCCGCCAAGTCCACTTGCAAGACACCTGTCAAATTCAGGTTCCCCTGGATCACACCCAAGGGATCCAACGCAGACGTTTTGGGAACCAAAACCATCGGTGCCGGGTTCAACCGGGCTTCCAGATTTTCCAAAACCAGCCGGCCCTTGCGCCGGGTGTTGGAATGGGTCCGCTTGGTGGACCGGAAGAACCTGGAAACCAGAGAAGAAAGGAAAGCAGAAGCCATGATATTTCCCCTAAAGGATTAGACCTTATGGGGTTGGTGTGCTTCCTGAAAAAAAACGAACACGCAAATCAAAAAGAATGAAAGAAATGAATTCAATTCAAAAGTTAATAGCTGTCTGGCTTGATGGGAAAATCAACGGCCTGTCAGCCACCTTTTCCAACCCGATTCCACATCCAAACATAAAACCGTTGGTAGCAAGACCGACAGCGCACAGGTTTCATCAACAAAATGAAATAAACAAAGTCAGGCCAAACAAATTGGGAATCGCGCAGACTGTCAGAAAAACAGTTCTGGCACAGACGTTGTCTGGACACAATAAAATCAAGATAAAGCGATTGTCACTTGTCGGCGCTTGCAACGGTGCCGGTAACCAAAGTATCCGAAACAACAAAGGGCCAGGCTAAAAAGAGCCATGGTTCCTGGCTCGGGGACGGCGGATGCTCCCAATGAAAAAACAGGGGCTCCAGCGTTTGTATCTAGGAGTACAGCATTCGTACTCCCTGAAAATAAATCCGTACCAGAAGGAGTGATGTATGGATATGCCAATGCAAGATCAGAAGATAAAGAAGGCAAAGCCCATCCGGAGGAACCTGACCATGGCAAAGGCTTGCCGGGTTCACCGGAGTCATACAGGAAGCTGTTGACGGTGATGGAACTACTACCGGCCGCAGTTTCACCATCTTGAAGGGTGGCGGATAAATTAACACCTAAAATATAATTATTGTTTGACTGAACAATTGGACCACTTAACTGGCTAAAATCAGTAAGCCCAAATCGAAATTTGGTGGCTTCACTCACATTCAAATCACTAGTGTTTGAAGCGTTTTTACCAAGTATTCCAGATTGGCTCCCATTTGTCACTTGGGTAACTGTGACACTGCCAAGATTCGACCAACTATACAGAAAAACAGATGCCGAAACATTTTTGAACTTATTGGCACTGGCCGTTAACTCTACTTCAAAGGAATCAAGGCGCCAGGTTTTTGATGCCCCGGCATTACCCGCTGTAAATTGCAAACCAAAGCCGTAAGAGTCAAAAGTCGAACCATTATATAAATAAACGTTGTTTTGGTTGCCAACGTAAGGATTATTTGTGGAATCGAATGTATAATTGCCGGTGATGACATCTCCTGATGCCGCTTTTGCAACAATAAATAAAGCAAAAATTGGCAGAATGTTTTTCATGTTAAACCTTTAAAAAGAGTTTGTCATTTTCTAATACGGTTTCTGCCAACAAAAAGGGACAGGGGGTGTTTTACAACCCCCCGTCCCATCAGGTTTTTAAGGTGATTAGTTTCTCTCTCAGGGATTTTTACGGTTCAAACCAGAGAGCAGGGTGACCAGGCTGGCATCATTCCACAAAGAAACACCATTCCGACTGACCTCGAACCGAACTTGTCCGTTGCCTTCATTGCCAGCCTTCAAAGTAGCCTTAACCGCAACACCGGAGAACACTCTGCCAGTCAGGTTGCCACTGGCACCGCTGGTGAGCCGGTACAGGGTTGCACTACCCGAGGAGATCACGATGTTACCATCCCCATCGGTGGAGCCAGCCAACAAGCTGGTGGCCTTCAGCAGATACAGTCCGTCCTTGCGCGGGATCAGCAGGGTGATTTGCCCGGCGCCAGTTGGATCCTGAGACAAACCGTACTGGACATTCCCAACCAAATTGCTGCCATAGGTTCCAGTAGCGGAGGCTCCGCTGTAAGACCCGGCAGCCTGCACACCCTTGGACAGCGTGCTGAACACCGTGGTCAACCCATACGCCTGGGCATTGGAGGCGGTCCAGTTGCCACTGGTCGGCAGCGCTTGGGCGGCGTTGTTGAAGTTGGTACCCAGATCCACCCGGATCAGGTAGCTGGTGCCCAACCCGGCGGACAAGGTCACCGTCGCCCGAGCGATGCCATCCGCATCGGCATTGACTGTTGCCAACACCTGACCGGTCTGAGCGTTCACAAACCGCACCTGCGCGTCGCGGAAGTCACCCAGGCCCCTGTCAGCCACCGAAGCCGTCAGGTTGAAGGTGGCCGAACCGGTGGAACTGCTAACAAAGCTGGAGCCCGTGTAGGCGGCCGTTGTCACGCGGGGGGTGATGGTCAGGGTGCCCGGATTCACAGTCAGGTTGTAATAGTCCAGGTGGGTGCCAGTCACTCCGGCGCCGGTTGCCACACTGCCCACAG
>Ga0255175_1000684_pt1 | contig 12904 bp, 13 predicted proteins | sample Atl_Atl_RepC_8d_FD_183628 | JGI IMG/M metagenome (GOLD analysis project Ga0255175, IMG submission 183628) | Freshwater microbial communities from Altamaha River, Georgia, United States - Atl_Atl_RepC_8d | ecosystem: Environmental > Aquatic > Freshwater > River | place: USA: Georgia | collected...
CTGTACCTTCACACCGCGTGCGGCCACCTCAGCTTTAAAGGCACCGATTAAGGCGCCGGTGCTGGCCCCTAGCTCGCCAGCTGGCGCGGCCTCAGCGCCGGTGTAAGGAGCGCATATGTCTGACCCGCGCACCATGATATTGCAATAATGCCAACCCGAAGCAGAAAAAACCCACATTAATCGCTTCACTGTAAAAGCTGGTATTGAGAAGCTGGATAGCCGTTGCAGACTTTGGAACCTCGCTCAAATTTCCGTAGCCTCTACAAAATAGAAAGATATACGCGCAGATAAAAAACAGACTAAGCGCTAATAAACTGCGCATACTTCTTTCCATTTTGGCATCAAATGGAACAGACCATGCTGGCAAGTTCTTAGAAAGATAGTGATTGTAGCGTTTTGCAATCAAATAGTTGCACAGACTGAATGGCAGCAAGACTAAATGCATGATGGAAAAATACACAGCTATTCTCTGCCAGCGGTCTGCATTATCGCGCGCAAGTAAAAACTCATGGAGACGGTACGGGCGGTTGATCAGAAGCAGCGCCTCTTCAAGGCCCAGCCACTGACAGAGATGGTAGATGGACGCCAGAGATTGTGCGGAAAGGTTGATGACCACGGTCGCGACGCCAAACAGAAACAGCACATACCAGACAATCATGTAGTACGGATTGAGCGGGATTTTTTCAGCTGCGGCCACGTTGATTAATCCTCTCCGGCTTAGATCTGCTGCAGCTATCGTTTGAAATAGCCATAGGCCATGAGTGCGGCCAGCGCCACAAACGGCCACCAGCGCTGCCAGGCTGAGCCTGCCGCACGCCCTGCCCCACTTTGCCGGGCAGGCGCACCAGCGCTACCCGTTTCTGGCTCATTCTGCTCCAACTGCTCAGCTTCACTCTGTTCAGTCGCATCGGCGGGTTTGCCCTCCAGCGAGGTGCGGTAATACAAACCGCCCCGCCCCATATGCAAATACTTGCCGCGCGGCCCCGTGCCCACCCGCAGCCCCTTAACGCCGAGCGAGACCCCCAGCCCCGATTTGGACAGATTAAACCGCACCGGCCCCAGCGAAATGGACTTACGGATATAAAAGGGCATTTTCGGCTCCAGCGTCGCTTGATCAATAGAAATCATTTGTAACACTGGCAAGCTAAGGTGTGGACTCATTAGATTTCAATAACCGTCATTCCCGCGCAGGCGGGAATCCATCTTCCGACAGTGCAACAAGCGGAAATGATGGGAGATGGACCCCGGTTTTCACCGGGGTGACGATCTATCTTGTTGATAAGATTTATTCTCATTTGATTACAGACCCTACTTCGTCAGGCCAGTATAACCGCGCCGTAAATTATGCTTTTCAATTTCAAAACCGGATAATCCTCACACAACATCTACCTCAGTTTTTAAATCTGATAAAAAACTTAGGCCACTTTTGACACAGCATCTCGGGCAAGTTGACGCATATCATTCAGTGCACGGTCAAATGCCCCATGGTCCATTAACGCTGAGAGGTGAAGAATTTTATCAAATCCCTGATCGCCTCTTAAATGCATACGTTGATATAACACAACAGGTATCTGAGGATTGTTGCTGAAACGCCTGTCTGGACCACCCTTCTTATTCACATAACGCCAAGTCTGATCAACAATTCTGGAATCTTTCGGCACCCCATCTGTCTCAATGAACCGCATCTCATCCCAATCTATTACAAAATCATTATAGCCTAAGGCGCCAAACTCCTTACCCGTGTTCAACAATATGACATCTGGCAAGAAATAAACACTAACTCTGCCCCCACGAATCGATGGAACTGGAATGTTGGTCTTGAGAACATTGGGGGCTGATAAACCAAAAACCACTGGAGTGCGTGAAATGATCTGGCCAGCGCCAGCATGATACTTGCTATCAAGCACAGCTGCCCGCGTATCAATGTTCCAAGCTTTTTTACTTACGGAAACTCTCTCAAACTGCTGGACAAAATCCGAAACAACCGACTCCGTATTGTCGTCCAGATCATACATAAAAACAACAGTTCTCCTAATCCTATCATTCCACGCCAGCAGCAATGTCAACACCACGCCTATCAAGAAAACACTGACACCTGTTTCTGATTTTCCTGAGCTGTACTCAAACCAGACCATGAACACAGTTGCCATAAGCGCTAGAGGCCAGAACCGCCACATTCTGCTTTTTTGGTTTATCTGTAACAGCAAATCAGCACCGCTGACATCCGTCATGTCTGCAACATTGCCTATCTCAATTTTTTCCTCATTCCCAACATGTGAAGATTGAGAAGTAAAGTGAGATGGTTTTACATTTAATGCCGGACGCGGCGGCCCATTTAATGAAGATCGATAGTAAAGACCTCCCCGCCCCATATGGATGTAGTTGCCCCTCGGCCCCGCACCGACCCGCAACCCTCTCACACCCGCAGATACTCCAACACCGGATTTCGATAAGTTAAAACGAAACGGTCCAACTGAAACTGATTTGCGGATATAAAACGGCATTGGCCCCTCCATTTTAGCGGTAACGCTATAACCGCTTATAAACGGAAGCAAGGAAAAACCCCGGCCCTTGCGGACCGGGGTTTCTTTTCTGTCTCGCCATGCCAGCGCCGGCTGGCATCTCTGCGTTATGGCAGGAGATCCCCGCTTGCGCGGGGATGACGCTGTACCGACTTACTCAATGATCTTAGCAACAACGCCGGCGCCAACGGTACGGCCACCTTCGCGGATAGCGAAGCGCAGACCTTCGTTCATAGCGATCGGGTTGATCAGCTTAACAGTCATGGCGATGTTGTCGCCGGGCATCACCATCTCGGTGCCCTCCGGCAGCTCAACCTCACCCGTTACGTCCGTCGTGCGGAAGTAGAACTGCGGACGATAGTTGCTGAAGAACGGCGTGTGACGGCCACCTTCATCCTTCGTCAGAATGTACGCTTCAGCCTTGAACTTGGTGTGCGGGGTGATGGTGCCCGGCTTCGCCAGAACCTGACCACGCTCGACATCTTCACGCTTCGTGCCACGCAGCAGCGCGCCGATGTTGTCACCAGCCTCACCCGAATCCAGCAGCTTGCGGAACATTTCAACGCCGGTGCAAACCGTCTTCTGCGTCGGACGAATGCCAACGATTTCGATTTCTTCACCAACCTTCACAATGCCCTGCTCAACGCGGCCGGTCACAACCGTACCACGACCAGAGATCGAGAATACGTCTTCGATCGGCATCAGGAACGGACGATCCTTCGGACGTTCCGGCTGCGGAATGTATTCGTCAACAGCGGCCATCAGCTTCAGGATCGCCTGCTCGCCCAGCTCCGGATTCTTGTCTTCCAGCGCGCACAGAGCCGAACCACGGATCACCGGAATCTTGTCGCCCGGGAAGTCGTACTTGCTCAGCAATTCACGCACTTCAACTTCAACCAGATCGATCAGTTCTGCGTCGTCGACCATGTCGCACTTGTTGAGGAACACAACAATGCTCGGTACGCCAACCTGGCGGGCCAGCAGAATGTGCTCGCGGGTCTGCGGCATCGGGCCGTCAGCGGCCGATACAACCAGAATCGCGCCGTCCATCTGCGCCGCACCCGTGATCATATTCTTCACGTAGTCGGCGTGGCCGGGGCAATCCACGTGCGCATAGTGGCGGTTCGTGGTTTCGTATTCAACGTGCGCGGTCGAAATCGTAATACCGCGGGCCTTCTCTTCCGGCGCCTTGTCAATCTGGTCGTACGCGGTAAACGTCGCGCCACCAGTCTTCGCCAGTACCTTCGTGATCGCTGCGGTCAGCGATGTCTTGCCGTGGTCAACGTGACCAATCGTGCCAATATTCGCGTGCGGCTTCGTACGCTCAAACTTTGCCTTGGCCATAATTAGCTACTCCAGTTAAAAACGAGCCGCACCCCGGCTCTGGACGGCGTGAAAATAGCGGCTGGGACGGCCAAATCAAGAGTTTTTTTTAGGGCGTTAAGGACTTGACGGCGCCGCCGCAGGCGCTGGCGGATAAACCTGGCGACGGCGAGCCTAACACCCTGCACAGCCCTTTACAGCGCCCCTATGATCCGCGCAACCCATTCGCGCCGGAGTGAACCACGCGTGAATAGAAGATTAGAAAGTTGGAGCGGGTGAAGGGAATCGAACCCTCGTAACAAGCTTGGAAGGCTAGTGTTCTACCATTGAACTACACCCGCAGGGTGAGGGAGGTTGTAGCAATATCAGCTGTTGTTGAACAGGTTGTTTTTAAACTTGATAAAACAGCTTGTTTTTAAGCCTGATAGAACAGGTTGTTTTTGACTCGTGGCGAATTGAGGGAATATCTCTAGTTAACCCAGTTTGCCTGACAAAGCGGCAGATGCGGCGCTAGGCAACTTAACCGTTGACTTCCGGATGATTTTGCCGATATTGCTGCCCATCGCCGGAGGGATTGCCGAGCGGTCAAAGGCAGGAGACTGTAAATCTCCCCACATAGTGTTCGAAGGTTCGAATCCTTCTCCCTCCACCACCCCCCTATATCTCTGATCCTTCCTGATACATTTCTGATAGGCATAGACGCATGCAATTGCCTTCACTGAGCAAAGCCAAGACCTATGCATGGGCCGGACTACTGGCGAGTAGCTCTGTCGCGCCGCTGATGTACGCAGGCCAGCTCAGCTTTACCACCCCACTCTGTCATTTTGATTTTACCGCTAGGCTGGATGCTGGGGGATGCGCTTGCCCAGCCAGTACACCGAGAGCAGCTGGATAATGGCATTGTCTGTGAGGTCACCGCGTTTGGGAATGTCATGTCTGGCGGCAACTTAACCTCTCTGTACAGCCCGGTTCCTCACCTACCCTTTTTACGAAAAAAGCTGGGCAGCCAGAGCCGCATAGACGGCAGCGACGCCCCGCCGGTGACCTGTGAAAGCGTGCTAGCGCTCTACGCTCATAAAACTGAAAAATAATCGCTGCCTTTGAATTAGCACCCTCTGAAGACGCGCCGATGCCAAATTGCCTATGACATACCAGTTTTAGGCACCTAGCCCACCCATCTACACAGCGCTGGGTATGCATATAACCATAATGTCAGCGTATATCGAAATATTTGAAGCAATCAGCATGTCATTGATTTGAAACAAGTCATATGCGTTATGCATACATTACTATGCGTAACTTGTATGTTTTTTAATGGAGATCAAACGATATGAATCTGTCCTCGTTCAGCATCGGCAAACGACTATATGCCGGCTTTCTGTTTGTGATCCTCGCCAGCGCTGGCGCATCAGCCCTGATTTACAATGCCAAAGCCCGTATTACTGCCGATGTGGAAACCGTGATTGAGGTGCGCATCCCCACGGTACTGAACCAGCAGGACGTTCTGGGCAATGTTTATGTGACGCTGGCCAATATCCGTGGCTATCTGCTGACAGGCGACCGCGCCTTTGTTGCCAGCTCGGACGCCGCTTGGACAGAGCTGGGCGAGCTGCGCAGCAAGATTGACGGGCTGGCTACCCACTGGATTGTAGAAAAGAACCGCGAGCGCTGGAGCCAAATCAAAGAGAATCTCGACGCCATCAAGATAGCGCAGAGCCGCACAGTTGAGCTGTATGACGCTGGCCAGAAAGACGCCGCGCTTGAGCAACTGAAAACCAACGCCTTCCCGCGCGTGAAACAGGTCAACACCACCATCCATGAGCTGATTGACAGTCAGAAATCCCTGCTGGATCAGGGGTCCACCCGGCTGCACGATAATCTGGTCGCCATTAGCTGGCTGCTGGGCGGCAGCACCTTGCTGGCTATCAGCCTGGGGCTGGCGATTGCGTATCTGATTACCCGATCCGTCACCCTGCCCTTACAACATACCATGAGCGCCATGCAGGCCATGGCGCGTGAAGAGCTGAATCAGCGCATACCGGGCCAAGACCGCCATGATGAGCTGGGTCAGGTCGCCAAGACACTGGAAAGCTTCCGCCTGTCGCTGCTGCAGGCAGCCGAGCAGCGCGATAGCGACATTGCCCGCGTCGCACATGAGCGCGAGATTCAAGCGGGCAAGATCAAGGCAACCGAGGTTTTCCTCAACGAAGTGACCACCTCGCTGACCGAGCTGCGCACGTCGGCCGGATCCTTGCAAACCACGGCGCTTGCGCTGGGCGACGCCGCCCGCACCGCACAGGAACGCTCATCAACAGTCAGCGCTGCTTCCGAACAGGCCTCGTCCAACGTGCAAACCGTCTCGGCCGCTGGCGAACAGCTGTTGGCCTCCATTCAGGAAATCAGCCGGCAGGTCATGGGCTCGATTCAAGTGGCCGCCAACGCTCAAACCGAAGCCGAGCAAAGCAATCAGCAGATCCGTGATCTGGCTGAGTCTGCCCAGCAGATCAATGTCGTGCTTGAGCTGATCAACGGTATTGCCAAACAGACCAATCTGCTGGCCCTCAACGCCACGATTGAAGCCGCGCGCGCCGGTGACGCGGGTAAAGGCTTTGCCGTGGTAGCTGCTGAAGTCAAATCACTGGCGAACGAAACCGCCCGCGCCACGCAGGAAATTTCGGACAAGATCATGAAGATCCAAAGCACGTCGTCTGGCTCGGTGCAGGCCATCGGCAAGATCCGGAATGTCATCAACGACATTACCCAAAGCTCCAACGCAATTGCCGCTGCTGTTGAAGAACAGGGCGCCGCCACCAACGAAATTTCCCGTAGTGTTCACGAAGCCGCTCAAGGCACGCAGATTGTGGCACGCGATATGGTAGATGTGTCCAGCGCGTCGCTTGAAACCGAGCGTCTGGCCCTGACGGTCAAAAACTCATCCGACAATCTGCTGAGCGTGTCCAGCCAGATGGAAAATGTGGTGAACCAGTTTGTCCGCCGCATCAATCAGGCCTGAGACAGCACGATATCAATGGCTCCCATCCCCACCGGCACACCCCTAGCGGGTCTGCCGGTGGTGACTTGGAGAGCAGGACGGAATGGCTGACGGCTGCACATACGCAAAATATCAGCTCCACCTAAGGAATAACCGGCATTTATAACGACAGACCTAGATTAGTCTTGCCTTGGGGGCAGGTTTTTTTCTATGGTGCCCGACCCATTTTTAAAAATCTGCGAAAGTATTTTAACATGATCCCGTTTTCTGGTTCGATTGCTGATTCACCCGGCGATGCCTGGCTACCCAAGGCGCTGGCCAAATATCCGCGCCTGCGCGAGGTCTATTACGACGCGCAGGGTGATGAGATTGCCGTTCCGCTGATTCATAAAAACAATCTGGAACTGCTCACCAATCCGGCCACCTACAAAGGCTGTGATTCAGACAACCGCGCCAAGATTGAAAGCACCCTCGAAAAGGCGGCGATCAATGTACTGGAAAAACAGTTTGAGCTGGCTCCTGTACCTGCCTCGCCTTACTTGGCGCTGGCTGATGCGCTGATCTTGCGCCGCACTGAACTGAACCGCGAAAAAGGTGACGCCCTGGCCCGCCTGTGCTGCGAGATGATTTGCACCCATGTTGATGACAACCCGCCAACACTAACTCCCGACAACAAGACGCTTCTCCTCGACCAGACTGAAGCCTGGTACCGCCGGATGCTGATTGATAAAGGCCCCGGCTCTGAGGCCAGCAAACTGCATCTGGGCCTGTTCCTGCATAATTACCGTGGCGCCACCAGTCCGGCCGCGCAGATGGAGGCCTTGCAGCTGATGGGCAAGGTGGCCAGCAAGGGCAATGCCGATGCCATTGAGGTGCTGACGGCCTGCGTCTCGCAAAGACATTTCAACCGCGCCGATACAGAAAAAGCGCTGGATTATATTCTCGATGGCGCGCGCAAGTCACCGCGCACCAGCCTGAACGCCCTGAGCCAGCTGGAAGAACTTGGCTTTATTATTGATACTGACAACCTGAAAAAACCTGTTCAGCCGCGCCCTACTCCGCTGTAAGCGCGCTATAGTCAGGCTGCGCTGGCATAATCGCCAGCACGCCTGAAGAGACCACAGAAAGAGCAAAGTCATGTCACGCAGCCATCAGATTTTTTGCATCATCGCGGGCCTGATGGGCTTTTATGGCATTGCGGCGGGCGCGCTGGCGGCCCATGCCGTGAGCGACCCCCTAATAGCCGCACGCATCAACAGCGCGGCTCTTTACGCGCTGATCCATGCGGCGGTTCTGGTCAGCTGGAGCGATGACAGCCGGTCGGCGCTGCTGGTTAAATGCATTTTTGTGCTGGGCGTGCTGCTGTTTAGCGGTGGCATGATGCTGGCATATATGGGCGGGCTGATGGCCATGAGCCGGGTTATTCCAGTAGGCGGCACTCTCTTGCTCACCGCATGGCTGGGCTTAAGCGCCTGTGCGCTTTACAGCTTGAGGCGTCATTGAGTTTTGGCGGCAGACACAAGCTTAAATGAAATAGTAACACGCAGGCCCGGCTTATCATCAGACCGGCTGTGCAGGCCAATGCACCAGCCACACCGCTGACAGATTTCCCGCGCGATGGCCAACCCAAGCCCCGAACCGGGCTGACTGCGGTCAAGCTTGGCAAAGCGTTCAAACAACAACTCGCGCTGCGTGAGCTCAATACCGGGGCCGCTATCCTCCACGACCAGACAATCAGAAGAGATCTGCACCGCCACCTCACCGCCCACCGGGGTGTATTTGATGGCATTATCCAGCAGAATGCCGCACAGCACATCCAGCAACTGCTCCACACCGTTGACCGGCGCAGGCTGGCCTGCATACGACAGCTCAATTTCTTTACGGGCGGCAATCAATGCATATTGCTCGACGGTTTGCTGCACCACGCGCGCAGCATCGAACATATGCAGCACTGATACCTCTGCCTCATCAAGCTGAGCCAGCAAAAGCAGTTTGTCAGCCAGGCTGACGGTGCGATCAACCCCACGCTGTAGCTCCTGCAGACTTATGGCCTGCTCCTGCGGGGTCTGGGCGCGGGCCACCAATTCGGCCTGCAACCGCAAGGCGGCCAGAGGCGTGCGCAATTCATGCGCGGTATTGTCAATCAGCTGGCGTTCACGAGCCAAAGTTGCCGCCTGCCGCTGCAGCAACCGGTTAAGCGCTGCCAGTAAAGGCTGTAATTCAGGTGAAAGGCGCAGCGGCCCGATTGGCTCAAGCGAGTCAGGCGCCCGGCGGGCCAGCCTCTCGCGCAGGGCCTGCACATCCCGCAAAGACCAACGGATGACACCAATTAGCAGCAAGAGTAAAACACCGAAGGCCAGCACCATCGGCACCACCAGATCTGCCACAATACTGGCGCGCAGGGCCGTGCGGTTTTGCAAATTCTCCCACGCTTCGACCACCAAACCGTCATGCGCGTCGACCAGAGCGTAGGTTCGCCACCGGGCTGCGCCAAGAGTCAATTCGCTAAAACCAGCCTGTGCACTGGGCTGATGCGGCAAGTCATGATTATTGGTTGTCCAAGCAACCAGCTTGCCATGCCGCCAGATGCGGAACACCCGCCACTGCGTATAAAGATTAAGCGAGATCAGCTGCTGGGCCTCGATTGACGGCGCGCCTTTTTCCACTGTGACTTCGCCAATCTTGTCACCTTCATTCAGGTCTTCGCGCAGCATGTGCCACAGAATATGAGCATCCGCTATCAACTGTGAATCATAATCGGTATTGATGCGGCGCTGGGCTGTTCCCGTGACCAGCGCCAGCGCCCCGGCCAACGCCGCCAGACATAAAAGCGAAACAGACAGAACGAGACGCAGCTGTAGGGAAACCGGTTTCATGGCGCCACCATATACCCCACGCCCCGCAGCGTGATAATGGCCTGTTTGCCTAGACGACGGCGCAGATTATAAACCGCCACTTCGACGATATTGCTCTCGGCGCCATCACTCCAGCCATACAGTTCTTCTTCAATGCGTTCCTTGCTGACCACTTTGCCAGGGCGCTGCATGAGCAGCGTAATCAGCTTCAGCTCCTGTGCTGGCGGGCGGTAGGTCTCGCCATTTTCGAGTGTAAGCAAGCCCCCCGCCACATTCAGGGTAAAGCCCTTGGCACGCAGCACACTGTCCGTCTGACCATGGCGGCGACGTAAAATGGCACGCAGCCGGGCAGCCAGCTCTTTAAGGTCAAAAGGCTTGGCCACATAATCATCTGCCCCCAGGTCCAGCGCTTCAACTTTGGCCGAAGCATTATTGCGCGCCGTGAGCAGCAGCACCGGTATATCTGACCGGCACTGCTGGCGCAGCCACGGCAACAGGGTGATGGCCGAGCCATCGGGCAGCGATACATCAAACACGACCGCGTCAAAATGATGTGTGCCGGAGAGCGCCTGACGCGCCTGCTCCAGTGTTGTGACCAGTTCAGGCGTAAAGCCTTCCAGCGCCAGACCTTTGAGCAGGTTGGGCCCGAGCATCGGGTCATCTTCAAGTAGGAGAACGCGCATGAGCAGAGTTTAGCGAGGCAGCGGTGGCATTGTCATCCCCCGCCGTACGCGCAAAAATGGCGCCATATGTCGCAAGGTTGCATCGCGCAGCACATAATGGTGCAGCAGCGCGGCACCCGCATGCAGAGCGATCAGCCCGGCAAAGGCATAGGCCAGCCAGGCATGTGCCTGTTTAAGCCACAGCGCCGATGCATGATCTTTCAGCATAAGAGGCGGTAACGCCAGCCAACCCCACAGCACAGGCGGCCGGTCAAACGCGGACAGCATCAGCCAGCCGCAAACAGGCAGGCCAATCAAAAAGGCATAGAGCATGAGATGCGCCACTTGAGCGCCCCATTGCATCAGGCCGCGTGCGGCCATGACCGGCACACGCCGCCACGGCCACCACAGCAACCGCAGCAGGGTTATCCCTAAAACCGATAGCCCGCAGCTGACATGAAATGGCTGCACCAGCACCCGCCAGTCAGCCGGCACCCAGTTACGCCCCCAGCCGCTGGCCAGCATGAGTGTAATCATGAGCAAAGTCAGCCAGTGCAAGCACCGGCTGACCCTGTCATAACAATCTGATCCGGCATGTGCGACCGGAAGAAGGTTGCTCTTAGAATTCATATTCAAGATTGAGCTTGGCCGTCGTGTCCTGCGCCGCGCCCGACAAGCCAAACAGCACGCCAGTGTCGTAACGCACACGGCCGATCTTGCCCTGAATGGTCGGGCCCATGCGCTGATCCGAGTTCTTGAAGCTGCTCAGATTATCGATCGGGCCGTAATCCGCATAATATTCAACACCCGGCTCGAACAGCTGGTTCATGCGGTAGCGTGCGCCCAGGGCCATACCGGTATTCCAGTCGTGACTGGCGTTCGGGCCAAACTCGTGTGACATGATGAGGTTAGCCGTTGTCACCACCTGACCCATCTGTTTTTCCAGCAGCAATTTGGCTTCGGCATTGTTGGGTTGGTCGCTGTGTGCAGCCTTTTCGACCTCAAGATACAGACCGGCATCGACAAAATTTTGACCCGGCTGCCAGGGGCTGAAGATATTTTCGAACTTCAGATTGGTCAGCTCATGGCCGGTGCCCTGGCTCTTCTCAACTTCACCACCCAGCTCGGCTTTCCACCAGCTGGTCGGCGCGGCTTCAACCGCCAGCACCTGACTGAAGTAATGGTCGTTCGCGGGGTCCTTGTCGGTGCTGTAATTGCTGTTCAGCTCAGCTGCAATTTCACCCTTCTCAATGCGCGGCGAATATACCTTGTAATCATCAGCCCGGGCGCTTACTGGGCTGAACACAACCGACAGTGCCAACACAGAGGCCAGCGGGATGATTTTAGACGTAACGTTCATGATAACTCCGGATGGAAACAGGATTAGCGAACAACAACCGTGCCCTTGGCATCGGGATTGCTGTCATCAAAGAAGTCATAAGTGCCGGCAGCAAGCGGGCCGATGTAGAAAGTCTGGCTGTCACCCGCGCTGATCTTCTGCTCGATGTTGAGCTTGTAGCTCTCAAACTCGACCTCGTCCGGGCCGCTGTTCTTGACCTGCAGCTCAATTTTCTGGCCAGCCGGCAGCTGAATGCTCGCCGGTGCAAAAGCTCCACCCTTAGCTTCCAGCTGATAGGTTGCGGCTTGGGCAGCGCTGATGGATAAACCCAGTACGCCACCAACCAGCAAGGCTGTTTTCAATACATGCATCACGATCCTCCTGAGATGCGGTTAACACCCCAGGGTGATACAGGCCCAAGCTGAAGCCAAACTGAACCAAAGCTGCGGCAATAACGCCGCAGGCAGATATCAGCAAAAAGAAACAGGGCCCGTTAGGGCCCTGCTCTATACATAAGGATATCTTGATCTGCTGATTAAGCGGCGCGCACATCCCGCAGGAAGCGGGTAATGCTGTCCGTCAGGCTCTTGGACTGCTCCAGCAATTTTTGCGACATGGTGAGAACTTCCTCAGCCGCCTGATCGGTATTGTTGGCCGCCTGATTCAGCTCATTCACGCCCGAGGCCACACCTTCGGCACCCATGCTGGCGCGCTGCACGCTCTGGGCAATTTCCTGTGTGGCGGCATTCTGCTCATTCACCGCACTGGCGATAGAGCCGTTGATGGCGCTGACACGATGGATGACATCGCCCACGCGGCGGATTTCCTGCGTGGTTTCTTCGGTCGCGGCACGGATCTCGGCCACACGGCGGGAGATGTCTTCTGTTGCCTTGGCGGTCTGGCTGGCCAGATTCTTGACCTCGCCTGCAACCACGGCAAAGCCCTTGCCCGCTTCACCGGCACGCGCAGCTTCAATCGTCGCATTAAGCGCCAGCAGATTGGTCTGCGCCGCAATGTTGGTAATCAGCTCGACGATCTGCGAGATGTTTTCAGCCGCTTCCGAGAACTGATTGACGCGCTGGTTGGCCGAGGTTGCCACCTGCACGGCCTCGGCTGTTACGTTCGACGCCTGACCAACCTGACGGCTGATTTCCTGAATGGAGGCTGACAGTTCCTCCGCCGCACTGGCCACCGTCTGAATGTTAGTATTG
>Ga0255175_1000688_pt1 | contig 12816 bp, 8 predicted proteins | sample Atl_Atl_RepC_8d_FD_183628 | JGI IMG/M metagenome (GOLD analysis project Ga0255175, IMG submission 183628) | Freshwater microbial communities from Altamaha River, Georgia, United States - Atl_Atl_RepC_8d | ecosystem: Environmental > Aquatic > Freshwater > River | place: USA: Georgia | collected...
CTTTAATGAAATATTACCATGACTTAAACCGATTTTAGAAATCTTTACCTTTTCACCGATGACGATAGTTCCAGTTTTTTCGTTGATAACGACACGTGCTTTTTGATCAGGGTTAACTTCGATTGACTCAATTGTAGCCATCAGTTCTACTCCTTTATTTTCATAATCAGCCGGAGTAATAATATCAATCGTGCCCGCATCTTTTGCGGAAGCATATTGCCCACCAAGCTCTTTATTTATGGTTAATATTGCACGTGCTGCTGTTGTAAAGTCTGGATTATGCAATGTTAAGCGATACATTTTCCTATTTGAAAAATCAGCCTGTATATCTCTTTCAATCATTGCCCCGTTAGGTATTCGACCAACTGTCGTATGTATTTCTTTACCATCGCCTGTGATGGATATTGCACCTTGGGCCACAGCAAATATTTCATCATTGCCAGCTCTTAGGGGTGTTTGCAAAAGTGTTCCACCCACTAAAGATGCTGAGTCGCCAACTGCGCTGACAGTGATATCAAGTGGATTACCTGCTTTAGCAAATGCAGGCAACTGCGCAGTCACAATAACTGCAGCAACATTTTTACTCGTTAATTGTGCTTGATCTAATTTAACACCGAGTTTTTCAATTAAACGAGCAAATGATTTACTCGTAAACTCAGCCTGAGTATCACCTGTGCCTTTAAGACCAACAACTAAACCGTATCCAATTAACTGATTTTCACGAACCCCACGAATACTTGCGATGTCCTTTAGACGAGCAGCAAAAGACTGTTCTGTGATTAATAATAAACACAAAGCAAAAAGAAAAAACAATTTCATCTACTCCGCCTTTTTCACATGTAATACATCAAACTGAGCATCGTATAGTTTTTCAGAACTAATGGACTGATCATTAAAGTCATCAGAACGCACAACGCCAGTAGCAATAATCTTATATGGCTTATTTCTAATATTAATTGTTTGCTGTCCCATTACTTTGTATTGTCCACCCTGAAGAGCTTCGGTTATTTTCATCGGGAATTTATCAAGCTCTTTGAGATCAATCTTTTCGTCTTTAACTTGATCTTTAACGGCTATTTTTGGCGCCTCAGACGCTGGTTTTCTTTCAGCAATTCTTTTTTCAGCTAGCTTTTGAGCTGCATCTTCATTATCAGCTTCGTTTTTCGCAAGAATAGATTTTTTTTCAGATTCAATATCAGCTAATTTTTGCTGAGCAGCTTCTTGCAATCGTTTTTTTTCTTCAGCTTCTTTTTTTTGAATTTCTAACTCTTTAAGCAAATCCTGTATTGTTGCAACCTTTGTTTGTAGCATTTTTAAGGATGCTCCTTCAACTTTAACATTCGTCATATCACCTTCTCGGCGATGTCTATTCTGAGCAAATAAATAACTTGTTTGACCTTCCATGACCCATAAAGAACCTGCACCAGCATGTAATTCAGATTCTTCTTCCATACGCTCTTTTGTCATACGCTTATACTGCCTATCAGTTGTTGGTGCATAGTTTGAAATATCAGAGTATTTCGTAAATTGCTCTTTAGGCGCTTCTTCTTTAACTACAACTTCTTCTTTTGGTGGCGGTACTTCAAAACCAAAAAAATCACTCATCGTTGCACATCCCGACACAAAAATCATGTAAACAATTAGTATCATTTTCACAAGTAGCCTCACTAGTTTATTCAATTTTAACCAATCCACGATCAATAACTTTAGCAGCAAACAATTTATGCGTATCTAAGTTTTTGACACGTATAACATCTCCGTATGCACCGTTTTCTTCCGTAACTGCAGAAATAGATAATTCCAAATTACCTTGCCCAAAAATAGCCTTAACAATTTGACCTTTACGTATAATTTGCTCACGTTTAAGATCACGATAATAAATAACCTGTCCAGCATTTAAAAAACGAGAGGCTTGCATACCAAGTATCGCTTTTTTATCCATAACAATATCTTGATGGCGCATGACAAGTCGCTTCTCAAGCGTGATCATTTCATCTGATATCGATTCATTCATTTTAGCATCACGAATTAAAACAGGAACACTGGCATATTTTTTAATTTCAGCAATAATATTTCCTTTGATTTCAGGATTAGACTTTGAATAAAGTGGCACATTGACAATTGATCCATTCAAATCTGTATTAACATCAAGTTCCCAATCACTCGTTAAATGATTCGGCACAGAGTTAATCTGAATTGAATATTCACACGTATTGCATCTTGTTAGTAAATGATTTTTAATTTTTCGCTCTAGTTCCATTCTTGATACATTCGACTTTGAACGTAAAATTTTTATCTCATTAGGTAAGATAAATTGTGAATTCAGGCTTCTGAGTTTGCGCATTAAATCTAACTTTGCAATATACTTAACATCGCCTTTAGCTAATTCAATTTCTTTCATTTTCATCAATAGATCTTCGGATAAATTTCGACCTTCAATTATATCATAAGCCGTGATGACTGCTCGCGGAGAAATCTCTGTTGCAGATGAAATTGTCACTTCACCCTTTTGTGCAAATGATTTTAAACTAATAAGAGTTATTAAGTACAATGATAGTATTTTCATAAATTATTTCACATTCACTGCAGTTTGAAGCATTTGATCTGATGTTTGAACAACTTTTGAATTCGTTTCGTAAGCTCTTTGCGCACTAATCATATTAATCATTTCATCTACGATATTAACATTGCTTGTTTCAAGTTGGCCCTGCGCTAAATATCCTGTGCCCAATGTACCCGGACGAGTACTCGTAGGCTGTCCACTTGCAGCAGTTGGTGTAAATAAGTTTTTTCCTAAACTTTTAAGTCCAGCTGGATTAATAAAATTAGCAATTTCGAGTTGTCCAAGAGATTGAGGCTCAATATCAGCATTATGTATGCAAGTAATTGCGCCAGATGGACTAATCTCTACAGTTATTGCTGTGGGTGGAATTGTTATTTCTGGGATCAAAACATTACCATTTTTATCAGCAAGTTTACCTTCAATATTTTTTTTAAAAGATCCATCACGAGTATATGCAATTTCACCATCTGGAGTTCGCATTTGAAAAAAGCCAGAGCCTTCAATTTGAATATCGAGTGGGTTGTTTGTGACTGCAGATTGTCCTGTGGTAAAGTCTTTTTGAATAGCAGCTGTTCGAACCCCTAATCCTGTTTGTACGCCCGTCGGAGTCACTGAATTCAGACCACTTGCTTGTCCAGGATCTTTTTGATTTGAATACATAAGATCTTCAAACTCAGCTCGTGATTTTTTAAATCCAGTTGTATTCACATTCGCTATATTATTAGCAACAACATCCATGTTACTTTGCTGTGCTATCATTCCGGTTGCTGCTGTATTTAAACTTTTAAACATGATGACTCCTTAAGGGTATTAAGCTTTCGAATTTCCGACTTGATTAATTAATTTATCTGACATGCTATCATAAGTTGAAATAGCTTTTTGAGTTCCTTCGAAAACTCTTTGTGCCATTATCATATCTGTCATTTCATTAATGATATTCACATTACTCATTTCAAGAAACCCTTGTTTTAATGATGGATTTTTATTTGCTGTTAGTTCTGGATTAATATCATCTCTATATGAAAAAAAATTCTGACCTAATTTTTGTAATGCTTGATTATTCCCTACATTTACAACAGACAATTTTCCAATTTTATTATCACCATCAAAAACTTCACCAGCGTCTGAGATTGTCACAGCAGCATCACCTCGAAATGTAGCTATTCGACCTGTCGGATCATCTGATGCTAATCCATCTGAACCCTCGATAGGCTCTAATAAAACTTGATACCCTTCTTTTGTGACTAATTGTCCTTGCCCATCAATAGTAAAGTTTCCAGCACGAGTTAATCTCAGACCTTGAGGGGTTGAAACTTCAAAAAATCCTGGACCATCAATTGCGACATCCAATTTACCACCTGTTGGCTTAAGACTTCCTTGCTCCATGTTTGTATGTGTACCACTTGCATCAACAAAGCCTTTGTCACCGCCATTCATTTGGTAAAAACTTTCAATCGAAGCTGGAACGCGAGGAACCTGTATGACATCAGGTTCTTTTTCTAATGCAGTTAAGTATTCTTTGAAAGTCTGCTGATCTTTTTTAAATCCAGTCGTATTCACGTTGGCAATGTTATTAGCAATCGTGTCCATTTTTAGAGATTGAGCCATTGCTCCACTTAAGGCTGTATAGACTCCTTTTACGCTCATAAAATCCCCTCCTGGAATTATAATTTTTATTTAGACTATCAATTAAGATGTCACAGCAACGCCAATGCCAAAAAAATACAAACTCGATTTAAGTCCTAACGCAAACGCAAGTCTCAACGTATAGTCTAATTCATTTTGATTTGAGTATCTAAATACTGCCTGGACATTTGTAAAGACTAGGAAAATGATGTCAGCTTTTTGGCACCAAGAAAAACCAGACTGTCAAAAATGCCATCTCGACGTTCAGTTACTGATTTGCGATACTGATCAAATGAAAAAGCTGATTTCTTATATTATTGTAATAACAACGTTAAGCTCTTCTTTTTCTGTAGCAGCTGTTCAAAACCATTTGGTTTTAGATCAAAAACTCAAAACAATGAGTTTGAAAGAAAAATTAAAATTACTTGAGCAAAAACAAAGTGGCAAAACAGATCATTTTATTTTTGATTTGCCTGTAACATACAATCACAAAGTCAGCCACTGGATTTCATACTTTCAAACAAAAGGAAAAAATTTTTTCAGAAACTGGCTCGAAAAAGCATCCAAATATATGCCGTATATCCAAGCCGAACTCAAAAAAGAAGGATTGCCTGGTGATCTTGGTTATATGGTCATGATTGAAAGCGGTTTTTCTTCAACGGCTGTTAGTACTGCACAAGCTGTGGGACCGTGGCAATTTATTCAATCAACAGGTAAAAATTATGGACTCAACCAAAATTATTGGCTTGATGAAAGACGTGACCTACAAAAAAGTACACGAGCTGCAGTGAAGTATCTCAAGGATCTCTACAACGAATTTGGCTCTTGGTATCTAGTAGCCGCAAGTTACAACATGGGTGAGAATGGCTTAAGAAAACAAATTAAAAAACATAATACTAAAGATTATTGGGAACTTGTCAGAAGAAAGGCTTTGCCTACTGAAACGCAAGAATATGTCCCTAAAATTTTAGCTGCTTTAATGATTGCCAAAGCACCAAACTTATATGGTTTTCGTAATTTAGATCCTGAATTTCCTGTTAACTATGAATACGTACAAGCACCTTCTGGTACTGATTTAGACATGCTTGCCGACTACTTAAGTGTGACGAGGAAATCCATCCGTGACATTAATGCTGAACTTGTGCTGGGATATATTCCCAAATCGCAAAATAGTCATTGGATTCGAATCCCTGTTGGATCACTCAGTGTGGCACGACAGTTTTTTCGTGATCAAACTAAGAAATCAGCATTAGAATAACTTTATGTTAATAGTACAAAAATATGGTGGCGCAACACTTGAAACACCTGAAAAAGTAAAAGCAGCAGCTCAGCGTATTGCGGATTTAAAAAATAAAAATATCAAAGTCGTTGCTGTTGTAAGTGCAATGGGATCAACAACAAATGAACTCATCGCACTTGCACATAAAGTTTCGCCAACACCACACCTTCGAGAGCTTGATATGCTTTTAACAGTCGGCGAACGTATTTCGATGTCACTTGTAAGTATCGCACTCAACGACCTTGGGCACGAGGCTATTAGTTTTACTGGAAGCCAAGCGGGCATTCTAACTGATGATGCGCATCTCAACGCTATGATTAAAGATGTTAAGGGTTTTCGCGTCGAAGAAGCTCTTAATCAGAATAAAATTGTTATATTAGCTGGATTTCAAGGCGTATCACCACAAACTAAAGAAATAACCACTCTTGGTCGTGGTGGATCAGATACCTCCGCTGTGGCAATGGCCGCATTTTTAAATGCTGATCGTTGTGAAATCTTAAAAGATGTGCCAAGTATTTTCACTGCCGACCCGAAAATAGTTTCGCAGGCAAATCCATTAAATGAACTTAATTATGATCAACTGCTGGAAATGACATACTGGGGCGCAAAAGTTCTTCACTATCGTTCTGTTGAGCTTGCAAAAATTAAAAAAGTTAAATTATATGTTGGACCAGCACACAGTCTAAAAAATAGCACTGAATCAATTGGCACAATTATACATGGGGATATTATGTTTGAATCATCAAAACCACTCGCTGTAAACTCTCATGCTCAAGTTATTGCAATTCAATTTAAAAATACAGATCTTGCAACGGCCTTAGTTCTTTTTGAAAAGTGGCTAACACAAAATAATGTCGGAACACCCCAAATTTTGAGTGGCTTAACTGAAAGTACAAACACGCAATTACTTTTAACAGCACCAACTGAAAATTTAACAGCTTTAAAATCTGCCATTATTAATGATTCATTATTTACTATTGATTCTCAGCTCTACTGCTCTGTTAGTCTAACTTGTACTGGCTCATCTCTTAATGAAGTCCTAAAGCAAGCCAGTCTTGCACTAAAAAATAAAAATATTATTCCAACACACTTTGTTCAATCAAGCATGAGCTTAAATTATTTTTTACCAATAGAAAAAAAGAATGAAGCCATACAAGTGCTTCATTCTTTAATCTAGTCAAAATAATTTATAAATATAACCTATGGATTTTGAATAAAAGTGTGATTTTGATCCGAATATCTTTTTGTCATGATATCAAAAATATTTTTATTTTTCGAACCTAGCGCATATTCATTACCCGCGCTACCAGGAATTCTTAGTTTAGGCCTCCAGGCATCAGGATTCGGTTTAGTTTTATAACCTAAACCACTACTACCACCACCTGCTGACCCATTTTTACGACCACCTAATAAATCATTTAATAAATTCTTCGCTCCGGTAATAAAGCCATTACCAAATCCTTTTTTCTCTTCTTCAGTATAACCTTCACCGGATCCTTCAGTCGCTGGTACGCCACCACCACCGCTGCCACCGCCACCGCCGCCACTATTTTGCGCTTGAGCAAATGGTGATCCAGGACCTGCAGTTTCTGGTGTTCCACTTGCCACTTTAGTGGCTTCTTCACCAAGCAATGCATTTAAATCATTTAACGAAGACGCTGAGAGTTTTGATCCAAAAGATCCTGAGCTATTAGCTTGTGATGGCATCGAGCCTAATGCTGCAACCATACCTTGAAGATTTGGATTATTGTTCAATGATAATTTACATGCATTTCCATTAGGATTCATAATACATGCACACGCCGGAGAATTTGGATTAGCTACACAATTATTTTGGTAAGTTGCGCAACCGACTAAGCCTGGATTCATTTTACATTGAGCCAGTGTTGGTAAATTATTACAATTTGTAGCACCTGGGACATTTTGACAATTACAAACTTTAGCAGCCTGTTGAGCCGACGACATCGATCGTTCAGCTGTATTTTCCAATGTTGATTTTTGCCCTTTTGCTTTTTCATTACATTGATTATTAGCTTCTTCAAACTCAGCTTTCTGACTCTCAATAATACTATTAAATTCAGAAATTAAGTTAGCATCTGGCTCAGTAAGACTTCCAGTACACTCGTACAATAAAGCTTTAGAATTAGCCAATTCATTCTTTGCATCTTCGCAAGCGCTTTGGCATGAACTAAAGTCTGAAGAACACCCGTCCTTCATACTATCAAGAACACCCCACATAGTTTGTGTACCTAATGTTGAAATTACACAAGTATCGACTTCGCCAGAACCTGCTTTTTTACTAACAGCTAAACCGCCCAAAGTGGATAAAACTTTTTGACCCGCTAAAATAGCACTATTGCTTTCTTCAGAACTTTTTGCATCTTCTGAGTTACAACTAGTAACTGCTGCTTTAGAAGTTGTCTGACACGCTTGAACCTTAGCCGCCAATTCTTTGATTCTTGAACATTGTTCTATTTTTGTATTGTTATTTTTAGCTTGAACGTCTGGGCATGGCGTATTGTATGCTACAGTTGTTTTGCGATCAGGACAAAGACAAGGTGTTTTTTTGTTAGATTCGCTTTCTGCTATTAAGCTAAACTCAGCACCAGAGTTAGCATCACATTGATCATGTTTTGAGTTATCAGAGTTATTATCATCAAGTGCTCCACATAAAATATTAGCATTAGCTACAGATAATAAATCACCAGTTTTTTTACACTTACAGAACTGATCTTCTGGTAAAGGTCCGCTACTATTTGCTAGATTAGGTTCGGCATCTGGCCCACAATCTACTGATGCACTTACAGATTGATCTTGTTTACCGGCACCCTTAGCAACACATAACGATCCATTCCATTCACCACCGTTATTGCCACAATTACTTCTCGTACAGAATTGAAAACCTGTTTTACAGATGTTCTTTTTTGCCCACGATGCACTATAGCAACCATTTTTACCCGTTAGATTTCTTTTGCAATCAATGGCTAGCGAAATTTGTGCAAATACCAATACAAAAAATAATGATAAAAATGATAATGACCTCATTCCGACCTCACACTAGCCTATCGGCTAAAAACGAGAATCACTTGAACAATCATCACGCATCAAAAACAAATCTCAAATTGAAACACTCAAGCAGTGTATATCAAAGCACAGATAAAACAAAATCGATCTGTTCTTCGGTATTAAAGGCTTGAGTGGTCAAACGAATGCCCGGGCCGCGAATAGCGTGCAAAATTTTATGCGAGTTTAACTTTTGCGAAAGCTCACCAATCGAAACAGAATGTGTGGGTGTAAAATTCACAAATGCTGTCGAATGAATTTCTTGTTGTGAAAAAGGGCTAACAACTTGATAGTGTTTTTCAGATAATCCTTCACGCAATTTTTGAGCTAATCTTAATGCTTCATTTTCAATTGTTTTTGTACCGACATTTAATATCAATTCAATGGCTGCACCCAAAGCAGTGATTTCTAAAACTTGTTTTGATCCAGGCTCAAACTTGCTGGCATCACGCTTTGGCTCACAGGCAAAATCAGATGGATCATCACAAGTTCCATAAGTATAGGCTCCGATAACTCGTGGTTTTAATTTTAATGTTAACGAATTACGAATCGCAAGAAAGCCAACTCCGACCGGTGCTAAAAGCCATTTATGGCTTCCACCCATAATAGCATCAACACCAGAATCCCAAAGATTAAAATCATGAAAACCTAGGCCTTGCATAATATCGATAAAAACAAAAATGTCTTTAGATTTTGCATATTGAATTAATTCTTTTAAATGACTCATACGAGCACCATTCATGAACTGAACCCAACTAAAAGCAATCACTTTTGTTTTATCAGTTATAGCCGCTTTATAATTTTCAACTGGTGTTGATAAATCACTTTCTGATTCAACTAATATAAGCTTGGCACCGCAAGCATCACATGCGGCTTTCCATGGATATAAATGACTTGAATACTCTTGATCCCACATCAAAACTTCATCGTCCGGCTTTAAATCTATTCCAAAAGCAACTTGATTTATGGCGCCCGCTGTTGATGTGAAAAAAGCAATTTCTTCAGGCAAGCATTTAATAAGTTTAGACAATTGCATCCTTGTGTTTTTAACATCAGCCATATAATCGTGATCCGTTAAAAAACCTTCTTGCCAAAATCTTTCAGCCCAATAATTAATTTTATTTTTCGCTGGCAAACAAATAGGCTGCAAACCAGCATTATTTAAATGAACAATGTCTGACTTAAAAAACTGTGATTGAAAAAATTTGAGTTTAGATTCCATTTAAGACCTAATTTATTTTTTCAATTCCAGATTTAATTGTTTGTATTAGCTGCAAAACTTGTTGGTAATGCAAACGAAAACCAAGCAAGCAAACGCGTATACAAAACTCACCGTTGATTTCACATCCACTTAGAAACAACTGTCCCTGTTGATTAATATAGGCCAACAATTTGCGTGTCATCTCTGAGTTTTTATAACTAAACGCTTGAATAGTGAGTTGCGGTTGAGCCACTATTTTTATACCTGTTATCTGATTTAATATATTATGAAGCTCTTCAGAAAGAGCTAATTTCTCTTCAAGATTTAATTGAAATGGACCAATTCCAAAAGCTTTAATCGGCAACCAAACTCTTAAACCTCGAGGATCACGCGAAAGCTCTGGTGACATATCTGCAAAATCGACTTTTTCGTAATCATGAGCTTGATTTTCTAAACCTGGCGATGGTGGCATATATGAACTTGAACCTGCAAATTGTGTTTCAAAATATTTTTTATTACGAACAAGTAAGCATCCAACTCCGTATGGGATTTGTAATGCTTTATGCGGATCAAGTGCGACTGAATCAGCTCGTTCTATACCTTTGAGTTTTTCTTGTCCTTTGTTCGTCATCATAAATAAAGCACCGTAAGCACCATCAACGTGAAACCAAATTTGATGTTTCTTACAAATTGACGCTAGCTCATCTAAAGCATCTACAGCACCAGTATTTGTCGAACCCGCAGTACCAACAACTGCGATTGGTGTTAAACCAGATTGAAGGTCTTTTTGAATTTGCGCATCTAACTCAGATGTCTTCATTTTAAAATTTTCGTCAACCGAAATTAAATTCAAGCATTGTTTAGGAAATCCTAAAAATGCCAATGCTTTACCAATGCAGTGATGCACTTGAGTTGAAGCGTAAAATCTGGCCTGATTTAAATCACTTGTTTTGAGTTTAGTATTACGAGCTGCGACCAAGGCCATCATATTAGCTTGGCTGCCACCACTGGTCAGCAAACCAGAGGCGTTCGAATCAGTTATTTTACACATTGTTAAAAACCAACGAATCACTTCCATCTCTAAAGTCACCAACCCCGGAGACAAACTATAATGCCCCGTAAACTGATTTAACGTTAGTGCTATAACTTGAGCCGGAGCACTTAATGGGTTAGCTGCACCTGCGACGTAAGCCATGTATCCCGGATGACCTGGTTGTTGCCCCAAAGGCGCCACTTCATTCTGAATAAAGTTGAGTAACTTATCATATGATTCAGGCAACGCTGGAAAATTTTTTGTCGTTTGGTAAGCCCATTTAAAATTTTGATTAACATCATTTAATTGAGCTTCTAAAGCAGTGCCTTTTGCTGGCATATTTGTTCTGTTTTTTTCAAAATTGACCACGAACTGTGACGTTGATTCATAAGTTGATTGAATATTCGCCAAAGACATTTCAAGTGGCTGTTGAATTTGTTCAAACCATCTGTCTTTTTTCATTTGATCTAAAACATTTTCTCTCGTCTGATGAACATAGTCTTTAGTTTTTTTGATTTTGACTGCTGCATTGTCATCTGATCCGTCTAATGTCGCGGCCATCCTAAATCCAGCATGTTGAAAAAAATGCGGTCTAAAGTGAAATCGAGCATTAACACTCGCTTCATGACCACAACTCATGAAACTGCCACCTAAAATCATCTGATGTTTACCATCAAAACATGGCGTCGAAAAATCATCGTATAAACGATGAACTTTAAATTGCTCTAGCGGATTAAATTGATCTTCGGCCCATTGCCAAACATTACCCATGACATCGTAAACATCGCAAATTTTTTCGCTGTGATTGACTGGTGAAGCGGATGTATAAAGAAAGTTAAAATTAAATTTATACTCATATTGCAACCTTTGACCATTCACAACACTGTAAACGTTTTTTTGCAACACTGGATCTTGCGCGATGTTTTTTCTTAACGTGACGAATTCAGCCTCCGTGATAAGGCGGTATTTTAAGTTCGTATTTGGCGACTTTTCACGATCTTGCTTTTGCTTCCAGTGGGCATAGGCTTTAGCTTCATGATAATTAACTTCAGCGGGCCAATCCCAGGGCATATCAATAATTTCAAAAATCGTTCTTAATTTGTAATCATGTAAACCCTCTGGGCCGTAGGCGACCCAAAATGTTGGTCTTTTTGTATTGCGAAACTTTCGCCACATAAGACCTTCAGCTTCCCAATATTGATCATCACAATACGCACCAGTTGATACAAATTCATAATATTCTGCATTGCTAATAAGTTGCTGAGTCACTTGAAAATCTTTTGTTTGTGTAGATCTTTGACCAAATTCATTGTCCCAACCAAAGCTTGGTACAGAATCGCTTTTACCATAAGTTACAGCTTGTCCCTTAACCTGTACCCATTTATTCGCAGGAGCTTGCGATTTTTCTTTAACAAAATTGGGAAATAACGGCGACCAATATTTCGGAGTTTCAACTAAATCAATTGGCAATTCACGAATAAGCACACTTGAAGTCTCAAAATGAATTTTTTCGTGCTCAAAACCCATAAACAAGGACCATAGAGGATGATGTTGGTTCAGTTTAATACCTGGATTTTTACGACGAGTTTCTAAATCTAAATCAGGATGAGTCATAATAACATTTTTAATTATGTTATAAATTTTCTGGCGATAATCTTTCACGATCGCCACAGATGGCCATTCCATTTCATTTTTGGACATGTCATCCCAGCTCATTTCATCAACGCCTGTTTCTAAAATTTTTTCTAAGTATAAATCCACAGGTTTTTCAACAAGCCCCGCTAAACGTAATTTATTTAAAAACAAAACAGCTGTATGACCATAATAAAATATTTTCGGATGACGCAACTGATGATATGGCGACCTAATATACGTTGATTCGTGCTTGATACCCGAAAATAAAATTTCAGTGAGTGTCCATGTATTATCAAAATAATCCATAACATCTTGTCTTGTGCATGTATCTAAATTTAACAACGGTAACGCCTGCACATAAGCAACTTCAGTTTTGGCATCTCTATAAAACCCCGGGCACTTTTCTGGATGTAAAC
>Ga0255175_1000690_pt1 | contig 12760 bp, 4 predicted proteins | sample Atl_Atl_RepC_8d_FD_183628 | JGI IMG/M metagenome (GOLD analysis project Ga0255175, IMG submission 183628) | Freshwater microbial communities from Altamaha River, Georgia, United States - Atl_Atl_RepC_8d | ecosystem: Environmental > Aquatic > Freshwater > River | place: USA: Georgia | collected...
TGCCGAGCCCGCCTGTGACCTGGGTGCAGTGGCGGGTGGTGCAGGGGGCCGAGGAGGTTTCCGCGAAGGACCAGTACGCCGGGGATTTGTGGGGCGTGTATGTGGCCCTGGGCGACATGAAGCCCAGAATGCTGGCCGACCGGGACAAGCGGTTGCCGGACGGCCTGACGGTGAGCGCGCAGAGCGGCATCAAGCACACTCCCGAGGGAATGACCGACGGGGGCAAGCTGTGGGAAGGGTTTGTGAACGGGATGCGCTCGAACCCGGGGATTGACTGGTGGCGCAAGCATTTGGACCTGCCGGCCTATTACAGTTTCCACGCGATGAACCGGCTGTTGGGGAATGTGGACCTGAGGCCGGATGGCAACCATGGCTACTACCGGCACCCGGACGGGCGCTGGGCGCCGATCCCGTGGGACAACGACATGATGTTCGTGCCTCGCCACCATCAGCCCGGGCATATCGAGGCGATCGGCTGCCTGAACCATCCGGCCCTGGCGCTGGAATACCGCAACCGGGCGCGGGAGATTTTGGACCTGTTCGCGGCGGACGCGGGTGGCCGGGGCGGTCAGGCGGGGCAAATGCTGGAGGATCTGTCGGCGGCGCTGACCCCCAAGGGTTTCCCCGTTGACTGGTCGCGGCTGGATGAGGCGGTCTGGAACCAGCATCCGCGGATGAACCAGAAGGGCTCGTACTTTGTGAACCCGGCGGAGGGCGGGCATTTCGGCGGACCGTGGAAGCGGACGCTGGCCACCAACGACTTCGCCGGGTTCAAACGGTACTTATTGGAGTTCTGCACGGACTCCAGACCGGTGAAGAACTACGCGCCCAACGATGGGGACCCGCGCGGCTATGGCTGGGGTTACCTGGCCCATGAGGCCAAGGACGACGCGATCCCGGCGAGGCCCGTGGTGAGCCGGTCGGGAGATGGGGCCTACCGGTTCCGGGCGACGGGATTTGTGTCGGCGGCGAAGCAGCCGCCGGCGGCGCTGGAATGGCGTGTCGGCCGGGTGGGGCAACCGGGCTGGTACGAGCTGGCGGAACACTGGCGCGGGGAATCGGGTCTGGAGGATTCGATCACCATCCCTGAGGCGGTGCTAGCCAAGCCGGGGGAGTACCGGGTGCGGGCGCGCTGGCGCGACGGAACCGGGCGGTGCGGGCATTGGAGCGAGGCGGTGGGGGTGAGGCGGTAAGGGGGATGGGGGATCCATGACAAGAATCTACTGGCCTGCGAGGCCGGATTCCCACGCACTTGCGCAAGGTTAAACGGGTGGAATACTTGAAAAGACAACTGGGTGAGCGGGACCATGAGTAAGATAACGTTCAGGATTATGCGCACATTTGCAGAGTGACCTCCGTGAGGTTAGGGGTGGTAGTTGCAGCTAACCAATCCCAAGGACCAAACGGAGGTCACGATGGCAAGCATAGGCGAGGGCAACGAGACGGGCAATATTCGGAACGTGATCCGAATCGATGAGGGCGAGATCAGGAACCACCTGGATGGACTGGTGAAAACCTCGGTGGAGGAGATCCTGAACAAGTACCTGGACCAGGAGGCCGACCAGCTTTGCGGGGCCAAAAGGTACGAGCGGAACCCGGGACGGGTGGACACTCGTTCTGGGAGCTACAGCCGGAAGTTGCAGACCAAAGCCGGGGAGGTCACCCTGCAGGTGCCTCGCCTGCGGACGCTGCCGTTTGAGACGCAGATCATCGAACGGTACAAGCGCCGGGAATCCAGTGTCGAGGAGGCCCTGGTCGAGATGTACCTGGCCGGGGTCAGTGTCAGGCGGGTGGAAGACATCACGGAAGCCTTGTGGGGCTCCCGCGTCTCCGCCTCCACGGTCAGCGAATTGAACCAGAAGGTGTACGGGCAAATCGAGGCCTGGAGGAACAAGCCGATCGAGGGGGAACACCCCTACCTGTACCTGGATGGAATCTGGCTGAAGCGGACCTGGGGAGGCGAAATCCGCAAGGTGGCCCTGCTGGTGGCGATCAGTGTGAATGCCGACGGATACAGGGAAATCCTCGGAGTTTGCGAGGGCATGCAGGAAGACAAGGAGAGCTGGCTGGAGTTCCTCCGACACTTGGCCTCCCGTGGCCTGTCTGGGGTCCGGCTGGTGATCAGCGACAAATGCCTGGGGTTGGTGGAGGCGGTGCACCAATGCCTGCCAGGTGCCGACTGGCAGCGATGCATCTTCCATTTCCACCGGAACATCCTGGCGAAGGTGCCCCGGGAGAAGATCGGTGAAGTTGCCCCGATGCTCAAGGCCATCCAGGCTCAGGAAAGCAAGGAAGCCGCCAAGGAAAAAGCCGAGAAGATAATAGCCAAGCTGGTGGACATGCGATTGCGGGCGGCGGCCCAAACCTTGAAGGAAGGCATCGACGAATCGTTGACCTATATGGCGTTCCCGAGGAATCACTGGACACGGATTCGGACAAACAATGCCCTGGAGAGGATGAACCGGGAGATCAGGAGGCGAACCCGGGTAGTTGGCAACTTCCCGGATGGACGGTCCGCCTTGATGCTGGTATCCGCCAGGCTGAGGCATGTCGCGGCGACCCAGTGGGGATCGAGGCGTTATCTGGACATGGACAAACTTCAAAACCAAAACCCAAGAAAGGAGGCTCTTGAGGTGGTCGGGGCTGGATAGGCCCTGATCATTCAGAACGGCCCTGACTTCACGAAGTCACAAAACAAATGTGCGCAACTTGACACACGCGACCGTATACGCCTCGTCAACTGATTCAAATGTTTCTGAGCGGGATAGATATTTTTTTACCCAGATTGTGGTATCAGCAAAGTTGCACCCAAGACAATTATGATCCCCTCCACCTTGATCATCGAAACAATCATGAAGAGAACACATGACTGAATCGCCTTGGTTTGGAAATATCTCACCGCAAAAAATATCATGACACGCTTTGAACCTCTCTGAGATCATTTCGGAACCCTTTCCATGTAAATATCTGAAAGCTTCCAGGGCTATGCGCAAATTTGCTATCGACCTTCAATTTGGTCCTTTGGAATGGTTTGGTTGCAACTATCACCCCTAACCTCACGGAGGTCACTCTGCAAATGTGCGCATAATCCTGGACGTTATCATTAATCTTCCCCAATCTGCTTTGGGAGAGGCTTAAGGCCAAATTTGTGGCACCTATTTTCTAAATTCCGCAAAAGAACCCACTTCTTTTGTGACAAATAATAATCTCTTAAACTACCAGCGGAATCAACTATCAAGCGGGAGGTAAATGAATTTGAAAAAGCACAAGAAAATGCCAATTCAGAATATAATTCTCCGCGTTCAATGTCGCCCTTTTTTTTATAAATTTTACTTAAAACAGTAAAAATTCTATAGAAATAAGATTGTAATCGGGGGTTCTTGGAATCAAGCCAAGATGGTGGAATTTTTTTGAATTCTTCAATCGCCCTGTCGTCTTCATCAAACGTGTGGTGTGCTAGAATTTTGTAATAATTTCCAATCAAATTTGAATCATCTTCCGGTCCAAATTTGAGTATGAAGAGATTTTCAATTAGCTTTGCCTGATCTAGGGCCATTTTTAGACTGCCTTTTTTGTATATTTCTTGGTAAAAAAGGCAAATATGATATTCCGATAAAAAGGTTATTTCTGTCTTTAAAACCGTTCCTACATTTTTCTGATAAAATGGAAGTATATGCATCTCCAAAAACTTTTCTTTCTGCGAAGCCTCAATTGTGCAGTCGTTTGAGAAGATATAATTTGAAAAAAAAGACCAAAATAACAAAACAGCACAGGAAGTTTCATCAAACTCTCTAAATAGCTGGTCCGAATTGGATACGACCTTTTTTAGTTCCGAATTTAAATTGTCTCTTGTTGAAGAATAAAGTTTTTCGCTAAACTTGCCAATGTAATTTGCGGAAATATCATCAAGCAATTTAGGATTATTCATTTTCATTTTTTCTACTTTTTCAATGTCTGAAAGGACTAAATTTAGTAAAAAAATAACAGAATTATTGCCTGGAGACTCTTGGTATTTTTTCCTCAGGCTTTCTAATATTTTTGGCCTGCAAGCCCCGATTTCTGCAAATGAATTAGCATAAGAGTGGGCAATCAGATTGGTCAAATTTCGGAGTTCGGGATCTACGCCAATTTGCCTCGGCAGTTCATTTGAATTTTGAATAATATTAAAAATAACAAACCCTAATAAATAGCTCATTTTACACCTGTATTTTCAAAAAACTACCAGCTCCATCCGGCCCAGACTTTTATGTCGTATTCTAGTCCACTTGAAGATGGCTTGGTAACATGAGTATTTATTTTTAATTCATCAGGAATTAAATTGGGAAAAGGAAATCTAGAGTCAGGTCTCAAATTATTTCCTTTTCCTGGAAGCCAAGAAATTCCAATGTCAAAACTTGGAGTCATCCCCTCCTGCGGTTTGTTTATATATGATCCTCCTGTAGTGACCTGAATTCCAGGACCCAAGCCAATTACTGCTTTTATGGCTGCTTTTAATTCGTCATTATACATATCGTACAAAAATCCAAACTCCAAGTCATATTTGGGATTATTGACAACCACGGCTGCTCCAACCTTTGCCTCTTTCCCTGATTGGGGATTACCAACTGTGATTGCAACTGCAGGGCTTAATGGTTCCCAGGCAATATTGATCGGTCCTCCACTCAATGCTTTTATGGGATCCTCAATAAATTGTGGAAATAGTGGCCGAAATTCTTCGTAAGGTTTCAACCAATCACTTGGCAAAATTTGCCCAATTCCGATTGATCCGATCAAAATTGCCCCAACCTTTGTCTGAGTTGGATAATTTGGTGGCAAAGCAGGAATTTCATAGGAACCCACTGTTGTGACTGGAATAGGGGGGAAATTTATTGGGGTACCTGGCTGGCCCACCAACCAATTATGGAACTCATTAGGACTCATTTGGCTGACTGGCTTTTTTAAGAAATCAAATTCCTCCAACCCACTCGGATCCAACCCATTTCCCGGATTATTTCCGATTGCCCGGTACCAATTCTGATCCCCCGCGTCGAAACCCAGCGGATCATTGCTGAGCCACCTGCCCAGACTGGGACTGTAGACCCGATTCCTGAACTCATAATCCCCGGCCGCGATCCTTTCGCCGCCCTGATGCAAAAAGACCCAGTCCTTGGCTGAGCTCGATAGCGTAGAACCACTGGCATCTCGGAAGGTAACTTGCCCAAATGGTGTGTAGGTGTAGCGTTCTTGGACCGTTCCGCTGGTATTGACCAGGGCGGTGGTGTTCCAGTTGGCATCATGCAACCCGTAGAGGCGTTCATCGAGGGTGCCGTTGGTGTCGGTGTCCCGGTCTCTCAGGACGAGGCCATCGACATAGACCGGGCTCCAGACATTCCGGGTGACGGTATTGGAACCGACCTTGGTCTCCAGCAATTGCCAATCGCTGCTGAAGAATCGGTCGGTGACGGTGGAGCCGACGGTGTCGGTCACATGGCGGTGAAATGCGTCGCGGCCATAAGCCACGATCACGACATTCGACGAATTCTTAATCTGGACCACCTTGTTCCAGGCGTCGTAGACGAAGCGGTAGTTGTTTTCGTCGGTGGTCAGGTTACCGTTGCTATCGTAGGTGGGGGTGGTGGCGCCGCTGACAGCAGTGATTTCGTTTTGCTTGTTGGCGGTTCTTGTCTGGGTGGTGCTGTTGGTGGTGATGGAGTCCCAGTTGCCCACGCCGTCGTAGTCCCAGGACTGGCTGTTTGAGGGGGAACCGGTGACATCGGTTTTAGTGCCGTTTAGCGTGCCGAGTTTGTAACTGGCGAGCTGGTTCAAGGAATCGTAGGTGTACACCTCACTTAAGGAGGCAATCACCCTGTTGTCCTTGTAGAGGCGGTTGCCATCGCGGTCATAGCCGTACTGGTAGCGGTCCAAATCTGTGCCCGATCCGTTGATCCAGCGCTGGTCCACCACCCGCCCGAACCGATCCAGGCCGGTGTATTGGTCGCCGGCATCCCCCACGGACTCCGTGGACAGCTTGATGTAGCTGAGATCCACGCCGGGCTGGGAGTGGGCCCGCTTGACCAAGGTGCCGAGGCCCAGGTAGCTGTAGGCTTCCAGCGTGTTCGAGGCATCGCTCAGCGAACTGAGCCGGGAGATATTGGCATCCAGCCCAGACGCATAGTTGTAATTGACCGCATACCCCGAAGCGTAGGTCATGCTGGTCAACCGGCTATGATTCGCCCCACCAGCCATCTCGCTGTAGGCATACTGGACCCGGGGAGAAGAACCCGTGACGGCCCCGCTGTGCGACTGCCATTCGGAGGTCAGTTGGCCCAGGCCGTTGAAGTCCCGTTTGACCTGGTTGACGATGTTGCCGCTGGAACTGGCATCGTAGGCCGTGAACAGATAGGCATTCCCCTGGGTGTCATAGGCGGTTGTGAGACGCCGGACTGTGCCATCGACGCCGCTGCCCAAGGTCGTGACCGCATCCGCAGTCTGCCGGCCCATCACATCGTACGAGTAAGTGTGCACCGTCCCGTTCCGGTCGGTCATCGTCAGCGTCTGACCCAGGGCGTTGACGGTCAGCACATCCTTCGACGAACTGCTGCTGGCCCCGGTGGAGGGATCGGGGGAGGAAAAAGGGACATTCTACTTTCCCTTTCATGGAGCTATTTATTTATTAAAAGTAGAATGTCCCCTTTTTGCTTTCTTTCGGGCAATGGCGGCGGTGATAGTGAGGTCCATCCTTGGCCTCCTGGGGGAATGGTGCCGTGAACAACACCAGTCTGATGGGAAGTCAAGGATTCCCGAAATATCAAATCCACAGATTCATAACCCGCACCCAGGAAAAACCATACGTCTAAACTTTATGGCATTCTAGAATCTCCCCTTTTTGCTTACTTTTTATTCAAGGGATTTGAGACCGAGTGTTTTCAATCCGGAAAAAGATGGTTGGCACCATCGCCGATTTTTCACCAGGAGTAGGACGGGAGGATAGCGTATTCGGAATAGAAGGGGGCAACGAAGGGGTGCAATAGATTGGCGACTTCTTTGGAGGTGATTGCCTTGTCGTATTCGCTGGTCCAGAGAGGGGTGTCAAAACCACCCTGAATGGAGAACGACAAGGTGGAAGGGCTTCGGGTGGTAATCTCGCAGTCCATATCCGTGGATTCCATCACATGTTCCCCGAAACTTATGGAGGTGGACATGAAACTGAATTCACCGATAACCTCCTTACTAAGGGTTTTCAGGAATTCATTCAGCAATTCGTCTAAAGCGGAAATTACCTCAACATCCAAATAATGGCCGGGAACAAAACTGTTTTTTATTATTTCCAAAGGCTTTTCAGGTGAGCAATGGTTTGAAACAAGGTTTTGTTCTGACTCCGGTTTGTCATTCTTTTCCCACAAAGAAACAAAGACAAATTCCTTTGCCTGGATTTTTTCGAGGATCTTCTGAACGCTGAAAAAATCCCAGGGAACAGAGGCTTTGCCGAAGATATTCAGACTCACAGATTGGGACACGCTGATTTCCTGGATTTTGGTGAATGCTTCAATCCTAACCAAGTCAAGACAAAACCTCGAGCAATTTCATGTTGCATGAACAGTTATTAGTCGCGGCAACCAGTAGTTCAAATTTCCCTCCTCATTGCCCCATAATAGCAGGTGGAAGTGATGGTCCATCAGAAAGATGTTCGTTACACCCTTATATATTTTCTGATTGGCCTACTAAATTAGCCCAATAAGAGTAGCGGAATTTCCCCGTTTTAAACAAAATCATTTGTCTTAAACATCATATTTTACAATTAAAGTAAAGTGTTTATATTTAGCCTTTCTAAGCAAATATATTAAGACTGCTTTACATCATTCTTTTAATCCAAGGATTTTGTACATTGCCCCATGAAATCCAAGGTTTGTTATTGCCGAAACGCCCCCAGAATAGTGTTCTACGTAATTTTTTACAGGACCTGAAATCAATAAAGCCGTAGAAAGCCTTTTGTCTGACAAATCTTTAATTCCATTTATTCTATCGACCTCGGGTTTAATATTATCTTCGAAATCGAAATCATACTCTGAAGGCCTGGCAATTGCATATCCCCCTTTTAGAATCTGATATGCGCCCGTAGCAACCCCAAAATACTGCAACAGCCTAAAGCCGACAGGATTTTTTGTTGGAATCCATTTTTTCTGATTTTGGTTATAAACTTCTGGTGGAGTAATTACATATATTTTTCTTGTTGGATTGTCTAAACCATTATTTAAAATATCGTTTAATCTTTTTATCTGGACTTTTTTCATTTCTCCCTTAACCGTTCCTTTTATATCAAATAAATTTATTATCTTGCTACTATCCAGTATTTGGCCAACTTGTATTCTGTAGCCAGGTTGAACATGTAATAAATCAATTTGGGTTATTTTTGAATAATGTATGCCTTTAGGTGGCTTCCCAAATGAAAGCACTTTATTTGTTCCATTTTCGACATAGATATCTTGGGAATACCAGCCATCTTTTCCTACAAACTGCCTCGATACTTCTGAATGAATTGCCTTTCCGTAATAACCACTATCACTTGGTTTTAACCATGAAAACTGATGGTCTTTTAGGTTTTCATTTCCTTTTTTAATTGCCTCTAATACCTCTAAGACGTCAGTTGGTATTTCCTCCAACCCACTAGGATCATTTCCATTCCCCGGATTATTCCCAATCGCCCGGTACCAGTTCTGGTCTCCTGCTTCAAATCCCAACGGATCATTGTTGAGCCATCTTCCTAGACTGGGGCTGTAAACCCGGTTCCTGAACTCATAATCCCCTGCCGCAATCCTTTCGCCACCCTGGTGCAGGAAGACCCAGTCCTTGGCTGAACTCGACAGCGTGGACCCGCTGCTGTCGCGGAAGGTGGCTTGGCCGAAGGGGGTGTAGGTGAAGCGCTCCTGGACAGTACCACTGGTGTTGACCAGGGCCGTGGTGTTCCAGTTGGCATCCTGGAGTGCGTACAACCGTTCATCCAGGGTGCCGTTGGCGTCGGTGTCCCGGTCTCTCAGAACGAGGCCATCGACATAGACGGGGCTCCAGACATTCCGGGTGACGGTGTTCGAGCCAACCTTAGTCTCCAGCAACTGCCAATCGCTGCTGAAAAAGCGGTCGGTGACGGTGGAGCCAACGGTGTCGGTCATATGGCGGTGGAGGGCGTCGCGGCCGTAGGTGATGATCACCACATTCGAGGAATTTTTGACCTGGACGACCTTGTTCCACGCGTCATACACGAAGCGGTAGTTATTTTCGTCGGTGGTCAGGTTGCCGTTGCTATCATACGCGGGCGTGGTGGCGCCGCTGACGGCGGTGATTTCGTTTTGCTTGTTGGCGGTTCTTGTCTGCGTGGTGCTGTTGGTGGTGATGGAGTCCCAGTTGCCGACGGCGTCGTAGTCCCATGACTGGCTGTTTGACGGGGAGCCGGTGACATCGGTCTTGGTGCCGTTCAGAGTGCCCAATTTGTATGAGGCCAGCTGATTCAGGGAGTCGTAGGTGTAGACCTCGCTCAGGGAGGTGATCACCTTGTTGTCCTTGTAGAGGCGGTTGCCATCGCGGTCGTAGCCGTACTGGTAGCGATCGACATCGGTGTTGGAGCTGTTGATCCAGCGCTGATCAACAATTCTGCCGAACCGGTCCAGACCGGTGTACTGATCCCCGGCATCGCCCACGGATTCTCCGGTCAGCTTGATGTAACTCAGATCGATGCCGGGCTGAGAGTGAGCCCTTTTCACAACACTTCCTAATCCGAGGTAGCTGTAGGCTTCCAAGGTGTTGGACGAATCGCTCAACGAACTGAGCCGGGAGATGTTGGCATCCAGGCCCGAGGCATAGTTGTAGTTGACCGTGTAGCCGGAGGCGTAGGTGACGCTGGTCAAGCGTGAGTGGTTTGCGCCACTGGGCATCTCGCTGTAGGCGTACTGGACCCGGGGTGAGGAACCCGTGACGGCACCGCTGTGGGATTGCCATTCGGAGGTCAGTTGGCCCAGACCGTTGAAGTCCCGTTTCACCTGGTTGACGATGTTGCCACCGGAGCTGGCATCGAAGACGGTGAAGAGGTAGGCGTTGCCCTGCGTGTCGTAGGCGGTGGTGAGTCGGCGGACGGTGCCATCCACGCCGCTGCCCAGGGTGGTGATGGCGTCGGCGGTCTGGCGACCAACCACATCGTACGAGTAGGTGTGGACCGTGCCGTTGCGGTCGGTCATCGTCAGCGCCTGACCCAGGGCATTGACCGTCAGCACATCCTTCGAAGAACTGCTGCTGGCCCCGGTGGAGGGATCGGGGTAGCGGACTTCTTTGACCAGGTCGTTGGAGTTCAGGCCGGATCCACCCGCCGTGGTGACGCCATAGACCCATTCCGTGACCTGCTGCCCGCTGGAAGGCAGAATTACCTTCACGGTCGTCAAGCCGATCGCGTTGTAAGTCGATTCCGTGGTCTTGTCATACGTGTCGGAGACTGTGCCATCGACATAGTTCTCGATGGTCTTGGTGACCCGACCCAGGGCGTCGAAGGTCTTCCTGGACTCGATCCCCTTGGGATCGGTGACCTTCCAGGCCAGACCGGCGGAGTTGTAGGCGGTGGTGACCACCAGCACGGTGTCGGACCGGCTGGGGACGCTGGAGGGGCGGGTGTAAGAGGACCCACCGTTGGTGCCGACATCGACAGTGTTGGTCAGGCGGTCGGCGCCATCGTAGTAGCTGGCGGCGTAGCTGACGCGGGCTTTCACCCCCGTTGATGGTGTGCCAAGGGCACCAGTGCCAGTCTCATCATGGAATCGCTGCTTAGCGGTGACCAGGATGACATGGGAGTTGCTGTCGTAAGTGGTCTCCACCTGCTGCAGCACGGCATCGCCGGTGACATCATCGGCATCGGTGTAGGCGGAATCGCCGCCGCCGTCGGTGGTGTAGGTGGCCGTCGGCCGGCCCGCGCCATCGTAGGTAACCTTGGTGACCAGCCCGCCGGGGGCGGATTGCTTGATCACCAGGCCCCGGGAGTCGAACCAGGATTGGGTGGTGAGGGCGGAGGAGGAGACGGAACCGGTGGAGGGATCCACGCTGTAGGTCAGGGTCTTGAAGACCTGGCCGCGCTCATCGAACTGGGTCTCGGATTTAGCCCGCAACAAGGACGAACTGGGAGCATTCGGCACGCCCGAGGTACTGGTGATGGAGACGGTGTCGCCATCGTAGAGGCGGGTGGTGGTGACGCGGTTCAGGTTGTCGTAGTCGAGGTAGGAGATCAGGCGGTTGGTGTCGGTGGCCTCGCTGGTCTCAACCCCGGTCTTGGTGGCGACGACCCGGTTGCGCCAGTCGAAGAAGCTCTGCGTGACCCGGTTGGCGGCGGAGCCACCCGGGATCTGGGTGACCTTGGTCAGGTTGGAATCACCCACGCCGCCGCCGTCGTACTCGTTCTCGCTGATCTTCACCAGATCCGTGCCGGTGGTGTTGCTGGGGGACCAGGCACCGGAGGTGGGGGTGTCATCGAGGCCGACGTAGACGCTGGAGACCCGATTTAGATCATCGAGCACGGTGCGGGTGATGGTGCCGGTGGGGTTCAGGGTGCGGACCCGGTTCCCCTTGGAGTCGTAGCCGTATTCGGTGCGGTAGTAGTTGGTGCCGGAGGTGCCCAGGGTCACCGAGGAGGCGGAGTAGGTGAGGCCGGTGAGATAAAAATACTGATCAGTGGCGGTGACCTGGCCGACGGAGTTCAGCACCTCGCGGGTGAGGCTCTCCAGGTTGGAAATGCTCTCGGTACCGTTGGGTCGACCGCTGGTGACCGAGGGGGTGGCGGACATGGTCAGGACTTCCCGGTAGCCCCGGGCCTTGTCCTCCCGGGTCACCGTGATCGGCAGCAGGGGGAGATTGTTGGTGGCATCCCAGGCGGGATAGGTGCGTACCTCGTGCACATCATCCTTGTAGACGAGGTAATCCACCCGGCCATTGGGGTGGGTGACCTTGGTCGCCCGGCCCAGCGAATCCACCTCGTAGGAGGTGGTCAGGTGCAGGCCGGCGCCCGAGGGGGTGGACCAGCCGGAAGGCAGGTTGCTGAAGGTGGTGGTCTGCGTGGTATCGACATCGGTGATTTGCTTGGTCAGGGCGCCGGTGACCTGGTCGTAGGCCCGGTAGGTGATATAGCCGGCCTCATCCTTGGTCCAGATGGGCAGGCCAAAGGTGTCGTAGACGGTGATGGAACTGGTGGCGGAGTTGGAACCGTTCTTGGCGGTAGAGACGGTGGGATTGGTCCGCGTGATCTGGTCAGGCTGGGCGGTGGAGCCCTGGAAGGTGTAGCTGTAGCTGGTGATGAGGGAACCGGTGCCGTTGGTGTTGGTGTACACCGTCTGATTGGCTGAGAAAAAATAATCCACGCCAAGGATAGTGCGCTTGATGTAGTTGACGGCGGACTGCGGCACGGCTGTGCCGGTTTCGCCCCGGCTGAGGCTGCTGGAGGAGAGCCAACCTTTGGCATCACCGGCGGAGGTACTGGTGGCAGTGGTACTGGAAGCGTAGGTGTTTGTGAGGACCAGGCCCTCGCCGTCCTTGATGTAGGTGGCGTTGCCGCCACTCCACTGGGCCAAGTCATTGTAAGAGTCGTTGTACCCCGACATGGCCGAGGGCAGGGCCTTTAGCGTGACATACCCCTTGGAGTTGAATTGGGTGTAGGTGATCCATTTGGCGGAAGCGCTGACATCATTGAAGGCGGTGAGCATCGCCTGCTTCTGGAAGTTGGTGTAGACGATGTTCTGGTTGCCATCGGGCAGGGTCT
>Ga0255175_1000698_pt1 | contig 12662 bp, 9 predicted proteins | sample Atl_Atl_RepC_8d_FD_183628 | JGI IMG/M metagenome (GOLD analysis project Ga0255175, IMG submission 183628) | Freshwater microbial communities from Altamaha River, Georgia, United States - Atl_Atl_RepC_8d | ecosystem: Environmental > Aquatic > Freshwater > River | place: USA: Georgia | collected...
GGCGCGCGCGCAGCTGGCGTCGGTGGCGTAGAAGCTGACGTACGGCAGCTTCGAGTGATAGTTCATCGCGTAGACACCAAACTCGGTGCCGTCGTTGATGTTCTCGGCGTAGTACTTGAAGCCGACGCCGAACTGACCCTGATGGCGCGCGTTGTTGTCCTGAATTCGCTCGACGCTCAGCGAAGTCGGCGTGATCAGCGTCAGCGGATTGTCGAGCGGATTGCCGACCATGTCGGGATCATCAGCTGATCCACCGAAATGCACGGCCACGTTGTCGCGCAGATTGCCGGTGCCGATGTCGACGAACGACATGTAGCTGCCCGGCGTCGGGATTTCGATCGGGCGCCATTCGAACTGGTAGTAGGCTTCGGCCGTGATGCCGCTGTAGACCTCGGTGCTCATGCGCACCATGCCGACCGGCACATACAGTTCTTCGAGCAGGCCGAAGCCCAGTCGATAAAGTGCATTGGCGTTGACCGGCTGAGCCTGGTTGACGCTGTTGATCACTGCGACCGTGCTCTGGCCCCAGTTGACGGTCTGACGACCAACGCGGAACACCAGCTCACGCTCGCCGTCCATGTACGGCACGCTGCCGAAGAAGTTGGCGTCGAGGATGTCGTAGCGCAGGCCGATCTGCTGGCGTTCTTCCTCGCTGCGGCGACCGCTGACCGACTCGCCCGGACCATAGACGCGGTTGAAGTAGCGGTTGGAGATGCGGTTATCGCCGGTAATGCCGACCCGGTCGGCGTTCTCGGCGGTGATCAGGTTCGGATTGTTCGTTTCGAAATCGTAGATGTTGGCCGGATCGTAGATGCCGATGCCGCGCAGGAAGATGCCGTAGTTGCCGAACAGAAAGCGGAAGTCCTGGCTGATCTTCAACGGTGCCTGCGTGATGTCACCGCGGTCGTAGTTCAGATTGCCATCGTCGAAGTTGGTCGACGCCATGCCGGGCGCGTTTCGCAGGCGCTCCGACGGATAAATTTGGTTGCGATGCAGGCCCTGGCACGACTGGAAGACGCCGGAGCACACGTTGGGATTGAGGTTGGATTTGCCGACCAGATCGTCGGCCCGGTTCTCGACGCGCCACGAGGCGCCGAAGGTCACCGTATTGTTGAACACCGCGTCGACGTTCTGCCCAAAAACGTCGAACTTGGTTTCGATCGCCTGCGCCTGCCCGGCGCCGACGCTGGCCGCGAGCATCGCAGCGCCACGGGCGATGCCCGTCAGTTTCCCTTTGTACATGCTGTCTCTCCTCAGCATTGGTCTTTTAATTGAAACCGGGCCTGCGGAATCGCGATCCCGCAGGCCCGTCACCCCATTGCCGCTTTAGTGCAATGGCTTACTTCGAAGCGCGGCTCTGCACGTTGTTGGCGTCGAAGAACGTGCCCGGGTACGACACCGTGGTGTCGTACGGCTGGTCTTCGTTGGTCATCGCCGTGATGAAGTAGCGGCCCGAGTTCAAGTGATAGATCACTTCCGGCTGCGTGGTGTGGCTGAGGATGTTGTAGTAGGTGACCAGATGGCCTTCCTGGAACTGCATCAGCTTGCCCTGCTGGTCGTAGTTGTCGATCGCCACGACGTTCCAGGTGTCCTCGTCGATGTACAAGCGGCGCTGCTTGAACGTGTGGCGCAGCTCGGGCTTGTTCTCGGCTTCGACGACCCAGACGCGGTGCAGCTCGTAGCGCGGCAGATCCACGTTCATGTGGTTCGGACGTGCCATGTCGGCGTACTTCACGCTCGGGCCAGCGATCTTGTTCGAGTTGTACGGAATGTACATCTCGCGCTTGCCGAGCAGCTTCCAGGTGAAGCGCTCCAGCACGCCGTTGTACATGTCGACCTGGTCGTAGAACTGGTGACCGTCGGTGCCTTCGTAGGGGTTGTCGCAGCACACGGCCGGCGCGCGGCGGATGCGCTTGAGCGCCGGCGCGTAGAGCCAGGCCGCGCGGCCTTCGGGGCCGAAGCCGGCCTTTTCGTGCACCAGAATCGTCGTGCCAGCGATACGTGGCGGGCTCAGCGTTTCAGACAGGTAGCGCAAGAAGTCGGCGCCGGGCTTGAGTTCCGGCGCATTGGGCGACTCGATGTTGGCGTAGCTGAAGGTCACGTCTTCGACGATCTTGGTCAGCGCGAAGCGGCCGTCGGGCTGCACGATCATCTGGTTGTTGAAGCGGCGGATGTCCGAGCCGCGGAACTTGACGCGGTGATTCCACACCGGCTCGGCGCCGGTCTTGGGGATCGGGAACGGAAAGCCGATCAGCGCGCCGCTGGCGTTGTCGACGCCGTCGAGCTTGGCGCGCGTGGCGTTCTTGACGGTTTCGTCGAGCACCTTCTGCGGAAAGTTGGCGAAGCGGTGCGACGGATAGACGTTGAGCTTGTAGCTGGCCGGGTAGCGCTTCAGCAGTTCCTTGTGGCCCTCGGTCAGCTTGTCGGCGTACTGCGCCATGTTGGCCGCCGTGATCGAGTACAGCGGCTTTTCACCGTCGATCTTGGCGTTGTTCGGGTATTCGCCCTTGGGCGCGCCACGCTTGGCTTCGGGAGCCCAGGCCGGGATCGTTCCGTCCTTGTTGCCGGCGCGCTCGGCGCCGACCGGCGTCAGTTCCTTGCCCAGCTTGGCGGCCTCGGCCTCGGACACGGCGGCCATCGCCGCCATCGGTGCAAACGCCAGCGTGATGCCGGCCAGCAGGGCGGACGCGGCCCGGATCGACTTGGGTTTCATCATTCACTCCTCATGTGATTCATCGTTTTTATCGCCCTGCGTCGGCATCACCGACGCGGGCTGGCGGGCCTGTGGGGACAGGCGCGCGACTTGACTCGGGCGTCAGCCGTACCGGCGGCATCCTGCGCTTGGGTCGGCTCCCGAGAGCCGATCCAGTCAAACGTAGGGGGAAAACCGGTACAAGTGCGCAGTTCGACTATGCACTTTGGACGCCGTGGTCGGCAACACCCCTTGGCGTACCGCCGAAGGAGTGTCACGCACCGCGTCCCGGCTCAGGACGGGGCGGTGGTGCGGACTCGTGATTTGCGCGATGCGCGGCCGCTGTCGGCATGCGCTGCCGGTTTGGGGCTCCTGACCGGCTCGGTGCTGGCGGCGGCGGCGTCCATGGTCTGGCCGCTGGCGCGTGCCTCAAGAAACGCGGCGACCCGGCGTTGATGCAGCACTTCGAAGATCCGGTTCAGCGCCGGAATCACCACGTCGATCACCTTGGCCGAGTCGCGTTCGTCGATTTCGCCGACGCGGCGGCGGAACAAACTCAGTTCGGTGCGGAACGCAATCTCGACCACGTCCTGGAAGTACATCAGATCAGCGGGTGAGAACCCGCGTTCCAAGTTGAAGCCGGCGTCGCGGATCGCGATCCATTGCCGCGAAATCTCCAGGTCGCTGAGCGTGGCCTCGCCGTTGGCGCCGATCCCGCAGCGCTTGAGTTCGCCGGTTTCCCAGGCCGACAAGCCCATCCGTGCTGCCAGCGCGTCAAACGACCCGGCCAGCGGCAGGTCGCGATGTTCGGTGGCGATGTGCCGGCGCATCTCGTCGAAGGCGCGTTGCTGCGGCACGCTGAAGTCGGCCTCGTCGGCGCCTTCAAACACCGCTTTGATCGCCTTGAGCGGCAGGAACCGCTCGGCCTGCAGCTTCTGGATCAGTCGCAGCAGCTCGACATGGCGGTCGGTGTACCAGCCCATGTTGCGCGCGCTTTTGACCGGCGGTGGCAGCAGACCTTCGTTGATGTAGTAGCGGATCGTTTCGCGCGACACGCCGGTCAGGGCGGCAACGGCCTTGATCCGGTACGGGGCATCGGTGCGTTCGCTGGCTTTCTTTCTCGGCATCGTCAGGGGGCGTGGTGTGCCGGCGCGCTGTTGTGAGCGCGCCACTGGCTGGGACTCACGCCGCTGATCTTGCGGAAAGCGCGAGTGAAATTGGCCGCATCGCTGTAGCCCAGTTCGAGTGCGATCTGGGTGATCGACAGCTGGTTGTCGGCGAGCATCGCTTCGGCGCGACGCTGGCGCTGCTCGGCTGCCAGTTCGCGAAACTGGCGACCCTCCTTTTGCAGGTAGCGGTCGAGCGTGCGGGCCGACAGGTTCAGCGTTCGGGCCAGCTCTTCGAGCGACGGCATGCCGCCGCTGGCCTCGCGCATCATCATCGCAACCCAATCCGACAGCTTGCCGCGGCTGACGGCGTTGTGAAGCAGGGCGGTGCATTGCGCCTCGGCGATCTGCAGGGCGTGCTCGTCGGCCAGCGCCAGCGGATAACGCGACAGATCCTCGGTAAAGATCAGCCGGATGCCGGGCGTGGCTTCAGCCGAAAACCGGCACTGTGCTTCGGCCAGCTCGCGGTAGCGCGCCACATGCGGCGGCGGGGCGAACGACAGCGACAGCACGTACGGCGGCAGATGACCGGACATCAGCTCGCGCATTTCCCAGTGGACGGCCGACGCGATCGTTTCCAGATGGAAGTGCAGGCAGGTCTGCGACATCGACAGCATCGGCTCGAACGCGATCTCGGTTCGGCCCGGCGCCGACTGCACGCGCATCCGGAACGTCGGCAGGATCAGCCGGAAGTAGCGCGCTGCCAGCTTCAGCGCGTAATCGATGTTGGGGCTGCTCAGCAGCGCGAACCCCACGATCGTGTGGGTGCTCAGCTTCAGCGCCTTGCCGAGGTCGAAACTCAGGTCGACGCGGCCGACCATGGCTTCGGCGTGGGTGATCAAGGCCTCGACCTGGGCCAGCGTCAGCGTTGGATCGGGTCGCTGTAGTGCTCGCGGGTCGACCTGGGCCGCAGTCAGCAACGCGGCAACGTCGACGCCGCGGCGTGTCAGCACCTCGGCCATCTTCAGGTAGTAGCGGGCGGGGACTTCCGCTTCGACGGTCGCCATCGTGTGCGCCCTGACGAGAGAGAGTCGGCACTGTCACAAAATGACAAGGCGACGTCAATAAATGACAAGTCCGGTGCCTTGCAGGCGCCGATGATGTCGTCATCCGGTAACCCGCCGGAACTAAAACTAAATCAGCGAGGACCCTTCATGAGCACATCGACGCTGCCGCTCGGCGGCAACAGCGAAACCTGGCAGGACGGCAAGCGCTGGCTGTGGCTGCTGAGCCCGGTCATCCCGCTACTCGTGGTTCTGTTCATGCTCGGTGGCCATTTCGCCGACGCGGGCTGGGCGTTCTGGGCGCCCGCGCTGGTGATCTATCTGATCGTCCCGTTGCTGGACTGGATCATCGGCACCGACACCACCAACCCGCCGGAATCGGCTGTCGCCGGGCTCGACCAGGATCGTTACTACCGCGCGATCGTCTACGCCTACCTGCCGAGTCAGTACTTTGCGACGATCTTCGGCGCCTGGCTGGCCGTCAACGGCGATCTCGCCACCTGGGAGCTGGTCGGCCTGATCATCGGCGTTGGAATCGTCAATGGCATCGGCATCAACACCGCGCACGAACTGGGTCACAAGACCAACGGCCTCGAGCGCTGGCTGGCCAAGCTGACGCTGGCGCCGGTCGCCTACGGGCACTTCTTCGTCGAGCACAACAAGGGTCACCACAAGAACGTCGCCACGCCGGAAGATCCGGCGAGCTCCAAGATGGGTGAGAGCTTCTGGGTGTTTCTGCCCCGTACCGTGATCGGCAGCGTGCGCTCGGCCTGGCATATCGAAAAGGACCGTCTGGCCCGCACCGGCGACGGGGTCTGGACGACGAAGAACGAAAACCTGCAGGCCTGGTCGCTGACCGTGCTGCTGTTCGCCGGCCTGACCGCGTGGCTGGGGCCGTGGGCACTGGTGTTTCTGGTTGCTCAGGCGATCTACGGCGCCGGCCTGCTCGAGGTCATTAACTACATCGAGCACTACGGGTTGCTGCGGCTGAAGATCCAGGGCGATCGCTACGAGCGCTGCCAGCCCAAGCACTCGTGGAACAGCAACCACATCGTGACGAATCTGGTGCTGTACCAGCTGCAGCGTCACTCCGATCACCACGCCAATCCGACCCGCCGCTTCCAGGCGCTGCGCCACTTCGACGACAGCCCTCAGCTGCCCTCCGGCTACGCCTCGATGCTGCTGCTGGCCTACTTCCCGCCGTTGTGGTTTCGCTGGATGGACCCGCTGGTCGTCAAGCACCACCGGGGTGACCTGACCCGCGCCAACGTGTACGCGCCCAAGCGCGATCAGCTGCTGGCCCGCTGGCAGGGCACCAGCTTTGAGGGTGCGCCGTCGACGGTGGCCCGCCCGGCGGCTGCCGAGACTGCTGCGAGCACGGCCGTGACCTACACGCCGGCCAAGCCGCAGGCGCTGGTGTTGGGGTATCAGTGCAACAACTGCGGCTACCTCTACAAGGAGGCTGAAGGCTGCCCGCGTGAGGGCTATGCCGCCGGAACGCGCTGGTCTGAGCTGCCCGACAGCTGGCCCTGCCCGGACTGCGCGGTCCGCGACAAGCTCGACTTCGTGCCGCTCGTTGCATGAAGTTGCACGAAAACCCGGCGAAATGCCGGGTTTTCTGTGGCCAGGCGGCTCTTGCGGGACATTGGCGCTACGGGCTTTGACCTTCGACTGAGGGCTGTGTCAGCATTCGCCGAGGACCAGGGAAGGTACTCAGTGCAATTAGGTAATTTTCCTACAAGCGCATCCGGTTCCGCCTTGGTTTACGAATCTTGCTCGCCCGATCGCTGGTAGGTCGGCACACAACTCCAGAAAAAAGGGATTTCGCATGAAGCTTTTGGCACGCCCCCTGTCGGTGGCCGCTTTACTCGCAGCCGGTATCGCCACGCCGGCTCTCGCTCAGACCGAAGGTGAACCCGAGGTCGTCTCCGATGCCGCAGCCGACGTCGTCTCCGACGCGTCGTCCAGCGACACGTCGTCGGCACCTGCCGACGTCTCGTCTGCTGAGGCAACCGCCGACGTCTCGTCCGCCGATGCGACGGCCGCCCCGCGCGGCACGCAGCACTACCTCGGCGGCATGGGCACCTACACGTTCGCCGACAGCAAGCGCGATTACCGCCTGCGCGAACTGACCATTGATTCCGACCTCGAGATGGGCACTGGCGGCGCGGTCTATTACGGCTGGCAGTTCGCCAACCGTTGGGGCATCGAAGTCCAGGCCTTTACCGAAACCTTCGAAACCGACGTCGGCGGCCTGACCGATTTCTACCGCCACGGTGTGACCACCGATCTGGTCTACAACTTTGGCGACCGCACCGGCTTCACGCCGTTCGTGTTGATCGGCGCCGGCGGTGCCTACAACGACGTGTCGCCGAACGAAGACAAGTTCGACTTCATCGCCAACGCTGGCCTCGGCTTTGTCACCGGCCCGTTCACCAACTACGGTGACCTGCGCCTGCGCGCCGAAGCCCGCTACGTCTACGACAACTTCGAAGACGGCTACGAGGACATCCGCGTTGCAGTGGGTATCGAGATTCCGCTGTTCGGCGAGAGCGCTGCTGCCGTTGCCAGTGCCGTCGAGCCGCAAGCCAAGGTCGTCGAAGTGCCGACCGGCTTGATGGATACCGATGGTGACGGCGTCGTGGATGAGCGCGATCAGTGCCCGGACACCCCCGCCAACACCCGTGTCGACGGCAACGGCTGCACGCTGGGCAAGGTCATCGCGCTGTACGGCGTGACCTTCGAGTTCGACAAGACGCGTCTGCGTCCGGATGCCGAGACGATTCTGGATCAGGCGGTCGACACGCTCAAGCGTTATCCGGAAATGCAGGTCGAAGTCGCCGGCCATACCGACAGCAAGGGTAGCGATACCTACAACCAGCAGCTGTCCGAAGGTCGTGCCACTGCGGTTCGTGACTACTTCGTCGAGAAGGGCGTCACCAACCCGCTGACGGTGCATGGCTATGGCGAGGCCGAGCCGGTGACGACCAACGACACCGATGAAGGCCGCGAGCGTAACCGCCGCGTCGAACTGCGCATCCAGAACTAAGCGCGAAACCCACAGAACCATTCGACCCCTTGACCGGGTCACGACAAAACTGAGTACCAAAATGCGTATCAATGCAAATCTGAAGAAGTGGCTGGCGCTCGGCGCGCTGGTGATGTCGGCGGTCGGTTGCACGGCCAATGGCGTCGACGCCGACGCGCTCGGCGATGGCTTTGGCAACGGCAACAACAACGGCGGCGGCAGCAACGGCAGCCCGACCGACATCACCAACTGCCAGGTGCCGGTCGGCGCCACGCTGTGCGTGCTCGGTGGCAGCGACCACCCGGGCGGTCTGGTTGACGTGCTGCTGGCTTCGGACGGCCCGCTCGGCCCGATCGCTGGCGCCATCGACGTCACGGCGCTGACCAATGCGCTGACGCAGACGCTGGAAAACGACAGCACGCTGGCCGGTATCGTCACGGGCCTGATCCAGGGCGGACAGTTGCAGGAAGGCCTCGAACTGCTGCTGCTCGGCCCGAACGGCGACGGTATGGGCGCGGTTGCCGAAACGCTGCAGTTGTTGCTGCTGCCGAACGAGCAGGGCGTCGGCCTGACGGCGCTGCTCGGTGAGCAGGGCGTTGCCGGCCTGGTGCAGGCGCTGTTGCTCGACGGCACGGACGCCAGCTGCCAGGCGCCGCTGGGCACGCTGTGCTTGATTGCCGGTGACGGCAACCAGACCGGCCTGGTCGATCTGCTGCTGACCTCGGACGGTGCCCTCGGCGCGCTGAGCCCGTTCCTGACGACGCAGGTCACCGACGAAGTCGTCGCGACGCTGGGTGACCTGCTGGCCTCCAACGGCTCGCTGCGTGATCTGGTCACCGGCCTGATTCAGGACGGTCAGCTGGCGACCGCGCTGCAGGTGCTGCTGATCGGCGCGCCGGATCAGGGCGTGCAGAGCGGCCTGGTGATGGCGCTGCAGGACCTGCTCGGCGGCTTGGGCATCATCGTCAACGACGTTCTGACGTTCGTCGGCAGCCTGCTCGGCACCGCGCCGTAAGCTTCTTGCCTTATCCGTTGTAATCAACGCCCCTCGAAAGAGGGGCGTTTTTTTTGGCCGATCGTCGGCGCCCGCAACGTGCCCGACTAGCGGCTTTCGGCGGTCGCGCGGTCGAAGCGGTACGCGGTCAGATCGCCGAATCGCGTCAGCCAGCGATAGGTCAGCGTAAAGCCCGGCCAATTGGTGCTGTTGTGGCCGTTGGCGTCGACATACCAGCTGGTGCAGCCGTTCCAGACCGAGGTGCTGAGCCGCTGCTGGATCTGCGCGTTGTAGCGCACGTAGCGCTGCGCATCGACGTCGACGCAAGCCGCGCCCTGGCGGCGCATCGTCCGCAGGCAGCGCATCACATGCCGGATCTGGCTCTCGATCATGTAGACGATCGAGTTATGGCCCAGATTGGTGTTGGGGCCGTACAGCATGAAGAAGTTCGGGAAGCCGGGCACCGCGACGCCCAAATAGGCCATCGCGCCGCCACGCCAGGCCTCGTTCAGATCGCGGCCGCCGCGGCCGACGATGCGCATCGGCGACAGGAACTCGGTCGCTGCAAAGCCGGTGCCGTAGATGATCGTATCGACCTCGTGATGGCGACCGTCGCGGGTTTCAATGCCAGTCTCGGTGACACGGCGGATGCCGTCGGTCACCAGGTCGACGTTGGGCCGCGCCATCGTCGCCAGATACTCGTTGGTCAGCAGCAGCCGCTTGCAGCCGATCGGGTAATCCGGCGTCAGCTTGGCGCGCAGCGCCGGATCGGACACCTGCCGTCGCAGCAGTCGGTAGAACGGAATCTTGCCGGCGATTGTCATCAGGCTCTTGAACCGGGTGAACGCCAGCGCGCGCGATTCGTAGCGCAGATAGATCCACAGCCGCAGCAAGCGCATCAGGCCCGGCACGGACCGGAACAAGCGTCGTTCCAGCCGGGTGTAGGCGCGGTCGGGACGCGGCAGGATCCACGCGGGCGAGCGTTGGAACACGCTCAGCCGCTCGGCGATCTGCGCCAACGGCGGCACGAACTGGATCGCCGAGGCGCCGGTGCCGACAACGGCGATTTTCTTTCCGGCCAGCGGTTCGTCGGCATCCCAGTACGCGGAATGGAAGCTGCGGCCGCGAAACTGCTCCATGCCCGGCAGCTTCGGGATCGACGGCCGGCTCAGCTGACCCACGCCGCTGATCAGCATCCGCGCCTGCAGCACGCGGCCGTCGGCGAGCCTCACCTGCCATAGCTCGCGGGCTTCATCGAAGCGCGCCTCGGTCACTTCGCAGCGCAGCTGCAGGTGGCGGCGCAGGTCATAGCGATCGGCGCAACGGCGCAGGTAGGCCTCGATCTCCGGTTGCCGGGCAAACACATGCGACCAGTCCGGGTTGGGCTCGAACGAAAACGAATACAAGTGCGAGGGCACGTCGCAAGCGGCGCCGGGATAGCGATTGTCGCGCCAGACCCCACCGACGTCGTGTGCTTTCTCGACGATCACGAAGTCGTCGATGCCTTCTTTGCGCAGTGCCACCGCCATGCCCAGCCCGGCAAAGCCGGCCCCGATGATGAGCGCGCTCAGCGGCGCGCCGCTGGCCGTCGATGGGGCATCAGGCTGGCGCATGAGCGGCCTCGTAAGCGGCGGTGGTGCGAGCGCGCGAGCGGGCGGGGCCGTCGCAGGATTGGCGGTTCATCGGAACAATCTCCTCGTTATGGCGTCGCCGCCCGGCAACGGCCGAGCGACGACACTCTGGATCCTATGGGCGCTGATGCTGAGCCCTGAACACGTTGCCGACCATGGCGCATCAGGTCGATTGCTTTATTATCGGGGCCACTCGACGGCCCGAATATGCGCAGCAATCGATGAGCTACTGGGATTTCCGGCGCAGCCCCGCCAGCGTTCGGCTGCTGGTCGAAGTCGGTCTCGAGCACGGTGTGCCGGCCGAGCGGCTGCTGCGCGGCAGCGGCGTCGCAGCGGCTCAGCTCGACGATCCGAATGTCGAACTCGCCGCCGGGCAGGAACTCCGGGTCGCGGCCAATTTGCTGCGTTTGGTGCGCTCGCCGCCGCGCTTCGGTATCGATGTCGGCTTGCGCTACCGGTTTTCGACGTACGGCTTGTGGGGCTACGGCCTGATCAGCAGCGCCACGGCGGCCGATGCCTTGCGGCTGGCGCTGCGTTTCGTGCCGCTGACCTATGCGTTCACCCGTCTCGGTTATCACGAAGAGGGCGACTGGGCGTTGCTGCGTTTCGACGAGCCCGATCTAGACCCGGAACTGCAGCGATTCATGGTCGAGCGCGATCTGGCCGCGGCCGCGATGCTGATGCGCGAACTGCTCGGCGATGACTTTGCGCTGACGCGTGCGGCGCTGCGCGGGCCCGCGCCGCCCGGGTCACGCCGGCTATTCGGTGTGGAAATCGGCTACGGCGCCGACCATCACCATCTTGCGTTCGATCGACGCTTGCTGAGTCGTCCGTTGCCGGGCGCCAATCCGGTCACGGCTGCGATGTGCCATCAGCTGTGCACGCAGTTGCTGGAGCGTCGTCGTGAAACGGCCAGCACTGCCAGCCTGGTTCGCCGGTATCTGGCCACGCCTGGTGTGCGCCTGCCGGATCTCGACGGCATGGCGCGGGCCTTGAACCTGAGCCCGCGCACGCTCAAGCGCCGTTTGCAGGCCGACGGTCAGAGCTTCCGCGACTTGCTGGCGCAGCAGCGCCGCAGCCGCGCCGATGACCTGCTGCGCGATCCGCGTCGCAGCTTGACCGAGATCGCCGACCAACTCGGCTTTGCCGATCTGTCGAGCTTCTCGCAAGCCTACAAGCGTTGGTATGGCGTAGCGCCCGGCTCGCGCCGCCGGTGCTCCGCCGGCGCGATCACCGACCGAGCCGATTGAGTTGATCGGCTGCCAATCGGGCCGCGCGCTCGCGGCCGACCGCATCGACATCGAAGACCACGTCGTCGGCGTGGACGACTTCATGTGCTTCGAGCGCAAACGCAAGATCGGACAGCGCCAGGCTGGCGCGCGTCATCGCGTCGCGAAGCTGGATCAGAGAGCGGTTCAATTCGTCCATGGTGGCAATGTAATCGGCCTGCAACGTGCGCCGCTAGGCAGTGGCGACAGCTCGGGCTTGCCCGACGGTCAGGCCGCAACACGCGGCTGCAAGCGCCTTCCTAGCCCAGGGCGATCAACGCAGCACTGCAGACTGAGCCGGCAGCGCCGCTTCGGCCGATGCATTACGCGGTTTAGACTTTGCTCGTTCCAGCCAGAAATCGCTGCTCGCTCGTGAGCGACGTCCATCCGATCCGCTTCGGTCCTTTTCGCCTGCTCAGCCGGCATGGACCGCTGCTGCGCGACGATCGTGAGATCAAGCTGCAGCCCAAAGCGCTCGCAGTACTGTGGAAGCTGGCCAGCCAGCCCGGCGAGCTGGTAACGCGCACGGCCCTGCTCGATGCAGTCTGGCCGGGCGCGGTGGTCGTCGACGATGTGCTCAGCTACCAGGTCAAAGCGCTGCGGCAGGCGATCGAGGACGACCCGCGCAACCCGCGCTACATCCTGACGGCGCACCGCGTCGGCTTTCGTCTGGTGATCCCCAGTGCCGCCGCGCCGCCGACGGCATTGCCGAGCCTGATCGGTCGCGATGCGGAATTGCAGTTCTTGCGCGACAGCCATCAGCTGGCCAGCCAAGGGCAGCGGCAATTCGTGTTTCTGTGCGGCGAAGCCGGCATGGGCAAGACGATGCTGCTGGACGCGCTGCAGCTGTCGTTGCGCAACGATGCGCCAGCGACGCGG
>Ga0255175_1000703_pt1 | contig 12528 bp, 8 predicted proteins | sample Atl_Atl_RepC_8d_FD_183628 | JGI IMG/M metagenome (GOLD analysis project Ga0255175, IMG submission 183628) | Freshwater microbial communities from Altamaha River, Georgia, United States - Atl_Atl_RepC_8d | ecosystem: Environmental > Aquatic > Freshwater > River | place: USA: Georgia | collected...
TTCCGTTTGTTCCAGCTGGTCCTCTTAATGATTCGATAAAAGTTTCTTCGTTTGCAGATGCACGTCCTGAGTCTAAAGTTTTCCAAATTTCAAATGCACTAAGTCCATTAGTTCCGTTTGTTCCGTTGATGCCATCTATTCCGTTAGTTCCGTTTGTTCCGTCTATTCCATCTCGACCGTTTGTTCCGTTGATGCCATCTATTCCGTTTGTTCCGTTTGTTCCAGCTGGTCCTCTTAATGATTCGATAAAAGTTTCTTCGTTTGCAGATGCACGTCCTGAGTCTAAAGTTTTCCAAATTTCAAATGCACTAAGTCCATTAGTTCCGTTTGTTCCGTTAATGCCATCTATTCCGTTAGTTCCGTTAGTTCCTGGAACACCGGTATCTCCTTTGTCGCCTTTAAGTCCTTGTGGTCCTTGGGCTCCTGTCGCACCTGTTGCTCCGGTTAAGCCGATTGGTCCTTGTGGTCCTTGAGCTCCAGTGGCTCCTGTTGGTCCTTGGGGTCCAGAAATACCAACTCCATCTCCAGATGACCCAGCAGGTCCAGCTGGCCCGGCAGGGCCTTGTGGACCTTGAGGTCCTTGTGGGCCCTCTGGTCCTTGTGGACCTGGGATTGAAACTAATGAACCACCGCCATTATTAAGAATTAAGACATCACTAGCTGGGGCACTTTGGCCAAGTGAAACCATTGGGCCTCTTAAGCTTGATTGGTTTGGTAATAAAACTGAAGACTTACTCGTGCTTGGGTTAGATCCAATAAAGACAATGGGACCTTTAACTCCTTTAGGAGAAAGGGGTCCATTTAAATCATTGTTGTTATCAGCAGCTCTTGAAGTTGGTGCCATATATATAGTCAAAAAAACTGTTAATAATATGCTCAATCTCTTTTTGACCACGCCAAAGAAAGCATTGTTCAAATAAGTACTCATAGACATACCGCCCTGGACAAAGGGATACAACAGGTGTTTATTCAGGATAGAAAAGCACTTGGTAAGGGGGCAAATTATTTGGCTTAAAAATAGAAAACTGTTGGGCTGTTACTAGTATTTTTTCAAAACCAGTAGGACTACCCCTAGTTACTTTTTTATCAATTTAGGACAGAATTAGAGATATATTTTTGACTGTATTTTTCTTGTTCTAAGAAAGAGTTATGAACCAATTAAAGCTTATCGTCGTGGAAGATGACGACTTTACTTTGTTTACCTTATCTGCAACTTTAAAAGCTAGTGGGTTTGATGTAGTAGCTGAGGCAAAAAATGCTGGGGAAGCTGTTTCTAAATCTTTAGAGAAAAGACCCGATGTTGCACTTTTAGATTTAGATTTAGGAATTGGACCTACTGGAGTTGATTTAAGTATTGCTTTAAGAAAAAAATTACCAAATATTGGAATTGTATTTTTAACAAGTTATAAAGATCCACGTTTATTAAGATCCAGTCTTCCTGAATTACCAGCGGGTTCTATTTTTTTAGTCAAGCAAGATATAACTGATTCATCATTATTAGAAATAAAAGTAAGAGAAGCTGCACTTTATAAAATAGGGAACAAAGATAAATCACCTGTAATTGAATCTGAATTTACTGATTCACAAATTGAAACTTTGAAACTTTTAGCAGAAGGTTTATCAAATGGAGAAATTGCAAAAAGAAGATTTGTCACTGAAAAAGCAATAGAAGTTACAATTGCTCGTTTGGCAAAAAAATTTGATATTCCCTACGATGCTGCCTCTAATCAAAGAGTTGTTTTGGCAAAAAAAGTATTCGAATTAATGGGGATAAAGCATGATAAATAGAATCAAAAATTTATTTTCAAGTATCACAGGTGAATCAATAATTCCAATTAATTTGTATTTGATTCAAACACCATTTATAATAATTTTTTCAGTTTTAGGTGACCCGGAATTTAGTGAATTTGGTAATTTAGCGAAACAATTTCAAGCTGCCATATATTCAGTAATTATTACTTCTTTTATCGTCATATTTTATAAATATATAATTTTTGCGCCCTATAAAAAAAATACTGTTCCAATAACTCAAATTATTTCATACATTCTTATACTTGGTATCGTTAAAGGTGGAAGTACATATTTCTTTTACATACAATTTAGACTTCATGATCATGGGTTTTTTCACTGGCATTTGATAGTTAAAGTCTTATCTGCAATTTTAGTTGCTTTGTGGTTTGTGCCAACCAGTGCCTGGATATATGACTCTATTAAAAAGTTTCAAAATTTAAGAAATGATTTAATGACACAATCTGTCAAATTAAAACTTGAGAATTTAAGTTATAAAAAATTAATAGAAGAATCTAAGTTCACTTTAAAAAATGATATACAAGATATTTTCACTGATATTAGAAAGAAATTAGATGAAATACAAGAGAATAAAACATTTGAAAATGAGTGGCCTAAAATTGCTGAAATTTTAAGAAATGTTGCAATAAATAAAGTTAGACCAAAAAGTCACCAATTATGGGAACAACCTACACGGCATAAAGAAAAATTATCAATTTGGTACTTTATAAAATCTGCAATTAATCTTAATCCTTTTCCGTGGAAAATAGTGATTCCAATTTTTACTTTAACAGCTTTTATAAGCATGTATTATAATTACAGAAACTTTTCATTTTTACTATTATTAAATGTTGTGATAATAATTTTTATCATGTACAACTTAGGTAACTTTATCTTAAAAAAATGGGAGAAATTTAATTTATTTATTTATCTAACAATTTTTTCTTGCACGAGTATCCTTTTAGCGTTAAACCTAAATATAATGTTGAGTAATGAATTTTTAGATAAATATTTACTTAATAATTTTTTTGGGATAAGTTGGTTGTGGATATTAACTTTTTTCTCCTCTCTTCTTACCACGGTAAATCTATCAAAGCAAAATTTGATTGAAGAAGTTGAAAGTTCTTTAAACCAACAAAAAATACATAAAGCTACGCTTTCTCAATTAGAAAAAAGAATTAATTCGAAATTGGCAAAATTCTTACATGGCTATGTTCAAGCCAGGCTTATGTCAAATGCCTTAAGGATTGAAAATGCTGATAGAGAACACGATACTAATTTAGCGAATCAAGAGATAGATAAATTAGCAAAAGATTTATCGCAGAACTTTGGGATTTTGGATCAATTCGATGCAGAAGTTTCTTTTGCTGAGGAATTAGAAAAGATTAAATCATCTTGGTTTGGTATTTGTGAGATAGAAATTTTGGGATATAAGAATCTAAGTATTGATGAAATGATCATTAAAGATTTCATAGTTGATGCAATTTCTGAAGCTGTAGCAAATTCAGTTCGCCATGGGTCAGCCGATCAAGTTCAAGTAATTTTTAATCAGGTTGATCAGACCTTATTAGAAATAAGTATTAAAGATAATGGAACTTCAGAAAGTCAAAGTACAAATAAAGGTATGGGCACCGAAATATTTAATCTTTTATGTGGAAATAATTGGAAACTCATGAAAAACCCTTCAGGCTCGGGAAGCTTATTGATTTTAAAAGTTGACACATCCCTGGATCAAGAAGTGATTGGAAGGTTATAGATGAGCACAATGGAAATATCAACAATCAAGAATTCTTGGAAAGAGTCTTTACTCAAGAAATTTTCTACATGGGCAACCAAACATGGGGTGATTGAAGATCCCTATGTTTTAAGTTTAATAAAGGATATTTCAGAAGATAGAAATATTTCTTTTTGGGCAAATGAAGATCCAGCAAAATTATTACCTTTGGTAGACACTAAAGAGGGTCAAAGAATTGTTGATTTTGGAAAATTCTTAACAATTATTAGAAATATGTTAGTTTTCTTACCAGTGGCAGTAACCTGGAAAGCAGTTTCTGATGCCACATCTGGTTTTGCTGAATTTGTGTCAACAAATAATGCAACACCTGTTAACTTTTTAGAATTTTGGCAAAATGGATATGGTTATTTAGATAAATTTTGGACAATCGGATCTATTGCAGAATTTGATTTCTGGATCATTATTTTAGTTATTGTAATTTCATTGCTTTCAAATATTATGCAAAATAATGGTCAAAAACTACATGATGCTGCATTTGATCTTTTAGAGAAAGAAAAAATATCTTTAGCAATTGAAATAAAAAAATACTTATATAATGCTAAACCAGTTGAAAGCACTTCAATTACCCAAGATGTAATTGTTTCAATTGAAAAATTAAATCAAGGAATTAGAGAATACAACAAAATTTCTCAAAATATCGAAACTTTATCTGATGACTTAATAAGAGTAGTTCCACAACTACAAAACCTACAAGAAAGTATGAACAAAATAGGTATTTCAAATAATAACGATTTAGAAAAAGTTCTTTCATCTTTTACAAATCAAATGTACTCTAGTGTGACAGAGTTGAATAGTTTTGTAAATCAATTGAATGAAAGTATTACAAGTGTTAAGAATTTACTGGATTCTTCATTAACAAGTTCTGTTGCAAATATGACTAAAGACATAGAGGACTCTAACAACATTATTAAGAAGAGTGCTAGACAACTAGAGAAAGAATTAAGAAATTTATCAAAAGAAATAAATTCTTCTCTAGAAAAACTAAAGAGCCAAGATGAGAACTAGTTCTAGAAAATTAAATGCTGGAGAAGACCTAACAGGTCTTGCCGGCTGGATGTATACAGATTTATTACTTGCTTTAATGGTGATATTTTTAGCTACTATCTCTTTTGTGCCACAAATATATGGAACTATTACAAGTGGTTCTAATCTAGTTCAAAATAATCAACCTGCTTATAGTTATTCTCAATATTATAAAAATCCTTTAGTGAAGGTCTATAACAATTTTGATATCGATTTAATCAAACAAGATATTGCAAATTTTTTAGTTTCTGAAGGTCTACCCACAACTGCTTTTATCGGTTCTATTCAAATTGTTGGTGGTTATGATAAAAATACTGAAGACTCAACTAAGGCAATTGATAAAGCTGTTAGTTTTTCAAATCAGATAGATAAAGCAGATTCAACTATTTTGGAAAAAGCCTCAACCATTATTAGTTCTTCCACAAGTATAGGATCGAATCAAGTGGCATTAAGAATTACTTTTGTTGCTGATATAAATGTTAAGAATTAATTAGGCGACTTAATATTTGAATACATTTCTTCAATGAAGTTGGCAAACTTATCTTCGATATTAATTTCTGGATAAATACTTAAAGCTGGTTTTTTGTTCACAAAATATAGGAAACTAAATAAAGTAATTATTAATAAATATAAATAAATTGGATTTGAATTCTTTTCTTGCCACGGACTTACTTGAGCAACAGTTTCCAGGTTTTCTAAAGCAATGCTTTGAGCATTTGAGGTTTTAGCTGGTTCTGAAGAAGCAGAAAGTGTTGATTTTTTCTTCGAAACTTCTAAGACAAATCGGGCATTTTTGTAGCCATAGGTGGGGATTTTGTGCTGATCAACATCTGGTTGCTCTGAAAGCACGATTAGATATTTGCCAGGTTGAACAAATTTGATGGTGTGCAGAAAAGCAGCTGTGTCTTTAGTAAGGGTCACTCCGGTTAGATCAAACCAAGTTCCTTCAGGGGTTTGAAGATAACCTCTAGCTTCTGATTGTAAATTAAATCCACCTGCAATAAATTGCACGGAACTATTTTGTTTAACTCTGACTAGTTTGTCACTACAGCCATATGTGGGAAGCTCAATTGTTGCTGTTTTTACTTTATTTGACCAGAAATCAAAATAGATTTCATTTTGTCCCACTAAATCTAGAGTTTCTTGAGAAATATTTTTACCAACTAAGTTTTCACTACTTGCAGTTACTGGAGTAATTTTGTTTGCTGTTTGGATTAATTCTTTTTCTGAAGGATTTGGTAATGGACAATCAATTGAATATTTACCTAACCAAATTTGGGGAGATCTAACAGGTGCTGTTGGATCATAATTTGGGATGTATCGAAGCACAAAAATTCCTGAACCGCCATTTCCACCAGCTGCTCCACCGCCATTCCAATTTCCTGCACTGCCACCATTTCCAGAATTGCTAGTTCCAGCTACTCCTGTTGTTGTTGCTGCATAACCTCCACCATTTCCACCTGCTGCATAAGTAATTGGTGAACCAGTTCTAATTGAAGATGCATATCCTGCTCCACCTGCACCACCAGTACTAGAAACTAAAATTGCGTTTGCACCAACTCCACCTGCACCTCCACCTCCTCCACCTGCTTTTGTTCCTGCTGGAGGAGTTGCACGATCTGATTTACCACCAGAATTTCCTAAAGTTGTGGCACCGGAATAACTTAATTGAGTTGAAGTTGATATTCCTGCATTATTTTCAGATGATCCACCACCTGAACCACCATTTCCACCAGCTTGTCCTTGAACACTTGAACTTCCGTCGTAACCTCCACCGTAACCACCACCAACTGCGATGATTGAGTCAAAACTTGTGTCGCCACCTGCAACACCATTTTGTGGAGGAGAAAGTGGAGTACCTCCACCATTTCCACCTGCACCTACAACGATTGTGTAAGTAGTTCCTGCAGTTGTAGTGTGATTTAGTTTTTCAACAAAACCTCCTGCTCCACCTCCACCTGCAAAAGCTCCACCACCTGCGCCACCTCCGCCACCAATTAACAAAATGTCGGCAACATAAATATCACTTGGAGCTGTCCAGGTGCAAGTTCCAGTGGTGGTAAAACTTAAAACTGTGTAACTTCCATAGGTAGTTGTAGTTGGAGAACAAGCAGTAGCTGAAGCCTGTGGGATATAAATAAAAGTAGAGAAAAGGGCAGTTAAGGTAACTGACCAGATTTTCGAACGAAGTCTTTTATTCATCCCTCATATCTTATGAGGGATGAGTCCGAAATGAGTTAATTGTCTGTTGGATTTGAGCCTGCTTTAGGATAGAGGCTCTATGAAAATTTCCCCAAGATCAATAGCACTATATATATGTGCAATCTTGAGTTTTGCGCTTTTCCAAATCCCAGCCGCTCAAGCAGCAGCTTGTGCTCCTACTGAAACTACTGATGGTCTTTATACAGTTCTTACTTTTTCCACAACTGGTACTTGTACTTGGACTGTACCTACCGGCATTACTTCTCTTGATTCATTAGTCGTCGCAGGTGGAGGTGGTGGAGCGTCAGGATCGATCACAAACACTAACGACGGTGCTGGTGGCGGTGGCGGTGGTGGCGGACAAGTTGTTGAAACAACATCTAGAACTGTTTCTGAAACTCAAGTCATAACAGTTGTAGTAGGAGCTGGTGGAAATGGTGCAGCATCAGTTACAACAAGTAATCCTCCTACAAGTTATGCATATGGAAATTATGGATATCCAGGTGGCAACAGTTCTATTTCATTAGCTTCTGGTTGGTCAACAACTGCAATTGCAGGTGGTGGTTCACTTTCTGATGCATCAAAATACAACTTGGTGGCATGGGGACCTGGAAGAAATAGAACGGGAACTATTGGAGCAGAAACCATTACAACTGGTGGTTATGGTGGTGGATCTGGAAGTGGAAACGTTGGATCAAATCCTTTATTGAATCATGGTGGACAAGGAGCAAGTGATAACTCTGGAGTAACACCAAGTGCAAGTACCAGCATTGTTTTAGGTGTTAGTTCATCAATTACTGGAACTGCAATTGTTTATGCAAATGGTGGTGGTGGAGGAAGCACTACAACTATTGGTTCTACTGGCACAACTTATGGTTCAGGTGGTGGTGGTGGAAGAAAGAATGCTGATAATTCTGGAGTAAACGGTTTAAGTGGTGTGGTGATTATTAGATATTTAACTTATGTTCCACCTTCAACAAATAGCGACGATGATTCATCCCCAACGCCTACTCCAAGTGCGATAAATCCTTGCAGTGGTAGTCATAAAGTAACTATTTATTTTGGTGGGGGAGAAAGCTCAATTGATAAAAGTGATAAAAAGAAGATAAGTGAACTAGCAGCTTTAATGAATTCTTGTTCTTTTTCTAAAGTAGTTTTATCTGGATACACATCAATTGATAAACCAGATTCTCCAGGATATGCCTTATTCAGAAAAAACCTTTCAAACAAAAGGGCAAATGCTGTGGAAGAAGTACTTTTAACTAAATTGAGCAAAAAGAATAAAAAACTAAGTTTTAAAACTTATGCAAAATCAAATGCAAATCCAAAAAAATCTAACAAGAGTGAAAAGACCAGATCAGCTAATAGAAGAGTTGAAGTAGTAGTTAGTTAATTTTAATAACTTAAAGGTTGAAAGATTTTATTTGCCTTATAGCTATTAGGTTTTATTTTTAATATTTTATTTGCGGTTTTGGCAATGGTTGAAGCAGATTTAATTGCTTTATTTGAATCTATAATTAATAGAAATCTTGCATTCTTATAACCATATGTTGGAATTAATCCAGCTTCTGTATTAGGGGCTTCTGAAATAACTATTAAGTATTTACCAGGTTTAGTAAAAGTAATTGGATGAATAAAAGCTGCTGTGTTTTGAGAAAGAGTCACTCCTGTTAAATCAAACCAAGATCCATCAGGGGTTCTTAAATATCCTCTTGCTTCTGATTGAAGATGTAGTCCACCTGAAATAAATTGAATTGGTTTATTTTTTGTTAAGTAAACTAATTTGTCTGTGCAGCCATAGTTTGTTAATTCAATTGTGGCAGTTTTTACTTGATTAGACCAATGATCAAAGATTATGCCTTTGTTTGAAAGGTTTTTTAAAGTAGTTTGTGGAATGAATTTTCCGACTAGATTTTCATTTTCTTTTGTTAATGGTTTTACTTTGTTGGCATAATTAATTTCTTCGTTTTTCCATGGATTTTCCTCAGGACATGTTATGGAATAAGTGCCGGTTACTTCATATGGATCTTCATCTGTGCCAGATCCGCCACCGCCCCCACCTGGAGCACATGGATCAGATGTGTAAAAAATTTGTAGGTAATACCTATCTGTAAATACTGCATCGCATTCTCCCCACACATTTGTGCCATCAAAGGGGCCAACATCTACAAGAACAGTAAGCGCATTTGCTTTATTAAATCCAAAGCCAAAGTTATGAGCTTCTGCATAGGAATTTGTGACACCAGTTGGTCTATCAAGAGATGAACCTTTCAGAATTCCACCAGTATTTCCAACTGCAGATCCTGAAGTATATAAATTGCTTCCACTTGAAATTCCTACAAGATTTCCAAAAATTCCTCCACCACCGTTTATATTTCCAGTTGTGTAAGAATTAGTAACAACAATATTGGTGCTGTTAGCACCAACTAATCCACCTGCATTGGTTGAAATGGCTCCAGTTGAATAACTTTTATGAATAGTTGAAAAAGTTGAGTTAGCACCAAGAAGGCCACCGCCACTAGTTCCGATTGAACCTGATGAATATGAGTAGGTAATTGTCACATTGTCTCCAACACCAACTATTCCACCGCTACCTTGACTGATATCTCCCTCAACAATAATTCGTTCAAAAGTCGAATTTTCTGCATATGAAACTAACCAACCTGAGTTATTGTCTAAAGTTGTGGCTCCAGCTACTTTTATTTTTAAATCATGAAATTGATAATCAGTAACTGGATTTAAACTTGATGAAATAAACAAACCTTGAAAGTTAGCAACGTTATCTATAGTGATGCTATATCCACCACCTTCGTAATCTAGTTTTTTTACTTCTTGGTAAACCCTTAAGTTGGAGTGATAGGAAACATCAGCTGTTTGCTTCATATATGCAGTTGTACCCGGAGCTATATAAGTAGACCCTGCATCAAAACAAGCCAGTGCTGCATCTGAATCAATAATCCAAGGATCTGAAATAGATCCTGTTCCACAAACACATGTGCAAGTACTGGCAGAAACTGCGGTTGGTAAAAAGCTAGATGTAAAAATTGTTAGCACTAAAAGTGTTTTAGTTATTTTTTTGACTAAAAGATTTAAATTCAATACCAAGTGTCCTAATTGTCTTAATTATTTCTAGTAGTTTAACCACGAAATTAGACATTTTTCTTAATTTTCGCTTTCAACACGAAGTTATTGGGAGATATTAAATGACTTTATAAACCGTTTTGGAAACTAAACCATTTGTCCCAATGGCTACAACTTTAATTGTTGCTTTGCCAGGACTATTTAAATCAATAGAAATATTGGGATCAGTAGTGATCAAAATAATGGGTTTGCCAATTTCTGGAGTTATGGTGACCCGATATTTTTTAGCACCTGCTGATTTTTTCCAAGTGGCATTTAGAGTTGTGGCTTGAATTATTGCTTCTACTTTTTTAGGAGCTTCGGGTTTACTTTTAACTGTAAAAGTTTTTAATACTTCACCAGTACTACTGGTGATTGTGTAAGTAGCACTTTGACCTGGTTTTGGTTTAGCCACACTAGCTTCACCACCAGTTAAAGTTGTAACTTTGGTTTGCTTAGTGGTCTTGTTATAGGTAGTTAAAACTAAGTCCGTTGGTTGGTCCCAAGAAATAATCTTTTTATTTCCACTATTTGAAGTAGAAACAATTGGGGTAATGATTCGCTGACTAGAACTTGACCCAGTATCGGATGAAACTGGAGTAACAGTTACAGCACTTGATGCAGCACTATCACCAATTGTGTTTACTGCTTTTAAATAAATACTGTAAGTAGTTCCATTTGTTAATCCAGGAATTGTTACTGGAGAAGTGGTGGCTGCTGGAGAAAGTGCAGTAAAAGTAGTGCCATCAAGAGAATATTTGTAATTAGTTATGGCACTTCCGCCATTAAAACCTGGAGTAAAACTAATAGTTGCACTTGAATCTCCAGCTGTAGCTGTAAGTGAAGTTGGAGCAGATGGGTTAGTGGTGTCTGCTGCTCTAAAAACAACAGAATTGTTAGTAATAGTTTGATTACTACTTGAATCTGTTAGAAAAGAAGAAGAATCAGTAACATTTAAAAGTAATTTAGTATTAGTTACATTTGCTAATGGGGTGGTAGGCAAAGTGATTGTTGAATTGTTTGGATCATAAAGGTTTGTTCCTACTACTACTCTAAAATTAGTAATTTTTACTCCATTGAAATCTCTATCTCCAGGTTGATTGCAATGACCACAAGCTGTACTTATATTTATCCCGGTTGCATTACCGTTGTAATTTCTCGTGTCATTAAAAACTGGACCATAGGTAAGGCTGTTATTCCATCTGTTGTAACCAGAGGTTGATCTTTGTCCATCTAGCCAAATAGTTTCATCTCCCAAAGAATCTCTTGAAACTGCTAAATGATGCCAAGTGTTTACTTGCATTGATGTAGGTAAAACAAAAATTGTGGCATTGATGCCGAAGGCATCAACTTGGATTTCATTTGCACTATGAATATTGATACTTATGCCATTACCACTGCCCACACCTAAAAAGAAACCATTATCGATAACTGGTCCTGTTTTGAAATAAGTTTCAAAAGTAAAAGCAGACAAGCCGACATTGATACCTGGGGATAGTGACAAATAAGTTGATGCTGAACCAAACTCTAAAGAGTTATTGCTAGATCCAGCAGTTGAAGCAGTCTCAGCAAAAGCTATTAAAGGTTGCGAGACTGAGGAAAAAATTAGAAGGGTAGCAACCATAAAAGATCTGATTGCAGTTTTCATAGTCCTCCCCGATTATGCCAAATCTTAGTAGAAGTAAGCACTATGGCCAACATTAAGCACTAGAAGGTACATCAAATTTATTTAAATTACATAATTATGGGGACCAAGAAATTGGTCCCCATAATTACCATAAAGGTTGATTGCCATTTCTGGCAAATAATGTTTGCGTAACTAAAATATAAATTAATTAATTTTAATTTGCAAATTTTGTAAATCTTTTAGATTACAAAATTAATTAGCTAACCACTCTAAAACTCCACCATGTCTGGAACATGTGCCGCTTCTGGTTTTAGAAAAAGAGTAAGTTCCATCTTTACATTTAGCAGTAGAACCAGCAGGTGCTCCAGTTTCTGAGACCACAGGACCACTAGTTTTTGTGCTAGTTGGATTGACAGTTGGGTTTGTTTGTTTAGTTGTAGTTTGTGGGGTAATACCGTTTGAGCAATTAGTTAAAGAGGTTTTTAAGAATTCTTTTTCTGCGTTATCAACACTTAAACCCCAACGTTTTTTAACATCAACCCAGTCATTTAAGTATTGGCACACATAACTACTAGTAGGAAGCCAAGCTTGTGGTTCTTTACTGCCCTTTGATCTATTAGTTGAACTTGTTACTGCAATTAAAGTATTTCCTGCTTTTAGCTCATTGGCATAATCTTGACGCTGTTTACTAGTCCAAGAGAATGCTCCTGATTGCCAAGCTTCTTGTAAAGGAACTAGATGATCAATATCTATTAAAGATGGATCTTTAATGGTTTTATTGTCATATTTAGAAAACCATTCACCTTTTGCTACTTTGCAGCGTGATTTAAAACTTGGCCAAGTTAGAGATTCTTCTATTAGTACTTCTACTCTTGTGTCAAAGCAGTCTTTGTCACTATCTATCCAGTGTTTAAATAAAGATCTTTGATAGGTAGTAGTTGATTCTTCTTCTACTTTTAAGGATTCAAGATCT